>TARA_R110000744_G_scaffold7383_3_pt1 | contig 12612 bp, 4 predicted proteins | sample TARA_R110000744 | Tara Oceans TARA_R110000744 (sample SAMEA4398083) | marine metagenome | biome: Polar Biome; feature: [DCM] deep chlorophyll maximum layer (ENVO:01000326); material: water (ENVO:00002006), including particulate matter (ENVO:01000060) such as... | depth 36 m | reverse complement strand
TAAGTATGTAGTTATAAACTTTTCCGACTTAAATTTCTTCCATAAATTACGAGTAAATGCATGTACTTTACCGAAAAATTCAATTTCACGCATCTCTTTAGGAATACCACCATATATTATTTTAAATGATAAAGCTTTTGACTCTTTATACTCTTCATCTGTTAATTCGTCTTTACCAAAATACTGTTTACCGAGATACTCATGTACTGATGTATCAGGAAATTCGTATCCTACAACTTCTGCCATTAACCTAATATGATACGCATCAAAATCAAATTCTAGCATCTTACCTTCATCAAATCTACTAACAAATCGCTCTCTGGAGCCATCTTCCTTGTTAAGTGCTGCATAATTTACACCACCATACCTGTTTGATGGTCGTCCAGTTGATGTATACGGATTATATTGAGTATACTCTAATCCTGAAGTAGTGTATAAACCAGCTTGCTCTATTCCATATAAAATATATAATGTATCTTCATTATAGCGCGTGTAGGACCGTGCTTGTTTAACGTCATGCGATATATAGTGTTTATATGTTGTCTCCTTAATGCTCCTGCACTTTTCTAAATGTTTGTATATAGGTATAATAGTGTTTACTCTTGGAAAACTCATGTATCTACGCTCAATAAAATCGTGAGCAGTTGTTGATATATCTGATATATCTGTTGGCTTATTTGTGTTGAACCAACCTGCCATATTCAAATCTAACACTTTACGTGAGCGCTGCTTATTCCACTTAAACGCATGTAAAAATTCCTTTTTATCAGTAACATAAATATACGAAAATTTAGCTAAAATACCTTCAACTTGCTCGATAGTAAATTGAATATCTGAATCAGGGTGATTTACTGGAATTATAAAATCTCGATCTTTAGTTCCTAGATATAGTAAAGATAATATATTTTCTGCAGGATGCTTGTGCACATCTGTAAATATAGGGATAACGAATACCTCACTCTGTTGCTGAGATAATTCAAATATATCCATTATGGTAATACGAGATTCTACTATCATTATAACTTTTTTTACTTATAACAATATAGTAAAAATAATTGAGATCTACAACTGTATATCAGTATTTGTCATACTTGATCGTGGATCATATTCTGAAAATTCGCTTAGTCGATTCTGGAGAAATCGCTCAATTCCTGACATGCTAAATTCCTTCTGTTTGATAGTACGCTTGTTTGTATCTGATACACCAGGTTCTGCGATTACACCATTACGTAATATATCATTTAAAGGCCCTGTTAATTTCCATCGCAAAGTTATACCTTTATAAAAGCTAGAATTTAAACCTGCTCCTGGATCAGAAAGATTGTCAAATTGTTTCTTGTTTACCTCTCGTATACGTGCTGCAGTATCATTTCTTTGTTGGATAAAGTATCGTACAATAAAACCTCTTGCATAATCTTTATCGTCAGGTGTAATATATACACCCATTGGATCATCAAACTCTAAATCAGGTACATAACCTGTGGTACTAATTAAGTCAAGATATGTCTGTGCAGAGATTGAGTCTACAAACTCTAACTTATATAGTTCTTCACTCCTTCCTTCATCAAACACACGCCCAGTATATGGACCTTGTGATGTTATATTATAAAACCCAATATACGGTTGTGCATATATCATATACTCTGTACCATCTGTATATTGATTTTCTCGCTTTATATGGATAGGGGTGTACATTTATTATCTCTCTATTATCCCTGACTTAAGAATGTTTGTGTAGGTGGTGGTATATTCTTTAAGAAGTTAGGTGGTAAGGTTCCTTGAAACTTTATAGGTTCAGTTGTTGGAGGTGGACCTTCATATGTACTAGACCCTTTGACTTTAGTAAAATCAGTTTTCTTTACTACTTTCTTCTTTTTCGTTGTTCTCTTCGATGTGACTGGAGCAGGTGGGGGTGGTGCTGCAGCTGAACCGTCAACAGGTAAATATAATATTTTCATGAGGATTGCACGTGCATTGCCGAGGTCTTCTGCAGCTCCCTCTGTACCTTTTCCGTATAGCTTAGCCATTACATTTTCTAATCGCGGAATTAACCCTGCAATAGTTTCCCTTTTTTCACCCTCTTCTTTTACAGTACTTGCTTTTAAAATATCTCCATCTGGTGCACCTACAGTTAACCCTCTACTCTCTAAGGATTGAAATATACCAATAGGGTAAATTGCAGATCCTTTCTCATTTTGTTTTTCTAAACTCATGTCTGGTGATACTATAGCTTCAACTTTTAGTGCACAAGCTAAATCTTCATCTGTACCAGTATCACTTTCTTGAAGACTCATAACATTAGCTAACTTTATTTGATGTAACCCGTTATCAGGGTGTGCGTATTTGAACATGCATGTTACAGCTGTAGTCCACCCTAATGGGGTTATGGTATGTGTTACTTGACTAGCAGCTAAATATGTTGTCTTCCTATATGTACTAGGTATATAATCAATTGCAAATGTTGTACCAAATTGTATACCTGATATTCCATCTAGCTCGAAGTCAACTGCTACAGGCATACTCGTATTCATCTGAAGTGGTGATTTAGTTACAGAATCTCCAGTCATCGATGAGTTACCTGCTATAAATAATTGACTAGCTAAATTATTGTTAATTTCTGACTTCATATTAAGGGATCTGATAATTCCAGATAAATTTGCTACAGGTAGTTCTACAACAGTTACTGCTCCTCCCCAATAAAAATTCATATCCATACAAGTCATTATTCCGGGATGTTCATCGGTCATACTCCATCGAAATGCCCATATATCACCACATGCGTTATTTAGTTTATCTGTTACTGTGTTTAAAAAATCTCCTACAGTATCTGCTGCTTCACACATCTCTATCATCATCTGTAAATTAACAAATATGTTTGCTAACGCTCCAGCTTTTTTCTTAGAGTCGTCAAAATTTTCAGTTGATCCTGAATTTATCATTGCAGCTTGATCGTTAGTAATATTAAAGCATATCTCTGGTTCATGCTTGTCCATCCCAGACGGGAAACTTCTACTTGTTATATGACCTCCACCACGTTTAGAGTCTGACATAGCACTCTTTACATCATAAGGAGCAGTACCAATCTGACCAGGTAGTAAGCATATATCTGGATCTGTTGATATTAAATGAGGGTGGTTGCTTATAGCACTGTATGGTGTTTTAAGTACTTCTATTGAGTCTCCTGATGCATTAGTTGTTCCATTATCTGTTGTTGATATTTGAGCTGCACCTATTGAGAATGAAGAGTGTGGTAATATTACAGGGATGGATTTAGTTTCACCGTTTGCTGCATCATCACGTGTTGATTTAGATGTCATTACAAACAACCTATTTAACACATCATCAACAATATCACCAAATCTAATATAAGTTCTAAATACGTTACCTTTTTTATCTTTAGATTCAGCGTGCTGCTTTGTTGGTGAACCAAATTTGTTTCTAAAATATGTAATATCTACAGTACCTATTGTATTTACAAATTTAATAGATTTAGTTTTAATATCTCCTGAAGCTGTAGAGCTGGAGCTTTCTAGTTTTTTTCGGATATCTGATAGTGCTGACTTTAATGTAAACCCTTGATCATCTTCTTTTTCAGAATCTTTTACTTTACTGTTTTGAAATGGTACATTTGTACCAATAGAAAATATTGAATCACCTATATCAGTTAAATCAAACCTGCAGTTAAACGATAAATCAGCTAACACAGTCCAATTAAAATTCATAACAGTGCCAAACATTCCATCATAACACCCTCCTGATTCCTTACGTCTTTTTGATAGCTCATGTTGTACAGCGCCTGGGCTTTTCAGAATATTATCATCTAATGGTATTGGATTACATTCATTGTGAGTAAAGCTATCACCTTTTGTGTTTTTTGACCACCCCCACTCTAACAATACTTTAATTCCAGGATACATATATAATTTTTCTAATCTCTCTAGATCAGCTAACGAAAAGCACTGAAAATTTACACTTGCTTGTTTTAGAGCTCCACCAACTTTACCTTTATATGAAATATTTGCTGAAGTGATACCAGGCATAGGTTTATTACCTCTATACGGCTCTTCTGTATCGAATGGTGTCTTGTATAATGTTTCAAAATTATGTTGTAAATTTACACCCCCTAAATCTTCCTTGAGCTCTCCTACACCTCCCCATAGTATATGTTTAAATCGAGTTTCTTCATCAATTACCTCCCCATACACTTCTTGTGCATCTTTCCATCCTTGTGTTAACTGAGCTAGCTCACCCTCGTCTGCTGTCTTTGTTGGTACTGCATTAGATACTGCTCGTATCCACGAGGTTTTTTGAGGCCACCAGTTAGTTAAATTACGTATTGCATCTCCAGGTGGTGGTGCTGGATTTGGTTCAAGTTGCATTCGTCTTAAATGACGGCCTAGAGTTCTTCTTGCTAACTCTCCTACAACAAAATTATGTGCTTGTGCATCTCCAATTGGCATTTTATTCTCCTCCTAGATTATTTAACTGCAGATTACGCATTATCTTAGAGATATTTTTGGGAATAAATAACTGTGTACCAGGTGTTATAAAGAACGAGTCTCCTGGTAATTCGTTTGCAGCAGCTATGACCCACCACAATGTCCTATCTGTGTAAAATCTATGAGCTAAATTATCTAACCTATCAGTTGATGATGCTATAATTATAGGGTCATTCGATTCACGCACTATTATAGGATAAATAGTACTATTATAACCTGCTTGATTGTAATGCTCACTATTAGTGTGTACATTTATTATTTTACCTGCTGTAGTATGTTTATATCTATTCACTTATTTCCTCATATTATTAACTTAATGGTAGATGTTCAAAGAATGTACCTTTTGAGTCTGTGTCATTCATCCCTCCACCAATATGGCGCCCAGCTATTAATGTGGTTGGCTCTTGTACAGCTGATACATGTGGTCCATCACCTATTATAGTAAACCCTATTTGTATATTAACCATGTGTGGTAATTGTGCTAATTCACTGTCTTTTTCTAAGTTTATTTCCCACGGATACTTGTTATCTATCGCGATTGACATTTCACTAAAGAAGCCTGGTGTCTTTTTTAACCAATCTCCTATAGTAAGTTTTACAAGTGGTGCTAGCATAGCTTCTGCTACCGCATCTTCTGGAGATCCTGACCCTATATGTGGGTAACATAATCCCATTAAGTAATTAATCCTCTTGTACATTCCCTTCATATCTGCCCTTGATTGTGCTGCAAACGTTAAAGTAAATGTTAAAGCTCTAGCTGTGTTTTGATAGCTATGCACTCCATCTGGTCGACCAATATAATTTGTTGCTTGCCAAGATGGTGTGATAGTGTCTACTATACTTGTAACATATGATCTAAACCTAACTTTTTTCTTTGTATGTACATCTTCTACTATACATTTGATCATATCTCGCATCCCATCCTCATCCTCATCTACGTCACCAGACCCGTAATCAGCATCCCATGATTCCTGATCTGCATTCCACTTGTCAGCTCCTCCAGCTGGACTTTCTACATAATCTAATGTATCACGACCAGGTGTATAAGATGAATATCCGAATTTTACTTCTCTGTTAAATTCTGCATAGGGAGTTGTGAAGTAATCTCCAATAAAGAAATTATCATTACCACTCTGTAAATCTGTTGCTTCTCGAAAATCGTTATGTGACGTTGATCCAGCTTCCATTTTATCAGCTTCTGCATATAATGTAAAGTGATTTGCTGAAGCATATTTAGCTAGTAAAGAACTTCTACCTCCACCTACAGTATCAGGGATATTCTGTGCAAGATCATCACCAGTCATATGTTGATCGGATTTTTCCCACCTCCGTATCCGCGTCTGACCGATACCGTACAATGATTTTGGACCTGCAAGCCCTGAGAGTAAGTCTATCGTTTGGCCTTTAAATGAGTAAGGCAATCCTGCTGCTACCAGACTTGTCTTTGTTGTATCTTCTCCTCCAAAATATAATAATTCATCTTTTAATAATGATAACCGGTTACCACCACCTTTACCAACAGTAAATCCTCCAAACTCAGCTTGTGTGTCATTATATGGATTTATACCACCGTGAGATTTAACTGCCTTTTCATATGTTGCATCTCCTTCACCTATACCATTTAATATACCATGCCTGTATAATTTTATACCAAATGGACCTGTAAGCATGTTAGCTATTAAACCTACTCCTAAATTGAATACTCGTGTTCGTCTACCTAAAAAGAGCATTTCAGTTTCAACTTTTGGATTTGATAATTGTAAACCTACCTGCTTTAATCCCCATAATAATCCTTTGATAGGATCTGAAATAATATGTTTTACGTTTCTTACAACATCTTGTAAAGCTCGGTTAGTTAAGGTTAAGAATCCACCTCGAAATGCTCCTTCATCAAATGCCATTCCTCCTAATCCCCAGTTGGAATCAATATCACGTATTATATGCGGCTTTTTATAAGATTTATGACCGTCTGGATCATCTCCGTATCCGCCAAATTTTATATCATGACCATATAAATCAGATTTGTTATAATCATAATCTTCATGTCTTGCAATTAATTCATTTCTTTCAAACCCTGTTCTTTGATTTGCAATTTCAGCATCACCATAACTTAAATTATGAGTATTGTAATTTGGATAACCATCTACGTGGGTGTATGTAGCTGTGTCATCTGATTCACCTGTGGGACCTGTGTTAGCTGGTATCAATACTTGCATTGCATCTAAAGGTGTTGGTGATCCTTCACGTGAAGAAAAATCTCCTAAGAAACTACCTGGATGTTTATCATTAATAGTTATATCAGTGGTAAAATTACCAATTATATCGCTGTAATTAGTTACTTCATTAAAGAATGGTCTAGCTGGATCAGTATCTACAATACCAGTTAACCCAGATGGGGATGAGTTGTATAAGCTATATGTTGATAAATCAGTTCTAGCACCTTTATTAATTGTTATAGTTGGATTTACCGGTATTTGTGCTGATATATGTGATGTATACGCTCCTCCAAAAGGATTACCTGCATCTGAAAATGGCATATTATACATTAACCTACCTTCTCCTGCTGGACCAACATCAACTGGGTAGTCATATGTTAATGATCCGGGTGTTCCTGCTACTCCATTGAATTGAGTTTTAGGAAGTCCAAGATCAAACATTTTTGCAGTAAATCCTTTAGCTCCAGATGCTTTATCATCAAAAGCATTTATTACTCCTATTGCTCCAAATGTCTTACCAGCTTCTCCAGATCCTACCCCTGCTGTTGTATCTTCTGTTAAGGTAGCTGCAGCACCTGTACCACCTGTGTTAGCTGGTGTTAGATTGCCATATGTAACTCCTGGGACGGGTGTACGATGTTTATACTCTGCATTAAGGGATGATCCAATTATTGCTCCTCCAAGAGCTCCATCAGTATATCGCTCACTACCTACAGATGGATCATGAATTGTAAATCCTTCCGTCCCTCCAGCTAGTTCATCGAATGCACTAATTGTTCCTATATCACCGGATGTTGCACCACCTGAAGTGAATTCACCTAAACCAGTTGGATTATTACCCATTATAGGTACTTGAGCTTGCACTCCTCCAAACGTTGCGTGTGTAAACTCCGTGTCTAATCCAATTTTACCACCACCGGCAAAACTATCTTTTGAAAATTGTGAATCTTCAATTGCTTGATTCTCAGTAAATCCGTCTGGAAATAGAGGTGTAGTATAAGGTGTTGGATAAATATTTGTAAATAAACTATTACCAATTGTACCTATACCTAATCCGTGGTTATCTGGGTGAGTGTATGTCTGACCTGTTATACCTTTGAATTGTGATGCATCTCCTGTATCAAAATTAACTGTAAAACCTTGTGCGTCTAAATTTGGTATATCTAAAAAATTAACCCCTGGTTCTTTAGAGAAGTTACTAGATTCATTTCTACCAGCTAGTGCTATTGGTGTTCCTAGAGTTCCAAATCCGAGACCTTGTGAATCTGGATACGTGTAACTTGGACCTGATATACCTTGATATTGACTATCTAGTAATGAATTTTGTATGGTAAAGCCGGATGCATCTGTATTGAATCCAAAGAAGTCAACACCTGTTGTTATATCTATAGTTGGTTGCGGTGGAGGTGGTCCAGGGTAATGTCTCCCGTCTTGTGTTGTTAATGCATCATCAATTATGCTTGATCCATGCCTTCCATCGAATAAACTAGGTGCTGGAGCTCCTGGATATGGGCTATACTCTAAACCAGCTGGAGTGTAATCAGTTTGTTGCGGCTCTTTATTTAATATGAAGCCGGATGCAAATGTATCATCCATCCAATTTGCTGTACCTGGTTGTGCGTAAGGTGATAAATCTGCTTGCTGTAATGGAAATATTATATCCTGATCCCAGGAGTCACTTACTGCACTTGTTTCATGCCTACCATCAGGTGTTGTCAAGCTGCTATCTATATCACTTGACTCAAATCTACCATCAGGTGTTGTTGGACTACTATCTATATCACTTGATTCAAATCTACCATCAGGTGTTGTTGGACTACTATCTATATCACTTGATTCAAATCTACCATCAGGTGTTGTCAAGCTGCTATCTATATCACTTGACTCATGTCTACCGTCTAATGTAGTTGCGCTACTGTCTATATCACTTGATTCAAATCTACCATCAGGTGTTGTTGGACTACTATCTATATTACTTGTCTCATGTCTACCGTCTAATGTAGTTGCGCTACTGTCTACACCACTCGATTCATGTCTACCATCTAATGTAGTTGCGCTACTATCAACTGCACTTGATTCATGTCTACCGGATAGTTGTGTGATTGAACTATCAACTGCACTTGATTCATGTCTACCGGATAATTGTGTGATAGAGCTATCTATACCACTTGATTCATGTCTACCAGATATTTGAGATATAAATGGTACTATAGAGCTTGCATCAAACCTACCTGTTAAAGTGGATGTTATTGGTGCCGTGTTAGAAGCTTGATTGTTTGTTCCTAAAATTGAATTTTGTGGTGCTGTGTTTGAAGCTTGATTGTTTGTTCCTAAAATTGAATTTTGTGGTGCTGTGTTTGATGATTCATGGCGACCTTCTAGCAACCCCTCTATCTTTATTTGAAATAAACTCTTTAAGTCTGGAGCTCCTAAAGTAATTGGTGCAATTATTGAATTTTCATTATTTGAGCCTAGCACTGAATTTTGCGGTGCAGTGTCTGATAATTCATGACGACCCGTTGTTGGTTGTGGATCACTACTAAATAAGCTAGTTAACCGTGTTTGTGAAAAGTTAATAGCCATAGGTGCAATGTCAGATTTCATTTGAGTTGCAAATCCAGCTGTACCCATTGGAGAAACTGTAGATGATTCATTCCGACCTGATGTTGGTTCAGATGGGTCTGTTGGTTTATTTCCTAAATGCTTTACAAGATTAGCTACTTTGCTAAAACTCGTATTAGGTCCTTGTGTTGGTATGTTATCTTCTATTGCCATTGATTATACTAAATAATTTGCAGTATCTACAGCTGATGCTACTGCTTTACCATCTATTTCTACTTTTACGTTCTTGTTTACAATAATTAGTTCTCTTAGTAAAGATATCACTTCACTATTGCCACCTCCATTTCCATCCACTGTGTTATCTGTTATTGTTTCATTAGGATGTACCATTGCTGGCATTCCTCCAAATCCGTCTAACCCACCCATTCTTGATCCAGGACCTGTAAATCCTCCTCCCATATATGATCTAGGCCTTAGTACAGCACCCCTTGCGGCATATTGTGGGCCAGGCATATCAAGTCTATCATTTCTATTATCTTTTGGAATAGGGCCCTTCAAATCAATGCTATCATATATATCAGGGGTTATTACTGGTACACCTATTTTATTTGGCCCGGTAGAACGCGTTCTTTTGAAATCTTTTAACTTATTATACCCTTGGGTAACATACTTAGTGTTCCAGTCGATATCTTTAGCAGAATCGATCAATGGGTCAGTTATCATTTTTGTATGTAACCCAGTTCCTATACCCATAATTTTAGTATTTGGCAAGAATATATTTTTTGCCAATTCACCATATCCTTCGCCTTCCAATCCTACAGCACTAGCAGTAGCATCTCCTCCAGCTACTACTGCAGGCTTGAGTGCGAATTTTTTGTACAGGGAGTGTACTACACCATCTTTTCCAAACAGATTCTTAGGATTCACATACTTAAGTATATTAAGTGGATTTTTGACCTGTAGCATAGAGTTCTTTGCTGCATCACCACCAATATATTTACTGCCAAATACACTGCCCATGAAATCTTTAACAGCTTTGGATTTTTTAAAAATTGACTCACCAAATGTATTTGTTATAAATTCTTTAGTCCGACCTCCTAACTTGTTTACCTTTTTACTAACCCAATTTTGTACGCCTGCTCCTTTTTGTTGAAGTTTGTTCCAATATTGACCGATACCTTTATTGCTGCTTGCAAAACGCATATCTGCTCGAGTACCACCTTTAATTTTAGGTCCTCCAAACCCAAGCCATTCCTTTGCCTGTTTATATTTATCCTTTGCTTTTGAGGTTAACCCTTTGGCTTTAGTACTTAATGTTCCAAATAGATCCTCCATCACCTTATAACCTTTTGGTGATATTTTTTTAGCTCCAGTTTTTATCACATTTATTAAACCTTTTCCTGTTTTTATTGCTGGTCCAACAAGTTTTGGAATAAGTGTTTTTCCACCCTTTATACCTGCTTTAAGAAGTGGACCTGCTATCTTACCAAGTGCTGCAGCTGGAAGAGGTATAACGGATACTACATCTAAAATACCGTTTAATCGCTCTTCCCATGTGCTGGCAGGATCAAAAATATCTATAAACGTTGAATTCATTGGGTCAGCTGAAAACTCACCAGTTTTTGGATCCCTTTGGCCTCCCATCAATCTTGATGCAGCTTGAGGTATATCCCCTATTAATTGACCTACAAATTTTAATGGTTGTGGTAAGTACTCTGACATTCCACCAATACCCTCTCCTAATTTCATTAGCGATTCTGCTTGATTGGTATACATTCGTGAACCTAAACCACCTGATCTGTTTCCATCTTTATCCGGTTTTCCTAAAAGGAAGTCTGTTGGGGTAAGTTCACCACGCCACATTTGACCATACTGATCACGAGCTTCTTTTCCGAACATTGTTTTTACAGAAGGACCAATACCTGGTACATATGATAGAGGTTCAATAATATATTTATCAAGCAAGCGTCCTCCATTTTCTTGCAGATATTCCTTAGCTTGACCACCTTTTTCAGCAACCCATTTTTTTCCACTTGAAATTAACTCACTTGATTTACTAACAACTGCTTTTACAGCGTCGGGTGCATATTTATCATACTTTTCTTGTGCATATGGTATTACCTGTTCTTTTACAAAATTAGTAGTACTTTTATATGCTTTTTTAATATGTTTAATAGGATTAAGATCTGACCATCCCCAGCCGTATTGACCAGTATCAGGAGCTGAACCATCAAAAGAAATACCACCACCTGCTTGATTGATTTGGGATAATGCTCCTTTATATAATTTAGAGGATTTTTTATTGATTACCGTTTCACCACCCTCTAATTCTCCGTATCGAGTTTGTATCCCACCTTGACCGTGTGATGGTCCATATAATACCCCTCCACCAGCAAATGTACCCCCTCTTGCATAAGTTTTTTTATTGACTTCTTCAATTACTGTTACAGGCATAGTTGGAATTCCGTTAGTATTTGTCAGCCGCGGAAATTTCTCTTCAGCTTCGTTACCTAATTGACGAGTTTTTTTATCTAGATATAACTGATCAGCTTCAATCTTTGTTTGAATTAAAAGCTTCATTTCATCACGAATATTCTCAGCAATCGTCTCTGCTTTACCTTCAGATGACATATAAAATCCTGAGAGTACTGTAATACCATCAACTGCTTTTTGCAATTCTTTTATAGGTATACCAGTTGCATCATGCATCTCCTTCAATATCGCTTGTGTATCCTTTTTTGAATCCTTTTCAAAAAACATTGAGTACTTTGTAGATACAATATTTTCTATTTGCTTATCAGATAGGTTATCTAATTGATCAGCTGAAATCTTATTTTCAGCAATACGTTGTTGTGCATTATATACACTATCATCACTAGACATACGTTCATTTATATAGTCCTGACGTTTTAACTCATTTATACCTAATGCGTCTGAAGCTCCATTTGCTGCTATCCTTAAGAAATCAAGTGGTAACAGTGTACCTTTAACCGCTGCGTGGTATTCATCTTTGGTTACATTACCTGCGTCTAGTTGAGCTTTTGCAAAAGATTTTAGTTCATTATTAGTTAAACCATCTGTGTCGTATGCTAGATTACGAAAGGAAAATTGCACTCGCTGTGATGCTGCTAATTGATCCTTTTGCAATTCAGCACTACGTCTACTATTCTCTATATCATGTAATACCCTGTTTTTAGCTGATTTCTCACGAATTTTATCAAGATCACCTTTGAACGCATCAACATGTTTTACTAATCTTCCACTGACATACCCTATTAAAGCTCCTACACCTGCTCCTACAGCAGTACCAACTGGTCCAAAGAAAGATCCTAACG
>TARA_R110000744_G_scaffold26640_2_pt1 | contig 12621 bp, 24 predicted proteins | sample TARA_R110000744 | Tara Oceans TARA_R110000744 (sample SAMEA4398083) | marine metagenome | biome: Polar Biome; feature: [DCM] deep chlorophyll maximum layer (ENVO:01000326); material: water (ENVO:00002006), including particulate matter (ENVO:01000060) such as... | depth 36 m | reverse complement strand
TGGAATGCAATGGAATATGCACTATACAAATTGTTGTGTGTAGTGTGGATTATTAATAGATAAAGTTTGATTAAAATGAAATACAAAAGTAAAACCACAAAGAATATCGTAACTATTATTGATAAAATGGGTGCTGGAATGTGTAGTAAAACATTAGGTATGACACTAGTTATATTTAAGTTTGAAGGTGATTTAGACTTCCATAGAGTAATGGAACACACAGAATTTAATGCTAAATACGAAGAGTTAAAATAGCATTGCATACAACGGTTTGGGTATGATTAGATTTTAACGGATTAAAAAACATAAATTATGAATGATAAAGTAAAAGAATTAATAGAATTGTACGAGGCAATTTTACACGGTACAAATGATGAAAGTGGTTTATTTGACTGCTACGACACTTATTATGCAGGATGTTGGGATGAGCAGTTAAAGAAAGTGGAAAATTTAAAGAAGGAATTAGTTAAAAATTAATTATAGCCTTTGTTGTATGTCTTTTTTAATTGCATACAACGAAAACGTATAAAACAAGTAACGATATGAAAGATAAAATAAACAAAATTTGCACTGAATTAAATGATGGAAAAATAGCTGTTGTACAAGCAACTGAGCAGTTATTTGATTTATACAGTGTTATGCATCCGTTGCCGATAGATTATGAAAAAGAGTTTAAGAAAATGAACCAACTAGGACAAAGCCAAATAGATACAAATAGCCAATTAAAAATATTAAGAGTGTTTGCAAATAAGCTAGGACTTTATGATGCAGCTGATAATATAAGAATAGATTAAGGCAATTGTGTACAACAACTGTATATGTATCACTAATTTCACAACAAGCTAATGAAGAAACTATTACAACATAACGAGGGTGTCAGAACTGACACTTTATTAGACAAAATACACTGCGATAGCTCAGAACTTGTCAAAGAGATTAATCTAATGGTAGAGTGCAGAAAGAATCTAAAAATAACACAAGAAGAGATGAGCTGGAACTGCCAAGTATCAATATCTACTATCAAGAGGTTTGAATCTTTCAAAATAGATAGCCTCAGTTTATATATGAATTACAAAGCAGTATTTTATTAGAATTATTTAACAATACAACATTTTTAGTGTATATTTGCAGTACAATGAACAGAGAAGAACTAATATTAGAACACCTAGCTTCCCCTTACAAAGAAGGAGAGTACGTACTTATAAAAGGTAGAGGAACACAAGATAAGGATGCATTCACCAATGGTACAAAGATAGAGAGAGTGGTTGAAGATGGAATTATTGTCCAAGGAGAGCACTATAGAGCAAAGGCTACAGCTTTCGTCCCTGATGGTGACTACAAGAAGTACACTAAGGATATTGGTGCCAACCCTATGGTAGCAAAACCTTGGAATAGTAGTCTTAGGACTGTTGCTTTTGACTTATATTCAATACTCTATGCTATCGGTTTTGAAAGGAATCAGAGAGAGGGGTCTGATAGTAACCCTTTAATGGAAGAGTTAAATTGGAATCCCACAATGAAGAACAAAAATGGTCTAGATGTAGGGTATCAGAGAGAATTCTGTTGGAGCACTGAGCAAAATCAGATGTTAATTGAGAGTATTTATAATAGTATCAATATTGGTATGATTATCATTAAGAAGAACACCTATGAGTCTGTGGAGTCAAAGTCTGAGCAAGGTGAAGTAGGTTACTTTAGAGACATAGTAGATGGTAAACAGAGGTTAAAAGCCATATGGGACTTTATACATAACGTTTACCCTGACAGTAACGGTATATATTGGAAAGATTTTAGTGACTTTGGTCAAAATAGATTTCTTGGCTTCTCCTCATTAAGCTATGGAGAGATAGGGGAAGAAGGGACTGACCAAGATGTTAAAGATGTATTTTTAGGAGTGAACTTCAAGGGAGTTCCTATGAGTGCTGAACACGTAGACTTTGTAAAAGATATACAATTATGAAAATTTACCAATTACAAACAGCAGAAGAATTTTACAACCGAGTAAAAGGGAACCACACTACAGAAGAGCTTATGCAAATGTATGCAAGGCACGTAGCCACATCTTTTGCGGTTGAATGTACAAACGAAGCACTTGGAAACAAGATGGAAGCATCAAACGCACTTCACTCTAAAATAGATAGTATGTATAATTCTATCGAATGGTAGTATTACACACAACACACACAAATATGTTAGCAAAAGCAATATCAATCACAGCACAAGCATTTGAGAACACCTTAGACAAAGGTGGGTATCCATATATGCTACATTGTTTAAGAGTTTGGGATGGAGTTAAACACCTGTCAGAGGATGTTCAGTGTGCAGCTATAATGCACGATTTGAAAGAGGATGCTCCCGAAGTGTGGGAGAAGCATATGCTGCTATTCTCATCAAAAACTCGGTCATTGGTAAATACATTAACTCACTACCCTACTGAGACTTACGATAATTATATTAAAATGATATCCTTAAGTAAAGATGCCACTAAAATCAAATTATCTGATTTAAAAGATAATAGTGATATTACTAGATTGAAAGGTCTTACTAAAAAAGATTTTGATAGATTAGAGAGGTACTCTAGGTCTTACGTTTACTTGTCAAAAATATAAAATTATGGCAATTATGATAGATAGAAATAAAATATTAGATATAGTTATAGAGAATGTTATTAATAATAGCACTCCCGTAAAAGGTGGTACAGATAGAGTTATATCATTTGATAATTTTATTGATAATATGACTAATGACTTAGTTAAAAAATTAACTCTACCCGATATTATAGGTAGTGTTTCTATGCATATACACTATGATTTATCGTTAAAAGCAATGCAGTTTAATGAAAGAGAATGACACAATGGAAGTTGAAGATTTATTTGAAGAAAAAAGAAACTTAGAAGAACGCATTGACAATTTCTTTGGCGGTGAAGAAAAGAATTATGGTGATAGAGGTTATCAATCTTTATTAGAACGACTTGAAAATGTAGAAGAACAGATAAAAGAAATTACTGATGAGTAGTAATTTTATTATTTATATTCTGTGTTGTCATCATCGTTTTAATATGTGCCTAATGGCTGGTGTATGGTTAGTTGCAACTTAAAATAACAAAATTATGATAACAGAAAAGACTTATTTAGAAATGAAAGAAACTATTGCAAAGCACGAAGTCGAGCAATCAACTATACACAATGTTGTAAATTGTGTTGAGCGACCTTACTTGGAAATAGTAACTGTCGAAACTGAAAAAAAGTACAACCCTAACTTTGGTGATGAAAAAAAATGTAAATGTGGACATAGCTATCATAGACACTTCGACAGTTACGAGCAAATGGAAGCGATAGGTTGTAAGTACTGTGGATGTTATGACTTTAAAGAAGCCTAGCGAAATTATGAATAAAGAATCACCAATAAAAAATCATCATTGCCCATTTTGTTGTGGGGATATGAGAATGGTTTTCCAAAGTACTAAAAATAGCTCAGGAAAGCAAGGGTCATACAAGACTAGAAAGTTTGATTGTGAATTTTGTGAGTACAAAGAAACTCTAAGGGGTCTTCATACTCAGGATGGGTTTGCAGCTAATAATCCTATAGAAAGACCTGCAACTATAGATGGGGAACCAGTAACTACTTCTTCCAAAAATGACTTGGAGTAGTGGATATAATATCTTTAAATTCTTCTTTAAGCATTTCGTCTAATCTCCTATAAGCTTCTATACCCATAGGAGGTAGTGTAAATTTCTTTGTATAAGTTTTACTTTCTAGGGATTTAGCTAAAGCCTCCCAGTCCTCCTTAAATTTGTTTTGATTCATTTTAAATAGTGTTTTAGTATCCTAGTACGAGTTACATTAAATTTCATACTGTTTAGCATGTGGTTTTTCTCTTTAGAGGTTAGCTCACTAGTGTATTTACCCTTGTATTTCCCAAACCAAACCTTTAAACCCTTCTCAGAGTCCATCTCAGGTAGCATAAGTGGTTCATCACTCATTGATACATTTGTCAGTATTTGGTTACGGCTTACTAAGCTCCAACCATCACCATCTATGTATCTTACCTCTATTTCTTCAACCTTACCAAATCTTTGAGTGTTGTTACCATAATCCCAAATTTCACAGTTTACTTTACCTTCTGCTATTCTCACACCACGTCCAACAACTTGAATCCACTTAGCTAGTGAATTGGTTGGTCTACCATAGTGTATAACATTTAGCTCAGGTACATCAAATCCCACAGAGAATACATCATAGTTTACTATGCAATTGATTTCACCACTCTTTAAGGCTGCTACTATCTTAGCTCTTTCCTTAGGCTTGGTCAATCCCCCAACAAATTCTGTCTTAGGGAGCACCTCAGCCATTCTCTGAGCATTATTAACACTGTCTACAAAGATTAGAAGTTTCTTACCTTCAGCTATTTGTTCTTTTGCCTTTATAAAAATTGTGTTGTTTACCCCTTGCTTTTTTACCGCCTCAGAAACAGAATCATCTGTATATTCTGATTTAGCTGAATTTAAGACTAAGTTTTGTTCAGAAAAGTTTAATTGATGGTATTCTAAATCAGACCAATAACCTAGTCTAGTCATTTCCTGAATTTGAGTTACATGAATAATCTCACTAAAAAACCTAGGTCTAGCCCTAGTTAGAATATTTAATTGACTATATCTCTCCCCAGTTACAGGTGAGTTAAATGATTTCAGTCTTATAGGTGTAGCTGTAAAGCCTAAGACCTTACTTATACCTAGTTCACTGAAGAACTTAGAGTACATTGACTCCTCGTTTGGGCTTAAGAGATGGCATTCATCTACCAAGGCGTATTTCACACCGTACTCCTTTACAATTGTAGCAATATTTTTTACAGAACCTATGGTTGCATAGGTCAAATTAGATAACTCCTTCTTACCGCAGGAAGCTGAGTATATAGTGGCTTCTCCCCCAAACCACTCCAACTTTTCAATGTTCTGTAATAACAGTTCTTTACTAGGTTGGAATACAATTGTTGGAGCATCCAGTTCCTTAGCTATCTTACTGATAACTAAGGATTTACCGAATGCAGTGGGTTCTACCATAAGAACAGGTTTATTGTAACTAGATTTAAAGTAGTCTAAACCTGCTTTTATGCAGTCCTCTTGGCACTTTCTAAACTTTACCTTCTTCAAAGTGTGTTTCTATAGATGCAATAAACCAATCAGAGGCAGCCATTAGTGCCTCCGCTTGCATTTGAGATTGAGCTTGACGTTGAGCCTTTAAGAACTTTTCCCTAGACTTAACTAATTTGTTTAATCTTTTGAAAGCTTTATGGGACATAGCTATATAGGTCGTAACGATTCCGTCCTCTTCTAAGCAACCACAAGTCGGTTTAGAACTTCCTGTGTTATTGAACCTTTTGAATTCAATTGTGAAACCCTCATCACTTCTATCAAAGATAGTGGTGACTGCTGTTTTAGATGTTAATACTGATTTGCCGTTGTAGTGTTGTATATTCATTGTTTTATTTGTTTTTATTATTGTTTATAAGTTTTACCATAAGTGTGGATACTACCATTTGATAAGTGTATTGGTCTGTTAAAATAAGCAGTGTAAAAAGTTTCTTTTAAGTCGCTACCATCATCTATGAGGACAATGTTTGAATCAAACTTTCGTAACAGTTCTTTAAAGTCTAATACAAGACTGCACTTAACTGTGTCCTCTTTCTGTAAGTGTAGAGTCCCCTCTACATCCAAGGCAATATAGGTAGCCGTAACTTCCCAAAGGTACTCCCCTATGTTATGGTTTCCCGTTTTTATTAGTATAATCTTATCTCCTTGGGAGACTTCATTCTCGTTCCAATCCTTTAGCATAAATTATTTGTAAAATAAGGTTAATTACTTGAAATAGTTCTATCTCTCTTGCCTTTTAAAAAGCCATCGTTGTACCCATTTTGGTACGTATCTTGCCCTATACTAGGTAGGGGGCAGATAGGCACTATAGGTGTAATACAATTTTCTATGTTGTGGCACCAACCCTGAACATAACCCCCTTTCCAACCACTGCAATAATCGGGTTCGATAGGGTAGAATGACATCATCAATATAAGTATTAATACTTTCATTTTCTTATTCTTTTTCAGGTACATTTTCTACTCGACCATACTTACTTAGTAATGGTTCTACTTCATCAAAAGGGTCATATCCTTTGTCTAGTAATTCTACAGCATTGTTTAGCTGTTCTTTTACCAATGGCATAAGCATTGGCGTTTTAACTGCATTATCTAAATTGTACCTAGCATTTTGCAGACATTCAATAATTGTTACACTCATAATTTTTTTAGTTTATTTCTACTACAAAGGTACGCTTATTATTTAATATATCCAAATTGTTTTAGGAAATGTTCCAAATACTTCAGTGGTTACGTCACATAGCCATATATCAAAGTTAGTACTCAAGCTACTAGTAAAAAAGTACCTTGCACCGTCTATGGCATAGTTCTCTTCTCTAAAGGTGTATAATGCAAAATCTAATTTACCTGAGTATTTCTCTATAGGTTCCGCAGACATCTGAATAGACACTTTGCCTTCACCTTGAGCGTATATGTCACACATTGTGTCAGCACCCCTAACCATAGCTAAATCATCCTTGTGCCCCTTGTAATCAGGTAACACAATATGCCAAGCTCCTAAACTATCTTTTTCAAATGTTAATATCATATTTTTTTTTAAATAAAAAAACTGTCTACCCCCACATTTCAGTTATGGGGTGTGATAGCATATTCACTCATTGTGTGGATGCCATTCCTTAATCACACATCTCCAATAAGCACAACTACTGAAATAGTTTAATAGTTAACCACTTTTTCAGGTCTGAATACTATCGCTTATCGTTAATCGTAGACAGTTTAATGCACTTTAGCTGACAGAACCGTGCATTCAAGTTTAATATTTCATAGCGAACTATGTGCCAACAATAGCGGGTGTAGAGGGAATTGAACCCCCATACTGTACAGTACTCAACCCATCCTTAGGACGTTGTACACCCATTTCGTAGTCTTTCCCACTGTCACCCAACTTTAAGCATATAGGTTTTCGTTCCGTTAGAGTTATGCAATTAATCTCAATGAGATTGAGGGGCAGGAAGGATTCGAACCAACAATCCATTTTTATTAAAGTCGCTAAACTTTTTTTATTATGGTCTTTAAAAAGACTTGTACTTCGTCTTTTATTATAGCGTCTACCAATTCCGCCACTGCCCCTTATTATACTACAAAGATAAGTTAAATATATTTACTATCCAAACTTAATCCTAATAAAAGTACTTACCCCTCACAACTAGAGCACTGCATTAAGTCCTGACTGAACTTCTGAGCAGCATTTATTGAATACTGATAGTACAATGATTTTATACCCATATCAAAAGCATCTAAATGTAGCTTAATTATATCCTTAGCAGGAGTATCAGGGTGTACCATTATATTAATAGACTGCCCTTGGTCAATATACTTTTGTCTCATAGCTGCCATATTTATAATGTCTACTTGTGAGACTTCTGAAAAGGTCTTAAACACGTCCTTTTGGTGCTCGGATAGGAATGGCAAGTGTTGTACACTACCATTATTCCCCATAATACTACTCCATGTCTCTGTAGTATTCTCTCCTATGAGTTCTAACACATTCAGAAGCTCTTTATTCTTATCTTCAACTTGTATTTTGGCTAACTTTTTCTCATTATAGTTAGAAGTTCTAATACCCACACCTTCAGAAAAGGACATTTCTTCCCCTCCCATAAGGAATGCTGTTGACTTTGTAGGAGCTTGTGCCAAATCTAAATCACTACGCAGTCCTGTACCTTCCATAAGGGGTGCTTCGCCAAAATGCTCTGCCATATACTTAGAGCCTTCTAAAGCCCCTTCTTGTAAGGTCTTGAATATATCAGTATTGATAGCAGCACACTGTAAGGAACCTACTACAACTGACTTCTTTTGTAAGTAAGAGTGAAATGCAATGATTCCAAGTCCAACAGACCTATGCTCTTCAGCATATCTAACTGCCTTTTGAAACCCTGACTTACCTTTTGCCTTTTCAATGAATTCTTCAATCACACAGTCAAGCATAATTCTCATATCCTTTAAGAAGGTTGGGTGGTTCTTCCAATCGTCAAACCAATAAGCATTGGCAGAAGATAAGCAACACACAAACGTCTTTAACGGGTCTGCAAAACCAAACACCTCAGTACATATATTAGATGAATTTATATATAACCCTTTATCCTTATAAACTTGGGGTCTTTGGTTATTGGCATTTTCCAAGTCTATTATGTATGGAAAACCTGCCTCCTTTCGTGTATTTAATATCTTGGTGAATATCTTTCTTTTTTCAGGGTTACTTTTCAAGTCATCTCTCCAACCAATAGGTAGTGTTACACCCGTGGTTATAGTTTGGAAGAATCTTTGCTTTTCCTTTGGCATAGCCTTAGTACCTATATCTAAGAAATCCATTATTTCAGGGTGACTTACAGATAGGTAAGCAGTTACAAAGCCCCTACGTTGACTGTTTTGAGCAGTTTTGCTCATCATATCAGCATAAAGTTCCACCCAATCCAATACTGAGTTAGAAAAACCCCCTGTGGATATATCAGAACCCATACCTCTTATGTTAGAGAAGTTCTGAGACGTACCCCCACCATTTTTAGCCAACATACCTATTTCGTGTAAGCCTAGATAGATATCGTCTAAGCTGTCGTCTAATACAGACTTATAACAACTTATGGGTAAGTTTTTAGGGCTACCAAAGCTCTTTAATACAGGAGTAGAGAATGATACCCAATTATCACTGATATATCCTCTAAACCTATCTCCTATCCCTGCACAATACTCCTTTGACTCAGGAGTTTTGGACAGCTTCATACTAATACTTTCTACGGTGTCACAAATTGTGTCATACCTCTGTTCAGGTGTCTCCCCTTGTTCAAGGTAACCCCTCTCCATAAACAGTCTTTGGTCATCTTTCAACCAATTTAATTTTAACTTCCCCATGCTTCTTCTGTTATTTTATTTGTTTCTGAGTAATCTGTTGATTTTGAATCGAAAAAGTCAAAGGATATAGATGCAGTGGTCATTCTATCGAAGAAGTCACTCTCTTTCTTTAAGGTCTCGTCAATCTCGAATAAAGGTTCATAGCCAATTAGAGTTAAACTCTTATTACACCTGAACTTCAAGTATTCTTGTACTACTTCTTTACTTAGGAATTCCAACTCCCCTTTTTCAAACATCCAATCAAGCACATCACACTCAGCCCAATAAGCTTTTTTCACGCTACGCACTATTTTTTCCTCCATCTCATCATCAAACCACTCAGGGTTTTCTGATTTTATAGCTTTTATTAATTCTGCACCAAATGTAGCATGTATGTTTTCCTCTCTAGCAGTAGCATTTATAACTGAATTAAAGTTACCTAGTACATTTTTATGTTTGTTAAATGAAGCCACTATTAAGAACTGCGAAAATAATGAAACATTTTCAACTAACAAGGTAAAAAGTATCAAACTTTTAGTAAACTCTTTGTTAGAGCGAGAATTTATACCCTTTAGATACTTATTTAAATAAGATATTCTACCCTGCATAGCAGGTATCTCCTCTATCTTCTCAAACTCGTTTTGAAGACCTAGTAATAGTAGTAGACGTTCATAAGCTAATTTATGTATAACTTCATTTCCCCCAAAGGTGTGACCTACATCAGCAATCTCTGCCTTAGGTATCCTCATATCTAACCTAGACCAAAAAGTCTTAACCTTATTTTCAACTACACTTATGGCAAGCATAGCCCTTTTTACAACTTCCTGTTCGTAGGGCTTTAACCTCACTTTAAAATCTGTGACATCCCTATCGTATGTGAAATGCTCTGCTGTCCAAAATGCCTCGTGTATTGCATCCATATACTTACTAAACTGTGGGTATTCTAAGGGGTAAATACCTTCCCTTGGCTCAAATATATCCATTTAAATTAATTATTTTATTTTGTTATTAGTTAAAAAAAGCCCTAGTAGGAAGAACCTACTAGAGCTAAATAAATTACTCTACACCTACACGTCTGTAGGTTTCACTTGTGAAATCAAGTTCCCTTTTTGAGCATTGTTAAGAGGCTTGGTGAGTTTTGGTGGAGGTGCCGAGGGTCGAACTCGGGTCTTGATTATCAAACACTTACAAATTATACACGCTTGTTGGGGCTGCCCTAACTTTCATTAAAACAACGCTACCACCATCTTATCTTTAAGGAATAAGAAAACCTTTCATTCCGCTTTTTAAGGTAGCCTAACCATAACTAAATTTTCAACTTTCTGTTCCTAGGTTGTTGACACCTGACCTGACTAAGCTGCTACAGCTTCGTTCTCAGATACAAAATTCATTGCATCTTCAAAGGTGAAGTTTGATACTTCTGCGTTTGTTGTTGAGTGATGAGATTTAAGTCAGAATCACTCACTCTGACTACGTGTTCATAAATACAGGTATAACCAATCAAAGCCATAACCACCCCCATAATGTAGGTACAAATATACGTTATTTGTACCTATAAAACTAACTTTTATTTAGATATATTTTTCGCTACCTGTGGTATTCTTTCTACCTTTACTTTCTTTCGATGCCTTCTTATGACTCTTATAAAAGTATGTAATCAAGTACACAGCCCCTGCTACTATACCTGCTGCAAATACATACCCCGCCCACTCAGGTATAAGGATTAGCACTGTAGCTGACAGTGCAAAAAGGATTAAAAGCTTTACTAAATTGTTTAAATTTTTAATTGTATTCATTTTTATTATATGTTAAATGTTTATTATTAGTGAAACTACAAAGCTGACAACTCTTATTGCTATCAGTAACTTTGGGTTCACACTCTTTATTTTCTTGTCCCAAGGACTAGTATTACCTAAGTACCACCAATCATCTTTAAACAACTTTCCAAATACTACGTCAAAGAAGGCTACTCTTATTAGTAGATAAGTCACAATACTATAAGGGTTACCAACTAAGAGTCCCATAGCAATAGCTAATAGAAACTTGAGTGTAAGCCTTATGTATGACTTTATGTCGTGCTTGTCACCAAGTATAGTCTCAAATGAAACCTCAAGGAGTACAAGCATCAATAGTGCTAAATATAGTAATATAATCATCCTTCAAATATACCAAGTAATTGGTCATTTAAAAAATGTATCATATAATTGCTTACATACTAACTCTTATCAGTAATTTTAATACCTTGCTCTAGTATGCTGCGTTCCTTATCCAAATCTCTATTAATAGCATCCTCTGTAGTGAATTTATCAGGGTATCTAGCTTTCAATTTGGCTATGTTAGCTATTAATATAGATTCAATGGGTATACGCAAATCATGCAATAAGCAGGATAATTGGCATTGTAACGCAACAAGTAGCCTCATCTCTAACCCAACATCTATTGGTTTACCGTAAGCTATGAACTTTTTAGCGTAGTCCTGCAATCTAGATAAATAGGTAAATAGATGAGCAATCTGAAATCCACCAACTACACCTACCCCTTCTTCTAGGAATTCCCCAAACTTTAAGGTATCTATACCTCTAATTCGGCAGTAATTAACAAAGTACCACTGAAAATCAGCTACCTCTTCCCCAATATTAACAATGTCTCCATTTTCAATACCATGGGCTAACTCTTCTAACTCTGAGTTCATCCCTAGCACCATATGGGCTAGGTTTAACTCTAAAGAACCTAAGTCAGGACAGGTTCTTTGTGCTTGTGTTTGATACTCTTTAAAGTCCATTGTTTGTTGTTTCATTTATTCTTGTTCTAATTTCTTGAATTGTTGTTTGATTCAGTAATTTTCCATCTCTAAATACTTCCGTAAGTATCCCCTGAGATTCGTCCTCCCAAGTGCATTGGTCGTGTACGTAAATTGGTACTCCTTCTACAGCACTTTGATATACTGCTAAAAGACCTTTAGCTGATTTCTTAGTACCATCCCCTGTTTTAGGGTCTTTGAATATTTCTTTCCCAGTAACAATACCATACTTACAATTCTCTGACCATTTCTCAACACACCCACCTTCACAGTCCTCCTTAGCACAGAAGTTATCCACTAGCTCAATATATGTAGCTTTAAAAGCTTGACCATCTGTGTCACGGGTCACCATTTGGTAAGTGAATGAGCCTATACCTGCTACCCAATTAGTTGATGCAAATTTCTTATCTTCTAGTCTTGCACAAGTTGCTTCAACTCTATCTAATGTTATAGCATCCCCGTAGATAAGCCCTATGTGGCTGTCTAACTCTTTGTAACCTAGGTCATTAGTGGTTCCACCAAATATTTCCCAAAGAACCTCTATTGCTCCCTTGTACTCAGGTGTTACCCTTCCCCTTAAACTGTTCCTCTCTGCATTGACACCATTTTCTCTCAGGTGTTCTATGGTATCATCAATAGCTTTATCAATGTATTCTAACCCACAAATAATATCAACAGGGTCTCCCGAGTCAGGTCTTATGACAACCTTACCATCACGAGCCATAATTTTATCTTTACGTAAAGGTAATACGTCAGTAATGAAGCTCCAAAAATCAAACCCATCACAAACGATAGATACTACACCTGTTGGAAATGTGTCTAACATATGGTCTAGATATGCTA
>TARA_R110000744_G_scaffold56243_2_pt1 | contig 12641 bp, 13 predicted proteins | sample TARA_R110000744 | Tara Oceans TARA_R110000744 (sample SAMEA4398083) | marine metagenome | biome: Polar Biome; feature: [DCM] deep chlorophyll maximum layer (ENVO:01000326); material: water (ENVO:00002006), including particulate matter (ENVO:01000060) such as... | depth 36 m | reverse complement strand
GCACCTGCGGCACCTTCTGCACCTGCGGCTCCGTCTGAGCCATTTGATCCAGCTGATCCAGCTGGGCCTGTTGCGCCTTGAGGACCTACTACACTTCCGCTTACTGCTACTGTGCTTGAATCGCTCATTGTAAGTGTTAATGCACTACCTGAGATAGCCGCACTTGAAATACTTGTGCCTACTGCTCCGTCTGCGCCCTGTACACCTTGCGGTCCTTGTATGCTACCTACGTCTTGTACAGACGTATTTGAATATGTTAATGTTAAGTTACTGCCAACTAATGCTGTGCTAGTAATTCCTATACCGTTTGTGCCATCTGATCCATTAGATCCATCTGCACCGGCGGCACCAGTTGCACCTGCAACACTGCCACCAACTGTGATAGTACTTGCATCACTCATTGTGAGTGTTAATGTTCCTGAACTTACAGCACCACTTGAAATACTAGTTCCATCTGTGCCATTGCTTCCGTTACTACCTGCTGGTCCTGCTACTGTGCTATCTGCGCCATTGCTTCCATCTGCACCTGCGGCTCCATCTGCACCTGCGGCACCAGTTGCTCCGTTAGATCCATCTGCACCTGCACTTCCTGCTGGGCCTGCTGGTCCAGTTGCGCCTGCGGCACCAGTTGCACCTGCAACACTAGTTAAGTCTACTGTTGTTCCGTCGTATGTTAAGTTATTGCCTGCTAATGTTATAGTAGGTCTAGTTGATAAGTCTGCAAACAATCCGCTTGTTGCTACTGTGCTTAATGAACTAGTATCTGCTTTTAATGCAATTGCATTAGTAGTTGTGGTTGCATAGTTTGCATCGTCACCTAATGCGGCTGCCAATTCGTTTAGCGTATCTAATGTACCTGGTGCTGTATCAACTAATGCCGCAATTGCTGTAGTAACGTATGTTTCTGTAGCAACGTTACCATTAGCCGCAGAAGGTAGTACCGCTGTACCTAATGTAATCTCACCAGACGCTGTCTCTCTAATAGTAGTTGTGCCTAATGTAATTGTGTTACCACTTAGATATAAGTCTCTAAACCTTTTGCCTACTCCACCTAAGTCGTAAGTAACATCTGTATCTGGAAGGATGTGTCCGCTTAGTGTGGCTAATTTTGTTGTAACATCTGCGTCAGTGTATGCAGTATAAGTTGCTGGCGTAGCAATTTCAAATCTGCTGTTGCCTGCATTCCACTGTAACACTTGTCCGTCTGCAATGCCTGCAATGCTGTGTACATCTGACAAGTCTGCAATGCTACCTACTGCACTTACTGTTGTAAATGTAAAGCCGCCTGCCCCATCAGTTGTTAATGCTTGCCCACTTGTACCGTCGGACCCTACATCTGTAAGTCCTAGTAAAGTAGTTGTGCCGCCCGCTGTTTGCGCTCCTGCTTCGAATCGAGAGCTTGATGCATTCCAGATCAATACCTGACCGTTTGCTATCCCGCTTATAGATGCAACGTCAGTTAGTTGATCCATGCGATTAGCGCCTGAGCCTCCAGCTGTTGTTATGATTTGAGGAGTACCGCTGTCTCCGATATATAAATTGCCCGTATCCGTTGCGAACATCAACTCACCATCAGCGGGATTTGCTGGTAAGTCTGTTTGTAAGCCTCTTCTTATTTGTAATGCCATTTCGTTAGTATCTCCTAAACCTTTAAAAAGGACCCATGTCCAGTGTCATCCCTACAGGAGCACTAAATGAACCGAAGTCTAAGTTGCCTGTTGATGATGAGTTAATTGTTATACTGTCAGTACCTGGATTGGTTGCTATTTGTACACCAACTCCTGCTACTAATGTTAAAGTATCTGATCCTGTTGCAACGACATCTGTCTGTCCTGCAACTGAAATTGTTTTGTAACTATCATTAGTTAATAATACGTTACCGTGTTCGAATTTGCTACTAGTGCTGTTCCACAACAACGCTTGACCGTTTGCTATGCCTGTTGTATCGCTAATGTCTGATAGGTCGCTAATACTAGAAGCAGATAACTCAGCGCCAGATAATGTAGATAAGTCTACTGTGTTAGCTCCGCCTATGCCTAGTATGCTTGTGCCTGCATTCCAGCTTAATGCTTGGATGTGGCTTGCTACGCTAATATTTGCTACGCTTGATATTCTGCCTTCAGCATCGACTGTGAACTGAGGAATAATAGTTCCTTCGCCGTATGTTCCTGCTGTTACACCTGAAGCGCCTATTGCTGGTGTTTCTGTTACGTTTGTAACTCTACCCTTGTCGTCAACTGTTACCTGTGCAATGTTTCCTGTATTGCCATATGTTCCTGCTGTTACACCTGATACATCTAATGCTAATGTTGCCGCGCCTAGTGTAGCTCCGCCTGTTAAACCTTCACCTGCTACTACACTTGTAATGTCGCCAACTGGCACATCAACTGATGTAATGCTTGTAACTCTACCTAGCACATCTACTGTTATCTGTGCTGTGCTACTTGCACTACCATATGTACCTGCTACTGCTCCAGTCTGCTCTAGGTTAAGTGTAACTGACCCAGTTACGCCTCCTCCGCTTAAACCAGTGCCTGCTACTACATCAGTAATGTCACCTTGTGGAATTGCCACAGATGTTGCACTAGTTATTCTACCCTTGTCATCGACCGTGAATTGAGATACGCTACTAGCATTACCATAAGTGCCTGCCGTTACACCTGTAACACCGAGTGCGGTAGCTACTGTGCCTGGCACCCATGCACTACCTGCTTGATCCCATACAAGTGCTTGTCCATTAGTTGCACCTGTTGTGTCAACATCATTTAATGTACCGACTGATGCTTGCGATACTATTGTATCTGCGTCTACAGCAATACTAATTGAGTCGTCGCCTGCGTTAGTTGTAAGTGATACACCACTGCCTGCTATGAACGTTAATGTATCTTCTGCTTCGTCGGCGCTCAACATTATTTGTCCGCTAACTACGATGTTCTTGTATGCTAAGTCGACTCCGCCACCGCTACCGCCACTACCACCTACGGCAGTAATTAAGTCAACGTTTTGAATCCTTCCGTAACCATCAACTGTTATCTGTGGTATAGTTGTAGCATTACCGTATGTAGCGGCTGTAACACCTGTAGCAACTAAGTGTAATTCTGCTGAGGAGTTGTTACCTGTTCCGCCTACTACTGTGATTTGTCCTGATGTGCCGGTGACAGTGCTAACAAAGTCTCCGGTAATTGTTTCTGCTGAGGTTGCAACAATAGCTGTTGCTGTAACGTTAGTTACTTGACCTTTATCGTTTATTGTTACTACTGGAATAGTACTAGCGTTGCCATATATGCCTGCAACATCAGCAATAGCTGTAAGACTAATGCCAGTACCGTCTGATAATAATCCGCCGTCTACTTTTGCTTGTACGTTAAGACCTAAGCCTACTTTGTTTAGTCCGTTACCTGCTGAGTAAACATCAAGTGAACCAGGCTTCCATTTGCCATCGCCTTGAAATATAAGGGCTTCGCCTGTTTGGGGGACGTATGCACCATCAGTAATAGTATCTTCGAGATCGTTAACCGTTACGTTCCAAAACTGTATGCCGGTGCCAGTATTGTTTACTCTAGCAAACTTATTATTCGCTGCCGAGTAGCTTCCTGGGGTGTCGGTTAATTGTAGAAAATCTGCCATTGAGTATCCTGATTCATAGTGTTATAATAGTTCTTAACACTATTTATCAAGATTAGGCAGATAGTATGGAGCGAGTAATTTGTCCGAATGATGAATCGTATGTAGCGCCATCGCCGATGTAAGATCTGTCACATTCGACTCTTAACCAGCTAAAATTACCACTAAATGAATATGCTTGTGACCCAGTTCCTGGATCATTAGCGTTAAACTGTATATATCCTGCAGGATTCCATGCACCAGCTTGGTCAGTAATGCTACCAAACGTACTAATACCTTCCTGTATGTCAAACCAATCAGCTTCTGTTGGCACTACTGCGAGTGACGCTTTGATTCTAAAGCGACCTACAAACTGCTCGTATGTTACCTGGATAGTGTGAAACCCGTCAGTGTAACCATAGTAGCTATCAGCTTTGATTTCCATACCTACGGAACTCATAGCGGAGCCTGTGGAGTTTAAAATTACTGCGTTTCTGCGATGTATTGGCATAGTAGATTCCTGTTGTCTTCCTTAACTATTTATCATAGTTGGGATCTTATTATTACATTCTGGCGACTGCCTATCTCTTTTTTAAAGCCTAACAGCAAAAACGGTTCCATTTCTTTGTATTCTGCTTTGTTGCAGTAGAAATAATTGTAATACCATGTAAGAGATTTGTTGCTCCAACGGTAGTCATCGTAGTTTTCTGCCATGAATAACGATAATGCAGTAGCCTGCGCCCGTCTATCTGTGTTTGTTCTTCCGTAGCCTGTGTTTCCGTATCCGCCAGTAAATGCACTACCTAAGAAAAACTCTACCCGGAAGTCATACTTGCCATGCCATTTCTTATCTCTGATAACATAATCGAAGTCACCTAAATAAGCTAAGTGTTGTTTAGAGACAGGCCCGTGTATTTCTGTTATCCAGCTGGCCATCCAGTTTGCTAACCATAGCACATCTTGATGCTTATGTAAGTAAACAGAACGCTTACCTGATGAGTAACTAGTCCTCTCCCTCTTCCAAAACATATTACAGCTCTTCATAAACTGTGTTATTTCAAAATTGATATCTGGGTTGTGGTCTGGATGTGGATACTGTGGGTGATGGAAGTCCAGACGATAAGGATATTCATCATAGAATATCCTATCGCTTGGCACAAGGACTACATGTTTCGGAAAGTCCTTCTTAGTGAGAAGTGGCGTCTTCGAAAACATAGTCATCTCCGTTATGACTGACTGTTATTACTGTGCGTGATAAGTCGTCAAACAATATTCGCTTACTTAGCGGTTTCTTAATCTTGTTCTCAAACACACGCTTCAGCGGTCTTGCACCCATAGCAGGTTCATATCCATCGTCAGCTAGTTGCTGTCTTGCTTGCTCTGTTAGGGTAATAGTAACACCAGAGTCGTTGTCTGCTAGTAACACATTTGTTTCTAACACTAGCTTGTCTACTATCTTTAGCATCAAGTTTGGACTTAGCTTATTAAACTCTACAACACTATCTAGTCTGTTACGGAACTCAGGTGTAAAGAACTTTAATACTGCTTTGTTCATCTCACCCTTCTTCTCTTGATCACCGAAACCAATCTTCTTAGTCTCTGAGTCAGCGGCACCTAAGTTAGATGTCATTAACAATACTGTGTTAGAGAAGTCAGTTGACTTACCTGTTGCACTAGTTAGTGTACCATCGTCCATTACTTGTAGCAATACCTGTAGCACCTCTGGTGCGGCCTTCTCAATCTCATCTAGTAGTAGAACACAATTAGGATTCTCTTCTACTTCCGAAATCAATTGTCCTTGACCCATCTTGCCTTCTGCGTGTCCTACATAACCTGGAGGAGCACCAATCAACTTACTAATGCTGTGACGTTCTTGATATTCACTCATGTCAAACTTAACTAGTTTAGCATCCATACTACTTGCAAGGGCACGAGCTGTTTCTGTTTTACCAGTACCAGTTGGCCCTACAAACAAGTAACTACCGATTGGCTTATTTTTCTCACGCAATCCTGCTTTAGCAACAAGAATGTTCTCAACGATTTGATCTACTGCTGAATCTTGTCCGAATACAGTGGACTTCATGCGCTTGTCTAAATCCCTATAGCCGTCTTTCTTCTCAACATCAATCATGTCGCTGTTAATTTTACTAACTTTACTTAGTACTTTGATAACATCATCGAGCTCTACTGTATCTCTACCTGCAAGTTTTACTTTAGCACCTGCGGCATCCATTACATCTAATGCTTTGTCTGGGAAGAATTTATTCTTAATGTAGCGATCAGTTAAGTCTACTAGTTTATCCACAATGCCTTCGGCATACTTGACTACGTGGAACTTCTCATAGTGTCCTTGCAATCCATTTAGGATACGCTTAGTATCGTCTACAGAAGTTTGATCAATGTCTAGTCTATGGAACCTACGCATTAATGCACGATCCTTCTCAAACGAGTTAGCAAACTCATCTGGAGTTGTTGCACCAATTGTTAGTAGTCTTCCTTTGCCTAACACAGGCTTAATCATATTAGCAACATCAACACTACTGCTACCGCCTGCACCTGCACCCATAATCATATGGATCTCATCAATAAACAGAATAGTATCTGCATTATCCTCTAGCACTTCTAGTACTAGTTTAAGACGTTCTTCGAAGTCGCCTCTGTAACGTGTACCTGCTAACAAGTCTGCAATGCTTAGACTGTATACTACTTTACTACGCAACAAAGGTGGTACTTCGCCATCGACAATACGCTTGGCAAGTCCTTCGGCGATAGCAGTTTTACCAACGCCTGGCTCGCCGACAATAACACAGTTGTTCTTCTTGCGTCTTGCAAGTACATGCACTAAGTCATCTACTTCTTCCTCACGCCCGATCAATGGATCAATACGATTAGCTTTTGCTTCTTTGTTTAAGTTAGTTGTGTATTCCTCAACTAGCTCTGCACTCTTACTATTACGATCTTTTGTTTCTGCGTGTTCAATAACGTCAACCCTGCCCATGCCATTTAGTTCACAAAAGTATTTTGCAAAACATTCATCTTCGCTTAGGACACTAATAAAGATATCCATCACTTCTATTTCAGCTCGTCCCTGAAAGATAACTTGGGCCATAGCACGTTGTATAACACGCTCTACTGCGGCTGTTTTCTTTGGAGCACCCTTAGACCCATTAGAACTCTTAACACCAGTAAACGTGTCGTTCTCTAAGTAGGTAGTTAGGTCTGATTTAATCTGTGAGATATCCGCTTCGATAGATGTGCTTATTGCGTCTACCTCTTTCATATGTAACAAGCAATGCATTATATGCTCGCATGTAACATACTCGTGTTCCATGTCAGTAGCGTAGTCTACGGACTTCTTAATTAGATCATTTAATAGTTTACTTTCCAATGTTATTACCTCGTCTCTTTTCTTTAATTATATTTAACAGATTTAATATTTCTTGACTCTTTATGCTGGGTATAACAATTTGTATAATTGCATAGAGTGAGCCTATCTTACTCTCTACAGGGTGTATCATTCCCAGACCTTTTAACTTAATATGCTCGCCGTCTTGTATCCCGGCAGGCACCTTTGCTTTATACTTCTTGCCATTAATGTGATTGATTGTATGTTCACAACCTGTTATCGCATCAATTGCGTCAACCTCTATTTTAACATATAAGTCATCGTTCTGTCTACCCCAATCAGTAGGAAACTTTAAATGAATAGTAAGATAAACATCACCTGGTGGGTACTGGTCAGTTAAAACAACACCCTTACCTTTTATCTTAAGCCTAGTACCGTCACGTATGCCAGCTGGTATAGTTACTGATACCTCATCACCGTTCGGTGCTTTAAACGCAAACTGTGTGCCGTTGTAAGCATCTTCTATAGTGAGCTGTACATTATGACTTGTATCTGGATTAGGTTTGCGCCTAGTCTGATTGCCAAAGATGTCTCCAAATATATCGCCGAAGTTGCCGGGTTGGCCTCCGCCCATGTTCTGGAATGGGTTTACAGGCGGGTTATCGTACTCGTGTTTCTTTTGTGGATTACCTAAAACGTCCCATGCCTCTTGTACCTTTTTAAACTGTTCAGGGTCACCGCCTTTGTCAGGGTGGTGCTTACTCGCTAGCCGCTTATAGGCTTGCTTGATCTCTGGAGGTAGAGTAGTATGATTAACGCCGAGCGTTTCGTAATGATTCATTGTGCAATTATACTACACAAACAACAAATTGTCAAATATTATTCTGTACTAATTCTATAACATCTTGAACGATATGTATGTTGTCTATGTCTTCGTCGTTAATTTGAATGTCGAATTCAACTTCTAGTTGTAGAACTAGTTCAATTGAATCCATGCTGTCGAAGTTAAAGTCTTCAACGAAACTTGAGTTTGGTGTTACATCAGCAAGTTCTATTTTAGTATAGAACCCAATTATCATCTGTGCAACTATATCTAATATCTCTTGAGAAGTCATTAATCACCTAAGCCTGGTATTAAACTTTTAATGCTGAATGCACTTTTAGTTTCTTCTACAGATGGAGCGGGAGTATTTTGTAACTCTGCTTTCTCTTCTGCTTTCTCAACTTGAGATTCCTGGGCTTCCTGGTTTTTATCTAACCAATCTTCCTTGTCATCATTTGAGTCAGCACCAGTTGCTTCTCTGTAATATAGTATGATTTCTTTCTGCTGTTTAATGTAACGCTTAATGTCTTGTAGATTGGCAGCCATGTTCTCATAACCTTTAGGAGTCATGCCCATTAGTACAAACTCTCCACCTAAACGCTTTTCAATTTCGACAATCTTTTGTTCTATGTTACCGCATACTTGGATAACGTTACCATCTGTGTCAAGCAATTGCTCTCTGAGTATACGCTTTCCTTCTGCGTCTCTAACAGCACGGGTGCTCTTAGTGCCGTCTTCTTTTGTGTACTCTTCACTCTGATACTTTTCGGTAGTAAGATACTTTGGATTCCTGTTCTCACCTGTTGCTGGCTTACAAGGAGTGTTAGTTAACACGCTCCATTGTACATCCTGCATTGTAATTTCTTGCGGAAGTGGCGGCTGATATATCTCTATTTCAACTGACTCAGTTATAATTCTAACTGGAGGTAATGGAGAAGGGCCTTGTTGTAATGTGCTACAACCTGCTGTCATTAATAATATTGCTGACGCTAATATTAACTTATTCATTTGGTTCACCTGTCTGTGTATCTGCTGTATCTAATTCTCTACTATCTTCTTCGACACTACGGAACACTGCTTCGGTTGCTCTATTAGCTCTAAGTTCTATGCTACCTGGTTTTGCTCTAGCAAGTTTAGTGAAGTCATGGTCTTTAAATATTCTAAGGTAACTATCACGCTCTTGGTTAAGCTCGTTATTACGATTAGTCATTGCGCCCATTGCTTGTACTTGTTGCTTTGCTTTTGCTTCCATGCCCTTGATTGTTTCTACTTGGACAGCTTGTGCTGTTTGTAACACTACGTTCTGCTGAGTAGTGTAATCTACCTGCACTTGTAATTGTTCGATCCTATCATCTAGTTGTCCCACAATAAACTTGTGAGCACCAAAAGCTAGTCCGCCTAGTAAAATAATTATCGGTAATGTCTTTATAAATCCTAACATGTTCTCGCTACTATAATGTCTGTGTCTTTCGGGTTAAATATAACCACGTAATTGTCTATCGGTAATGCTTTCATTTCTCCAAGCATACTATTTAATTTATCAAAGACAAAGCGGTCTGGATCTAAATTAATGGCGCTCTCGCTAATGCCTAACTCTTGCATAATCTCTGTGCCGTTACCGAAGTTTATAAATTCTAAGTTTAATTTGCCTCTAGCATCTTGCATCGATAGTTGCCCATCTTCGTTAAACATTGCATTAGTAAGGTTGCTGTCAAATAAGAACTCTAGTACTGCTTCTTTCTTAATGTCGTTTGCCTTATCATCTTCTTGCTTATCGATTTCTTGCTTGAGGTCTGCTTCTAAGCTATCTTTCATATCACTTGCTGACAAATACTTTGCAGGATCAACCTGTATAAACTTTTCTACTTCAGCAAGTGCAACGTATTCATCTATGTATGGTGTCTTAACTTCCCATACAAGTTTACCTGATACACGTTCTACTTCTGCAACAATACCTGTGATATCATTTAATAGATTCTCACCGCGGTCTAGTTCAGCAAACACCATGTAGTAACCCTCGTCATTTGGGTTAGGTGATACTTCTATATCCCTGTGTTCAATGATACTACTACCTAAAAAGTTATATAAGTCTTTACCTGACTCTTCTGAGTTTAAGTAGAAACCAATAACAGCAACATCTTCTTCCTTGCCCGTCTTTGGTTCAAACTCATCTAGACTAATCTTCTTTAGTACTGTATCTTTTAAATCTTCTTCTCTAAGAGCCATTAAACCTCTCCAGCTTGTACTGCGCCAGTATCATTAGCTTGTAACTGCGCATCAGTGCCAGCATCGCCTAAGTCAACAAACTGTTCTTCGTCTACTTCTACGATATCTGCATTGAATTCGTCGACATATCTACGTGGCATTTTAATTTCAACTATCCAAATGTGGCTAGTATCTGTCTTGGCTTTATATCTTGGACCACCTTCTGGGCGCTCTTCGATGACTAAGTCTTCAAAGTTGCGTACTTTTCTAGGGGTAATAAGTGTATCTTTTACATAGTCAACTAGACAATCTTTTGCAACCAAACGTTTTGCGCCATCTGGATCGGGCATCTGTGCCGCAGGGTACATAAGTTTCACAGTCATAAAGTGGCGACTTAGTGTTGGGCCTTCCAGCACCTCACCTTCGTCCCAGTTCTTAAATGCGTATAGATCCATGCCGTCTAGTGTCTTCTCAAACTCTAGTAGCATATCTAATAATGTATTTGTCTCGCTGACCTTCTTTATCTGATCATTGAGCATCTTCACTGCGATTGTCATAATTGTACCTCTCGTTACAACTATTTATCATTATAGTTAGATACTAATCAGTAAAGTTGAAGTGCTCGTGTGCTACTTCTAGCATTTTAAAGCGTTCTTGGATGAGAGTTTCTATTGTGTCTATGAGCATTTCCACAGTCCACCCGTCATCCATCCACTCTGTTTCCCATACGCCTGAGTCAGATTCGATTAGAAAAAGGTTTTCTCTGTCTCGCTTTAATACTTTTTCAAGTGCATTAATGTGAGGAGCAGAACCTTTCCAAACCTTAGGCATGATAGCAACACACCCTTGGTGCGAAGTATACTGCCTAGCTCTAGTATCAATGTTGCCAGTGACACCAAAGCCAGGTCTGCCGTTAAGGCCTAAAACTACATATAGATATCTACTCAACGAAAAGTCCTGTTACTTCCTCTGAGAAGAAGTCAATTAGTGATGTACCTTTAGCAAAGTTATTATACTCATCTAAACTCACTTGTGGTACAGGATGTTCGCCACCTAACCGCTTGTACATTTGTAACAGCATTGCCGCAATAGCATTGTCGTTCCACGGGTTAGCTTTTACATTTCCATAACGTGCGGTTGCCCAAGCATTCCATGCTGTGTGGGTGTCTTGGTGAAACTGATCGTAGTCTGCAAACAAGTTAGTTATCATGCCTGCAATCTCTTCTAAAAACTCATCTGTAATCTTAATTTTAGCATTACTAAACGCATTGTCGAAGTACTTAAACATAAACCAAAGTGCGCCATCAACATTGTTGTAGTGGAAGTACTTGTTGTGCCATGCTGTAGCCATTTCAATTTGCTTGTCTGACAGTGACCTAAACTGGCCAATGTGTGTAAATGTACCAGGCTTGCCAACCATTGCTGAGTTAGGATCCATTGCATAGCATCCATTGTTCTGTGCAATAGTAACTTTTCTTTCAACTTTGACATCATCTTCGTCATCTGTGTTGCCGCAAACTCGAACTACAAAAACAGATAACTCTAATTCTTTGTATGCAGTAATTTTCATCTTACCTTTACCGTTGATAAGACCAAACGACCTAAGTGCAAAACTTAAATCATCTGTCTCAACGTATAGTACAGGGTAACAAAAGTCTTGCCACTCGCCATCAAATGACATTATCTTGTTTTTGATTGCCGCCGCAACACCTGATACAGTATGTTGGCCGTCAATGATAGTAAACTTACCTGTCACTGGTGACTTAATTGCATACACTGCTTGGCTTAGTTGAGGAACATATACACCTGGCTCCATAAATCTACCAACGTGGGCAGTATCTAGTTTACGCTGTACCATATTAGAGAAGCCAGATACGGCTTTGCCGTCCTCGTCTATGTAATCAAACTCACCTAATGGTATACGAGCAATGTCTGGAATGTGTGCAGAGTTGTAAACTGTGCCAGCGTCTTGCATTGTCCTAACTGTTTTCTTAAACAGTCGACCTTCTTCAAGCGAAGCAATGTTTTCGCTTAGTGGGCGTAGAGTATCCTCTTTCTTATCGAGTGCATACATACCCGGAAACGATAAAGGATTATTCCTTCTAGTAATTTCGGTATATGTAAAATAAGGGTTTGATGTTCCCATTGGATGTGACATTATTTATTCCCCATTGATGATGCAAAGCGAGATAAGTCTGGAGGAGTACCTTCAACAGCTTGAGCGCATGCACTTATACCTAATAAAATAATTGTAAGAACAATTAAACCTTTCCAGTGATTTCTTAAGTCATCCATTATGCATCTACCTTTGTAGCATTCTTATTTTTATATTCAGCCATTGCTTCTTTGATCATACCGCGATAGCTACCCATCATTTCCCAACCATTATAGTCGCCTGTGGACTGGATGTCAAATCCGTATCCTGACTTAGTATCTTTGCCGTGTCTAAATTCTTCTGTGACATGACCGAATACAATTTTATAATACTTTTGCTCGTAGTAATTACCACGCTGATCACCGCTAACCCAAAATGCATCGTCGTTGCCTCTAACAGAAGTCAACTTAGCACCTGTGCAATGCTTGATAAACTTTTTCATTTGCTCTGTACTTTGATAGTTGGAAGCAAGAACAGTTGTATTTCTACCTATAATCATTACGCTACCT
>TARA_R110000744_G_scaffold207271_1_pt1 | contig 12657 bp, 8 predicted proteins | sample TARA_R110000744 | Tara Oceans TARA_R110000744 (sample SAMEA4398083) | marine metagenome | biome: Polar Biome; feature: [DCM] deep chlorophyll maximum layer (ENVO:01000326); material: water (ENVO:00002006), including particulate matter (ENVO:01000060) such as... | depth 36 m | reverse complement strand
TTTTTCAGCTTCTTCAGCATCTTTTTCATCCTGCATCATTTGTTCAGCCTCTATCTCATCACCTAGCTGGTCTTCTATAGTACTCCACTCTGCTAAATTAGCTTTATACTCTTGTAATGCTTGCTCGTGTTTTGCTTTAGCTGCATTATATGCATCTACTTTTTCCTGATACTTTTCCATTTTTGAGTCATACATCATTTGCTGCACAGAATTAGCATTTCCAAATAATCTTGGTGCTTTTCCAGGAGACTCTAAATTAAAAGTAGGTGCTTCAGGTTTTTTAGCTTCATGTGCATTGTATTTTTCTTGTAGTCCTCCTGTTTCATATTTATGTAGTCCTCCATGTTTATACTCTACTACTCCTCCAAGTTTAGCTACTTTTTTTGGATTTCTTCCTGCTGCTACTTCTTGCATCTTAGCTAACATATTAATTTCTTCTTGATCTCCACCATTTCTAAGTATATCTTTATGCATATTTGCAAAAGATTTTCCTCCTTTCTTTAAAAATGAAGAAAAGAAATAGTCTCGCTTACCACCTTTTTTAGCCATATTTACTTTATCCATAGTTTCACCACCTTCTACTTCTGTTTGACCATCTAGCATAATACCTCCTTGATCATGAGAAGCTCCATTAAACTGTACAGCATCTGATCCTGGAATAGGTTGCATTTCTCCTCCTGGTAACTGTTGACCTCCTTCTTGGTATCGTTTCAGTGGAGTATGTGCTCCCCCATTTTGTTTTTTCCAGATACTTCCTTCTGTTTGTTTGTTCCATACACTCCCTTTAGAACTGTTAATAGCGTTTTGTAAAAAAGGTTTTTGATTTACATTAACCTTACCCCCAGAAAGTCTTTGACCTCTTTGATAAAAATCCGCTAACATTAAAGGTATACCAACTGCTCCTGCCACCCTTCCTACGTTACCAGCTATTTTTGGGGCAACGTGCCCTATACCTTCCAGCAAGTGTGCTGCTTTACCTGCATAAGTTGTAGCTGCAGCCACCTGTCCTCCTGGTAATCTTGTTCCACCAGTTTGTTTTTTAAATTTTGATAATCCACCTTTTTGGTATTGATTCATCTGATCGTACATTCCTCCTGTTTGCATTTTATCAAGATTCATCCCAAAGTTAAACTTATTATTTTCTCCTGAGTTTAATGCTAATAAGGGGCCTTGACCTGGTCCTGAAGTAGGTGCTTTTAAATTATTAAGATCTGTTACCGATCCAGAAATACTATCAACACCTGACTTAGCAAGTTTAAAAGCTGATTTACCTTTTTTTACGTTGCTATAAACAGGTTTAGCCATTTTTACTCCTCTCATAACTTTTGCGCCTCTTGCACCTAATTTAGTTATTCCTGCTGCTTGCCCAAGTCCTGGAATCATAGATGCAGCATTAAGAGCTAAATCTCCCATTTGACTTTTAGATCTTGCAGTATCTCCTGTTAAATAATTATATCCTGATCTTATAGCAGATATGCCTGTATTTAAAGCGTCTGGTACAATACCAACTCCTGGAGTTAAACCCCCAAGAGTTAAACTGTCTTGTATTTTATCCATAGTATTATACTTAACACCTCCGCTTTGATATTTTTTTCTAAGTTTGTTTATAAATCTGTCTCTATTCATAGTTATTTTATTTTAAGCTGCAGCTCCGTATCTAGGCATTCCCATTCTCATTCCTCCCATTTGAGCTGTTACATTTCTACCTAAGTCGTATCCTGAATAAGTTTTTTGTGCAGTTTCTCCTGCTCTTACGGCAGCTAATTGACTACCAAAACTTTTCATTGTACTTTTATTTGATTTTGTAATTGCTTTTGTTTGTTTTCTCTTAGCTTCTTTTTTTGCTTTTTCCTGAGCTCTTTTAGCTTTTCTAGATCCAAAGAAAGAAGAAATTCCTCCATAAAGTCCTCCAATAACACCTCCAGCTACAGTTCCTATAGGACCTAGAAATGATCCTAAACTTGCACCAGTTCCAGCCATACTTAAAGCGCTACCTGCAACACTTCCAAAATCAGCTGTTGTAGGATCATCATCTCCAAATGCTTTTTTAACCCCATAACCTAAACCTGCACCTATTAAACCAATACCTGCACCAGAAGCTGCAAACTTCCCTATCTTACTACCTATTGATAATCCTTGTGCTGCCTTACTAGCCGTACTAGCTGTTGAAGCTAAGCTTAAACCGTCTTTAGCTCCTGAAAGTCCTTTTTGAAACGCAGCTCCCGTACCGATAAGATCTTTAGTTCCTGACAATCCCTGTTGGAAAGCTTTTGCCGTATCTAGTGTTTTTAAAGCCTTAGCAGCTGTAGACGCTCCAGCTAATACTTTTTTTCCAACACCTATTCCTTTTAGTCCTGCTTGAAGAGCAGTTGCTCCTTGCACTGCCATACCTTGTTCTGCAGCTGTTTTTTGAGCTACATTTGCAGCATCAATATCTGCTTGCATATCACCTTGCTCTATAATATTTTCTGCTCTTTCTGCTGTATTTTCAGTTTCTTGTCTTAACCTGTCTGATTCTGATTGCATCCCTTTTACTCTTTCTTCTTGTATTCTAGGATCACTTTCTTGATAGACAATACTAGAAGTATTAGAAGGCATGCTCTGGCCAGCAGAAGCTACTGTATTATCAGCATACATTCCACCAGCTTGGTACATATTTCTTATTCCACCTGCAGTATATCTACTTTTATAATTATTTTTTTTCAGTTTTTTTATTTTTGCCATGTTCATATTATCTATATGTTTTTCTTGTAACTACATTCGTAGAATACAAATTTAGTAAATTATTTGATATATTATCATAAATTAAACGAATTCCTACCCATTTATCTATAAATTTCTTTTGTTCTGACCATTGTTTATTAATATTTATATAAGGACTATTAATAGTTTCACTCATCCCAGCAATAATAAACATTGAGTTTGTATTAGAAGTTGTTACAGTTCCTGTATTAAGTGCTCCTATAATATTAGGATTTGTAGACATATAATATCCTCCAGCTACATTATTTAAAGCTGTATCTGCCATATCTCTAAAATTATTAATTTTCCAACTGTTACCTATTCTCCTTATATTAACGAGATATTCTAAATTAGTACCTGTTATTATTCCTGCTGAATTTTGACTGTTTGCAGAAATTTGGAATGTATTATATAAATAAAATTTAGTAAATCCATTTTCTAAAACGCTTACATTATTATTATTAAGTGTTTCTAGTGTGTAACTAAATGACGAAACTATAGAATCAATACTTTTTGTTTCATTATGTATAACTTCTATTTCAAACGGATAATGTTCTGCGTTTTCAAAAAAGATTGCATCATTAAGTAGATTTGAAGAATTTTCTTTATACAGAATACCTCTATTAATTCCATTATGTTTCCAAATACCTGAATTACCATAAGTAGTTCCTAAAAAGTCTGAAGGAGGAATAGTACTACTTGCTGTAGTGCACTTTCCTGCTGCAACCATCGCTGTTGTACACCAAACAGGGCGAGGATAAGAATCAGTAAAAGAATAAAAATCTGTAGATGTGTTAAAATAAAGATATGGAATATAATCATGAAAACTACCCCACACACCCAACTCAGGGTAATAAGAAATAGTCCATCCTGAGCAATTAAAATAACTTCCTCCACAATTTAGTGGAATAGTAGTCCAACCACATGATCCATTTTTTAATACTCCATATTTTTTAAATGTACAGTCACTAGGAAAGAATTTTATACGTCCATTTGGATAACCTGTACAAGGACCACTGAGATTAGATGCATTATACCCGGTAATAAATGATGCAGTAGGAGTCATTTCTCGTTTAGTGAAAATAACTCTTTTGTTTTTATTATCATATACAGAATGAAAGCCCATTCCTATAATTGGATTGTCAATAACACAATTAGCATATCCATATTTAGCTAACTCAAAGGGTATATTTTCTTTAAACCAAGTTTCCATTCCAATAGCACTTATTTCTAATAAACTATCTTTCATTAAAAATACTTTAGAAGATACAGCATCTACAAAGAAATATCCAAATCTAGTTGTTAGTGCGGCATACTGAGATTGTGTTCCTCCGTATCCACCATCTGTTTGTATTAGCTCATCTGGATCTTGTTGAAATATATCCCCACTACCTATAAATGCCTCACTACCATCTTTCATTTCCATTTGTTGTTTTCCTTTAGCAGCGTATAAACTTTCTTCCATATGAAAATAAATAAGATTGTTAAATGTAGATAATTTCCATAAATCACCCCTATGCTTAGGTAAATCTTTAAATTGATTAGCTTTAAATATCCTATAGTTATCAATTACACTTGTTGGATCTGATGTAACACTTCTATGTGTTCTAGTAGAAAAAAGATCTTGTTTACTTTCTCTAATAGGTAATGGAAAAGCTGGTCTTATATCATTGCTAGTAGAAAAATTAGAATCATATTTAATATTATCTTGATGATTAAAATCTTTACCAACTCCAAATTCGTTAAGAATTTCTCTTGCAGATGTTCCTGGAAAATATAAACTTTCATCACTTTCTATATGTCTAAAATTAATATTATCTGGGCTTTCTACAATATAGTAATGAAGAGCTCTTGTAGGCCGAGAACCACTACCACTATCTCTAGGAGAATACCCATTAACAAATCCATACCTAGAAATAAAAGTATCTCCTCCAAAAATATGAAATCTTCTATGTCCTGCTGGAATTTTATTACCATTTACATCTCTTTGTATTTCATTTTGTAAAGTTAAAATACTAAAATCTGCTGCATAAGTTTTAGTATTTCCTCCAACATCTAAATTAAAATTGCCACTCTTATTTTTATAGTCAAACGAAAATTTAGCTCCTAGAGTTGGTTGTACAACTCCAGCAGGAAGAGCATTAAGAGCGGCTCGATCCCAAAACACAAAGTTATTTAAATCTTGATTTAACACTTCAAATCCAGTAAAGACTAGTTCTTGATCGTCAATAGATTTGTAAACGTCTGTTTTAAATGCATGTAAGTTATCTATTATAGTTGAATTTGTTCTATTACAATTAACAGCTGGAGTTCCTGTTGTAATAGGAGTTAATGGGTTCCCTGTTAATAAAAACGGATTAGCAGAACTCCAACCCCCATAAAAACTCCACTGATGACAGCTGCTTGATAAACTGTTAGTGTAAGCTACGTTTTCATGCCTATCTTTTAAACCATATATAATTGTACTATCTCCCCCTTCATTTACTATAGTCCCCCCAAAACCTAAAGCTTCTGCTTTAAAAATACTATCGCCTCTTAAATAACTAACTGACTTTTGATTTATAACTTTAGGTAAAGAGAAAGGTTTAAAACTATTAAAGTTCCCTGAAGTGTCGGATGTTTGAAAAGAGTTGTAATGGCATCCTAAAAATACTGCTGATGATACTGCTTCTCCATAACAATTATAATTTGTATTATAACCCCACTCTTCTTCAACACGTTTTAGTGGTGTACTATAATTTCCTCCTCCATTGTCTTCTATAATTTTAGAAATCATTTTTTTAGGCTGCTTAACAGTATGTCCTTGATAAGCAAAATTTTTGGTTCTAAATTGAGGTTTAATATGAGTAACTCCTGCTAAGCTATTTTTAGTTCTTAGTAAATTAAAATCATAGTACGCAAAATATTTATGACCAAAAGTAGTAATAAGTCCATTTGAAGATCCATTATATATGTTAGAATATTCTGGGTAAAAAGTAGTCCAAGTTGCAAAAGGATCTTTTCTAAGAAGAGCTTGAAGAGTAGTTGTTTCAGTTTGCATAATCCAAGCACCATTAGCTGCATTTGATCCTGAATACGCTTCATTGCATATACCTATAATACCTTCAGAAGGACGCATAGGGATTGAAGGCGCTTGACCTAAAACAGTTTTATCTGAATGTCCTCTTTTTGCATGATATATTCTAAATCCTTGAACTTGATCTGCAATTGACTTAGGTATTTTAAGATTATCTAATGTAAATCCTAAAGAATTAACATTGTGTTCTAATTTTACATCGCTAAGCATTTCTGGATCAGCAGGGCCGTTCAATGCTTCTACTTCAAATTTTACTTCCCCCATAAATTGCATCTGCTTTGCGTTCCATTTACCAGCGAAAGCAGAATTAGCAGGATCATCCCACTCACACTTACTACTATAAGGAATTCTTACTGCATAGTTTCCTGGAATAGTATTATTAATTAAACTCGTATTTGCTGTATACATAACAGTAATTGTATCTTGCTCATTTAAGGTTACAGTTATTTGTGGCTCATTAAGTTTCCACACTTGTTTATAATAATCGTCATAAGACTGTCCAAATGTAGGTGTACAACATGCAAATTTATCTTTTTGTGAAAGGTTCGCATTATTAAACACAAAAGTATCATAAGTATTAGTTGAAGCTCTTTTTACTTTCAAATAAAAAAGTTGTTCATTAGGGTCATTAAAATTAAAATCGTTTGGAATACCTGTGTTAAAATTAGGAGTTACTCTTACCTTTAATGGTTGATCTGCTTTAAACCGATTTCCGCTCCATAAAGCATCATGTGCCATTTTTTGAGCAGTTGTTACAGTACTTGCTACTTGAACATGCTGTGCAGGATTAGTAATACCAGGAAGTAAAAAATTTCTTTGATCTATCATTGCTGGATCTCCAAAAGGATATGCGTCTTTAAAATCTATAATATCAATCTTTCCTGAAGAGTCATTAGAACTTCCTGGATTATAAGTATTTGAAGAAGGTGGTGAAATTATAAAACCTATGTTTCCAGTTACATATGAATTCGAAGCTGGAGCTTTTACATTTAATGTTGTATTGGGGGGAACAAGACATATACCAAGGTTTATGTTGGCACCGTATTGACAAAGAAAACCTTCCTCATATTTAATATAAGCTTTAAAACAAATATTCCAAGGGTGAGGATTTATGGGACCCATAGTAGGTGCACTTTCACATTGCCATCCGCTTTGATAAGCTTGGGAAGAATTACTAGGGTTTGGAAGTGAATTAAATACGCTTCTTTCAGGATTAGAGTTATCTGGAAAATGATGATGTCTAACTGCTTTCCCTCTAAGATCTCCAGGTGAATTTATTACAATCCCCCCAACTATTGTAGTAAACTCATCCCATACTTGATACTCTTCTGTGTTTGGATATTTTTCAGTAGCATTTTCCCAGTAATTCATTTTTGTTGCAGTCAGCTGACTAAAATCAAAAAAATGAAAATTCTTTGCGTATGCAGGACTAAGTAATTGTAAGTCTTTATATATTACAGTTGCAGCTGCAGCCCCAGGAGGAGGAGTTCCTAAATCAGCAGATCCAGAAGTAAGAACTGTAGTACTACCTCCAGTAGAAGTTAAAAATGAATCTTCAAGAATGCTGTGACCAGTAAAAGTTGTACTCCCAGCTTCAGCATCTATAATTAAAGGAGTACTAATACTTTCTCTTCCTGGTATATGATAAGCATAAGACATGCTTCCATCTTTTAAAATAAATGCTATATAAAAAGCATATACTTCATCTCTTTGGTAACCTTTCCAATTAGAAATATTAGGAACATATCTATAAGATTCATCTGCTCTAACGTCTTGAAAATTATTATTAAAAACATCTACTTCTGATCCTCCAAAACCTGTAGTTAAATTATCAATAGTAGCATAAAAAGTATCAAATTCTTCAAACGTCCTAACTTTAGATGTAAGCGTAATTCCATTAGCATATTTTTGATAGCCTAAATCTTTTTTACCTTTTAAATTACCTAAGTATAATACACTATCTAATTGATTTATAGTTTTAGCAGTTTCATATGAAATTGTATCAATAATAACATCTGTTACAGAGCTTGGTGTAAATCCTTCTAGTCCGCTAAAAACTACTTCTACTATACCATGTATATCTGGACTTATTTCAACTACAGTTAACTTAAAAGCTTCTGTAGCATCTCCCATTTTTCTAATAATTACAGGACTTAAGTATTTATAATCAGTATTAAGATTTTCAACTCTCCATTTAATAGCTTTAGTAGTTTGTGTACCATGTTTAGCTCCATCTTTTTTATGTCTAGGCCTAGTGTGATCATATTCTTCCATTATAGAAACTGGATTAGAAACACTTAAGTAATTTGTTGAAACAAAATCATCATCAACATATGCTAAAGCTAAATAATAAACTCCTGTTAATAATCCACCTCCAGTATTTATAGATTTTTGATATGGACGTGTTACCCAATAAACTTCATGAAGAGAAATACTAGGAACCGGACCTGAGTGAGGAAATAAATTTAATAAATTTATATGATCTGGATGAGAGTCTGCAGGATTTATTCCATATAACCATTCTCTTGAGGTAGGGTTAGGTGTACCTACTTGTTCTATCCAACGTAATTGCCTAGAAACATTAAAAGCTCTAGGTGGATTATAATCATCAGTAAAATATATAATTAAATCTTCTTTAGCATCAATTTTAAAAGTGCCTTCAATTGGATGATAAGTATTAAAATCTAAAATTGTATTAGTTTGCCCTATTCCAAGAACAGGAACTAATGGTTTATATAAAGTTGTATACAGTCCATTTTCCCAAATACCTATTTCACTAGAATGAACAGTTGTATTATCAGTATTTTGCTCTTTTTCATCTGCAGAGAACAAAATTACTCTATCAGCATCTACTTCTATTTTTCCAACTACTTTTAACGTCCAGTCGCCTACACCATTGTAAAGTACATCTACTGTTTTGTCCCCTAAGTATCCTGATAACTCAGTTCCCCCCTCATTAGAAACAGCTCCGTCTGTTTCATTTAATACCATATTACGAGCAAACCTCCAACTTCCTTCTGGTTGATCAATAGGAGAAGTGTCTTTAAATAATCCTTTTATAAATCTTTTTTCTGCCATTAGTTTCTATTTAAATCTTCTCTAGTGTTCATTTGTTCAAAAAATAAATCATGTCTATTAATATTAGGTATTAGTCTTACCCATTGATTCATAAATGATTCGTATTTATCTATGTCTGGAAAATTAGCTGCATTTCTAGCTTGTGTACAATAGTACTTCCATTTGTTATCTGCAAAGTTATAATCTATACCATTGTTTTTAAATTTAGGTGTCCCTAATAAAATTTGTTTATAGACATACCAAAACATAGCTTCTCTAAAACTAATATCATCTGGAACTAATGGGTAGCAATCATCATCAAGAGGAAAAGCCATATAGCTTATACATATTTTTCCAGTAGGAAATGATGTTTTTATATAATCACAATCTACAATATATGTATCTTCATATTGAGCATTTTCATTTACACACCCTTCACAATGCATACTTCTATGAAATGTACTTGCCCCATATTGTAGTGGCCTCATACTAGAATCATCTTTAAAATAAACATTTTCTAGTATAACAATTCTACTATTAATTTCATGTAAAACAGACGATACAGAAGAATACTCTATACCAGCATCTTGTGCAGATTTTATTTGAACTTTAAGGTCATTTACTTTAGTAAGTAATGTGTCTAACTCTTGAGAATTTACAGGAGATACGGCATTGTTTATAGCTACTTGATTAATATAATATAAATCTGTAGGCATTAATGTCTTATGATCTTTTATGTCTAAAACGCATTGCTTTTGGCATAGCTGTGAAGCTGCTCCAATATGCTCTAAAGCTTCTCCTACCCACTCAATAGCATCATCTACCCATTGATCATTTGTTGGTCTAAGATCTCTAAATATTTTTCTTATAATTGTTTTACTTGATACAGTTTTACTACTTAATGCCATGTTAGTGTTTTTTAAATTGTAAGTAAGCTAAATCATCTGTTTTTAATAAGTTAATTAGCTTTTCTTTGTTGCCTTTAATACCTCGTGTAGCATCAAATCTATATACTGATTTATTTTTTATCTTACACTTGCCTTTTCTCCAATAATATTTACAATAAAATTCATCAGTATGATAGATGTGCCATTTTACTCCTTTACCTGTTTCAGAGTTATATAAAAGTTGACCTTCTTCTAGGAGTTCTTTTTTATATTTGTTACTTTCTCCCCAATCTAATCTAGGTGATCTAGGATCTCTGTCTCTCCTTATAATAGATAAAGTTGAAAGATTATTCCCCATGTTAAATTCTTTTCCTTCTAGCATATAATCTATTATCATCATATTAAACTCATGGCAAACATCTGTAAATAAAAATTTATCTACATCCCCATAAGTTTTAACGTAACTACTATATATATCTGAAAAAGTATGTACCATTTTATAAATCGTCGATGTTAGGAATTTTAGGCTCTAAGAATCCTCCTGATTTATACATCATCTTTTTCATTCCTCCACCCATCATTTTTTTCTTACCACCTTTACCGTAAGACATCATTTTCTTTCCTCCCATCCCCATTTTATCTTTAACACCACCTTTCTTTTTTATAGTGCCTGTTTTCTTTTTTTGTAAGTAAATATCTGCTTGAGTAATCTCTCCGTCTTTATTATTGTCAGGAAATCCTCCTTTCTTTTTAAAACCTTTTTTCATGTTATCGTAATTTTTTTTAGTTATTGTACTATTACTTTTAGAACGGCTAGTACCAGCCTTTTTTCTCTTATTTATGTTTTCGTATAAACTCATTTTATTTATTTTTTAGTTGGTGTTGGTTTGTCCTGCATTCTATCATTTGTTGTATCATTTAAACTAGTTGATAATAAATTTAATTCTCCATCTAATAATCCTTTGTTTATTAAATTTAACATGTCCATCCCAATTGGAAAAGGATCTTTAGAATCATTGTAACATCCTCCATCAGAACACTTGTCAAACTTAGATACGTCTTCAGGGTTTTCAAATACTCCTCTAATATTTATATTTTCTAAACCTTCAGCATTATAAATATATAAATAATCTCCAATTATATAAGCCTTCATTTTTTTAGCTGTATATTTATCATATACAAGCCATTTAATCATTTTTGAAGCTACCATTGGGATAACATTTATACCACTTACATCTCCTACATATGTTATAGCTTCTTCAAAGTTATATCTAATAGTTTTAGGAATCTTTTTAACTGTTCTGTAAACAGCGCATTTAGTTTCTATATTACAGCACTTACTAGCATCTACTGGAATTAAATCTACACATCCTAAATCTTGCTCTGAATGCCTACTATTAAATCCATTTTTAGCATAATCTCTCCTAATAAAGACTGCTCTATAATGTCTAATATTAAATTTAATTTGTTCTAAAGATATATGTTCATCATGATTAGATCTTCCTCCTCTAACTAAATTTAATAAGTTATATGCAATTTCATTTAATATCATTATTTTTTTCTTTTTTCAAGTGATCTACCTCCAAAATAAGCTCCTATAACTGTTATAAGAATTAATTGTAATAGGTCTGTCCACTTAGGTTCAACGTTAAAGCTTATTGTACCTGCGTCTATAAATATTAACAGCACTGTACTGATAACTAAAAAAATTAATACCATAGGCCTAACATTTTTACTTAGCCAAGAATCAGAATTCATATCTGCAGCCCATCTTCCAGATATTTGTTTTTCCATTTCTATTTCATAGCTAGCTATTAATTCTTTTATTTTTTGTTCAGCCTCAAGCTTTTCTTCTTTACTAGTATGTAAGTTATCTATAACACTTCCTACACTTTTAACTAAAGTAGCAGCTCCTCCTGAAAATATTTTTGTTAATATACTCATAATTTAATAATGTTTTATTACTACATCTACAGCACTGTCACTTGCACTTAATTTTAAATATAAATCATAATATGTGCTATCATGACACACATCTTCTTCAGTTAATTTTAATGTTACTCCCTTAGGAATTACTACATTTTTTAAAAGATAATAAGAAATAGAAGTATCGTCTATTACATCTAGAGTGTTATCAGGATTGTGCTCACCTTCAGAAACATCATTAGATTGATTTACTATTGTTATTCGTGAATATAAATCTACAGATACAGAATCAGACGCATGCACATTACACAAAGATAAGCTTTTTATTTTTAATGGGTATGACTCATATACAGTTTCCTCTATTTCGTAATCAGCAGATTTACCTATAATTGTATTTGGTGAAACAAGTTTATTCCAAATTGCAATTTCTACAGTGTTTGTTATATTTAAATACGTGTAGTTCATATTACGTTAAATTTATCGTTGCTGTTGTGCTATACACTCCTTCTTTATCACTTATGTGTTTGCTTATCATATTATTTTATTTAAAATTCTACTTCAAACGTACCGTTAAAGTATACAGGATTTGAACCCCCTTTAATTGCGGAAAATATAATGTCACCAGCAGCTAAAGCTAAAGACTGTCCATCAGAAGCTTCTGTTTCATTGAAAAAATCTGCAGTAGCATTACCCGAGGCTGTGTAAGTTATCTCTTGTAATAATACAGCCGACGGATCAGTATCTGAGTCATCCGCCAACCTCACTCTAAATAACGCTACGGTTTGTGAAGCACCACCTGCAGCTGCTGTCCACCCAGTAAACCTTTTTAAAGTGCAGGCGTTTGGCATGACGTGTCCACCAGTTCTCATCCAAACGGTAACAGACTTTGCTGTTGTACCGTCAGAACCTATATCAATAGTATGTGCAAAAGGAGCGGTGTTAGTAGCAACGTTTTTTGGTATCAAATAA
>TARA_R110000744_G_scaffold20336_5_pt1 | contig 12657 bp, 12 predicted proteins | sample TARA_R110000744 | Tara Oceans TARA_R110000744 (sample SAMEA4398083) | marine metagenome | biome: Polar Biome; feature: [DCM] deep chlorophyll maximum layer (ENVO:01000326); material: water (ENVO:00002006), including particulate matter (ENVO:01000060) such as... | depth 36 m | reverse complement strand
GGCGGGTCGTCCGTCTATGGGTAAAACGACCTTTGCGATGAACTTGGCCGAAAATGCCGCCATGACTGAAGATAAACCTGCATTAATCTTCAGTTTAGAGATGCCTTCAGAACAGCTGATGATGAGAATGCTCGCCTCGCTTGGTCGTATTGACCAAACTAAAATACGTACGGGTCAATTAGAAGATGAAGATTGGGCTCGCTTATCATCAACCATGGGCTTATTAATCGAAAAAGGTAAAATGTTTATCGATGATGCCGCTGGTTTAACACCGACCGACGTGCGCTCGCGAGCACGACGTATTGCTCGAGACCATGGTGGTATCAGTTTGATCATGATCGATTACCTACAATTGATGCGAGCACCACAATTTTCCGATAACAGAACCTTAGAAATTGCTGAAATATCCAGGTCATTAAAAGCCTTAGCAAAAGAATTAGAAGTGCCGGTTGTTGCGCTATCTCAGCTTAACCGTGGTTTGGAGCAGCGTGCTGATAAACGTCCAATTAACTCGGATTTACGTGAATCAGGTTCCATTGAGCAAGATGCCGATTTAATCATGTTTATCTATCGTGATGAGGTTTATCACGATGACTCTGAATATAAAGGTATGGCTGAAATTATTATTGGTAAACAACGTAACGGTCCAATCGGGCGAGTGCCATTGACCTTCCAAGGACAATTTTCTCGTTTCGATAACTACGCCGGCCCGCATGTACTTGATGAAGATTAAGCACTAATGACATTACACACAGCAACAGCGGTTATTGATTTAGATGCGTTAAGCAATAATTACCGACTCATTCAATCGTTATCACCTAACGCTAAAGTGTTAGCGGTGCTTAAGGCTAATGGTTATGGCCATGGGTTAGAACTGATTGCTAAAGCATTGCCGAATGCTGATGCTTTTGGAGTGGCACGTATTGATGAAGCACTTGCTCTTAGAACGGCAGGCATTGTAAAGCCCATTGTCTTGCTTGAAGGTTTTTTTGCCGAAGAAGATATTGATACGCTGGCCGCGAATAATCTACAAACCATAGTGCATAACGAGCAGCAACTTGCTGCTATTGTTAATGCCAACTTAGATACACCGATAAAAGTTTGGCTGAAAATTGATACTGGGATGCATCGCTTAGGAATAAATCCAGAGCAACTATCATCATTTAATCAAGCATTAAGCCAATCCAAAAATGTCCAACAGCCAATCGTGCTGATGAGCCATTTAGGTTGTGCGGATGACAAAGCTAATACAGCGACTACGCAACAAATTACCTTATTTGATGAACTCACTGCAGACCTGCCGTTAGAGAAAAGTCTGGCTAACTCTGCTGGTGTTTTACTTTGGCCAGAAAGTCATTATCAATGGATAAGACCAGGCTTATTACTTTATGGTGTTTCACCACTATCGGCAGATTTTGGTATTGACGGTATATCGCCGGTGATGACCTTGCAATCAAGCTTGATAGCTGTGCGTGAAATAGCCGCAGGAGCCGCGGTAGGATATGGCGGTACTTGGGTTAGTGAAAAGAGCACGAGAATAGGGGTAGTTGCCATTGGCTATGGTGACGGTTATCCCCGTCATGCACCTAATGGTACACCTGTACTGATCAATGGTCGACGTGTACCATTAATTGGCCGGGTATCAATGGATATGATTACGGTAGATTTAGGCGCCGAAAGTCAAGACAACGTGGGCGATATTGCTACGCTATGGGGCAAAGGTCTAGCCGTTGAAGAAGTGGCGGTATTTGCGACAACCATCCCTTACGAACTTCTATGTAATATTACGCGCCGGGTGCATGTTCAGTTAGCTAAGTAGTCATAGTGAAGCATCTTAATAATAAATTCCGGCAGCGAAATACAGCACACTGATAATTGTACTTTAATATTATTATCAGTGACTTATGTGATGATTTATTTTACCACACACTAGTGCTAAATTAGTTAACGCTAGTATAACGACATGACTTTCTATAAATTTTCCAACTCGTCCGCTAAAACTTGTTTAAACGTTTCTATTGGCTGGGCTCCCGCAAGGGCACTTTTACCATTAAAAACGACGGTAGGAACGGAAGATACGCCGACTTTTTGCCAATATGATTCTTGCTCAATAACGTGTTGAATAGCCCGGTTGTCTTGCAACTTAGCCATTGCCTCTTTAACATTTAGTCCAACAGCTTCTACTTCTAGAGCTAAAATCTCACGATTTGAGACATCTTTTTTCTCAGTAAAGAAAGCAGAGAATAATCGCATTTGTAACGCCGTTTGTTTGCCTTGAGTTTTAGCGTATTCAAGTAAAATATGAGCGTCACGAGTATTAATTATTTTCATACCCTCAAAGTAGTTAAAATCAAAATTAACGGTTTTACCATGTGCTGTCATTTCAGTTCTAAATTGCGCACTACTTTCAGGGGTAGAACCATATTTTCGCGCTGAATGTGCACCTAGCTCTTCACCTTCTAATGGCATGTCAGGATTTAGCTCAAAAGGTTGCCATTCAATTTCTACTTTATCTTCCACCCCTAATTCGATAATAGCTTTATTTAAGTTACCGTAACCGATAACACACCACGGGCATACGACATCAGAAATGATATCGATCTTAATTTTGTTACTCATATTATTTCTCATTAATAGCATATTATCGACGTAAAAGTGACGGGATAAAAGGCTGCCAAATCATTGTAAGATGATTTGGCAGCCATACAGATTTGTGAAATTACTTTACAGCTTTTTTCCAAGGAAATTTACTGAAAGGTTTGTCAACCACTGTACCCGCGATGTGGTTAGTATAGTTGCTGATCACTTTTTGAGACAAACCTAAAATAATTTCTAATAGTTGTTGCTCGCCGTAACCTGCCGCGTAAAAATTTGCTAATTCTTCAGCAGATATATGGCCTCGATTGCGAACAATAATTAAGGTTGTATCAAGTAAAGCTTGTAGTTTTGCTGTTGGCATAGGCTGCTCATCACGCAAAGCTTGAATTAAATCAGCGTCCACTTTCATCGAGTGTGCAATAGCAGTATGAGCCGGTACACAATAATTACAGCCATGTTCTACATTGATACCTTGCCAAACAACGGTAAGCTCTTCTGCATCAAATGAAGTGTTAAGGAAAAGCTCATGCAGTATTTGGTAAGCATCTAATAGATTAGGAGCTCCGGCTAACACGCCATGTAAGTTGGGTAGCATACCGTATGCGCTAACAGATTTTTCTAAAAGTGCTTTGCTTGCTTCCGGTGCTGATTCAATGGTGTGTGTCGTTAATGTAGTCATGTCAAAGTGCCTCTAATAAGAATATGGTGTAACAACAAATCTCTGTAGCAGGACATTTGTTGTTTATAGTTTTAAAAAATAACAACCAGTTTAAATATTTGTACCGGTCAGTAAGTAATTGTGGTTATTGTACCGATCGGTATTTTAAAGTCAACAGCTATCATAAAAAAATTAATTAACTTGGTATAAGTTAATTCTTCGAGGGTGTATTAATTGAAATCGACGTTAAAAATACAGCATGCGGGGTACGAAAGACTGGAGGGTTCTTCTATTTAATATAAAGGTAGCGGGGTGAGAACCAGTCAGAGCTTAAAGACTCACTGTTAAGCTTAAGTGAGCCTCGCTAATAACCTTTAAGGTTATTGTAAGGTCGCTCTTGGTTTAGCGAGGTTAATATTGCTGTTAAATACACCGGCTAAAATAGTATCAATAACAAACACTAATTCTGTTGATGCTACTTTAGAGCGAGCCATTGCCGCTGTGCCTTTTAATGCCGTGTATAAGCTTAATGCGTTACCTGCTGCATTTAGATTTAAGCCGAGTGAGATTGCTTCTTTATCGCTAGTAAATAGATCGGTAAATAAAGCTTTTGGCGCGGCCTCTATTTCGATCAGTAACTTTGCAGCTTGTTCTGGAATATCACCGCCGGCAACTTCAGATTGGCATAATACAAGGTAACAACCTTTAGGTTGTTCGGTGCTACATTGCATAGTAACGATCGACATCATATAGTTTTTTAAACGTGTTTTTAATGGCATGTCTGGCGTAAATAAAGCATCTAGGTGAACTTTCATGTTATTTTCAATATAGTGCTGGGTAGCTTTAATAAACAAAGTTTCTTTATTGCCAAAGGTACTATACATGCTAGGCTTGTTGATATTCATACTGCTTGTTAAGTCGGCCAATGAAGCGCCAACAAAACCTTTCGCCCAAAATACCTCCATTGCTGCTTGCAATGCGGTTTGTTCATCAAATTGTCGTTTACGTCCACTAACCACAATGCTCACCGTTAATTATCTTCAATTTCTATATTGTACCTAATGGTATGTTTGAGTTCAATCTAACAAAAAACTTAATATAAAACTAAGTAGAAAACAGTTTTAAAATGTTAGTTATAATGGCTGTTATCGATAGCTGAAATTAGCCTTGTGGATATAGTCTATTCACCGCTAGCGGTTATTACTACTGTTCTTGGACCACCATAATCGCGATGCTCACCGAGATAAATCCCTTGCCAAATACCTAAGTTCATTTGGCCATTTTTTAGTGGGATACTGACACTACTCCCCAGCGTACTGGCCTTAATATGTGCTGGCATATCATCGGGGCCTTCATAGGTATGACGATAATAAGGTGCATTTTCAGGCACGAATTGATTGAAATGACGCTCCATATCATCGCGAACAGTTGGATCGGCATTTTCATTAATAGTGAGTGATGCGGATGAGTGCTTAATGAAAATATGTAACAAACCAAACCGAACGGGAGAAAGTTCAGCGAGAGCTTGCTCAATATCTGCTGTGATCAAATGAAAACCCCGTTGATAAGGTTTTAGCGTTAACTCTACTTGTTGCCACATAAATTTAGCACCTCTTTTGCCTTGAACATCGTCATTCTTTCATATGACGTGCAAGGATGCACTAATGCTCTTATAAGGGATGTAAGTCATTAGAGTAATGCCGGAGCATTTACCTAGATGGCCTAAGAACGGCCTGAACATAAAAAAGCCCCGTATTAAACGAGGCTAACATAGATATATAGACGAGCTATTTATCGAAACTAAATTCGATATATGCATTACCAAATTCTGAAGTGAGCGGAATGATAACAATTGGGCCATCAGCCATGTGATGAATAGAGTGATTAGGGCCAGAGACTACCATGGGTGTTGCCATATCGAACTCTATACCTTTTTCACTTAGCATGCGTTTGGCGCCACCGGTAACCATATTGGTAATTTCGCCAACTAAATCAGTAATCTCATCATTGATTTCATCAGGGCCTTCACCGACCATTTTTTTCATCGTAGCGAGTGCTAACTTACTTTCAAAGGTAATAGATAAAGAACCTTTAGTTTGCTCACTTACCATACCAATCAACCCAGAAACATCGCCTTTGGCAACTTCATTGTTTTTCAATCGAGGTTTTTCAGGCGTTAGATCCATTTGCGCCATAGTAGATATAACGTTAAGCATCGAAGAAAGAAAGGGATTAATAAACTCAGCATTCATGAATGTTTTCCAAAGGCTCTTTTTAATATAGTGATGCAATTTGCACATTTATGAGCAAAATTTAAATCTGACTGTATTAATTATTATTTTTTATTTCATTAATAATAACTGATCTTTTGAAAGTTAGGCTACCTTTTATCTGCTTATCACTAAAATTAACTGTATTAACTTGTTTAGCGTAACGTTCGGTTAGCAAGCTATTGGTTATTTTTAGACCTATTAAAGCATGATGAAATTCAGCTTCTTGATAAATAAAAATATTACCCTTGTTCACTTCAAGGCCTACCCAATTTAATGAGATGGTTTGATCTTGATAATGTAGTTGAAAGTGCGCTTCAATATATTGTCGAATATAGTTTTCGTAATCTGGGTGAGCAACTGAGAAATGGATCTGTTTAGTTTCGGCAATAGCGTTGTCAATATCATGAGCTGTTATTTGATGGATAACCTCAATTGACTGGCTTCGCTCATTTAGCGATAAATCAGTGATGCTAAAAAAGTAACGGTGGGCAACCGCGTTTGCGGCTAGCCCACACAATAGCAAAACAAAAAAGCGTTTAGCTAGGTTTAACGACATTATTGTTGTTCAACCTCTTCCTTTTCTTCTTTGTTTTTATCTTCTTTATCATCAGCACTTTTCAATTCAACATTGTAATCGCGCATCATGTCATCTTTCTTGCGTTTGTATAAATCAAAGCGAGATTTAATTGGACGTGCAGGCCAGTAGTTGTTGCTCACATCTACATCAGCTGTTTCCCAGTTAGGATCAATTGCAATGCCCGTTAATTCTTTTTCACGAACAAGTAATTTAGATACTATTTTACTGTTACGGCGCCAGATTTCAGCCGGTATTGTTACCCGCTCAATGGTGTTGTCAGCATAAGTTAGCTCTAAAATAATAGGCATAACTAGTCCACCTTTATTTTCAAAATCAACAATGTAGAAGTTTCTTTCGTCAACAAGTAGGTCTTTTTGCCATTGCTCTAGCTTTGCATTACTTTTGTTATATTTGTTACGAGCAGCATTGGTGGCAGTAAACTTATCATGCTCATTGTAAAAATCTAATAATTCAGGTTTATCGTCTGTTCTAACCCACTGATCTTTGTTACGAACTTTACTGATAAAATCAGGTTTTTCGTTGTCTAGTGCACGTTCCCACGCTTCTTCTGTATCCGGATTTTGGCTATTTGGACGATACAAATGAATATTACCTAAGGCAATATCAACATGATCTGTGGTGTAGAACCAACCACGCCAAAACCAGTCTAAGTCAACGCCTGAAGCATCTTCCATCGTACGGAAGAAATCAGCAGGGGTAGGGCGTTTAAACTTCCAACGTTGCGCGTATTCTTTGAAAGCAAAATCAAACAATTCACGGCCCATAACGGTTTCACGTAAAATGTTTAATGCCGTTGCTGGCTTGCCGTAAGCGTTGTTACCAAATTGCAAAATAGATTCTGAGTTGGTCATGATAGGGACTTGGTTGTCACTTTTCATGTAGCTGGTAATATTGGCAGCATCACCGCGGCGAGATGGGTAACCTTCTTCCCATGCTTGCTCAGCAACAAATTGTAGAAAAGTATTTAAACCTTCATCCATCCAGGTCCACTGACGTTCGTCAGAGTTAACAATCATTGGGAAATAGTTATGCCCCACTTCATGAATAATAACGCCAATTAGGCCGTATTTAGTTCTGCGAGAATAGGTTTTTTCACCGGTTTCTTTATCTAAAGTCGGGCGTGGACCGTTGAAAGTGATCATCGGGTATTCCATTCCGCCAACAGGGCCATTTACCGAGATAGAAACAGGGTATGGATAAGCAAAAGTATACTTATTATATTGTTCCATGGTATGGATTATCGACTCAGTCGAATATTTTTCCCATAACGGATTACCTTCATTCGGGTAGTAAGACATTGCCATAGTGTCGGTTTTACCGCCTTTATAACCCTGTGCATCCCAAATAAATTTACGACTTGAGGCAAAAGCAAAATCACGTACGTTTTTAGCTTCAAATTCCCATGTTTTGGTTTTGGTAGCACGAGATTTTTCGTTTTCTAAAGCTTCTTCAGGCGTAATAATTAAGACTGGCTTATCAGCTTTCTTTGCTTTTGCTAAACGATCACGCTGAGTTTTTGTTAATACGTCTTTTGGATTTTGTAAAACACCGGTCGCTGCAACAACATGATCAGCTGGAACAGTAATACTAACGTCATAATCACCAAATTCTAAAGTGAACTCACCGCTACCAATAAACTGCTTATTTTGCCAACCCATTACGTCATAATAAGCCGCGGCACGAGGAAACCAGCTAGCAATTTCGTAAAGGTAATTGTCGTCTTCTTTAAAATATTCGTAACCTGAACGACCACCTAAAACTTTTTGCTCATGTAATTGGTAATTCCAATTAATATTGAGCTCTACGCTCTTACCTGTTTTTAGTGCTTTTGGAAGATCGATGCGCATCATAGTGCCATTAATAACATAACTTAAGGCTTTGCCGTTTGAACCGGTCACCTTAGTAATATCATAACCGCCTTGAAACTCGTCTGTTTCAATCGCATTTCGCAGACCACTATAGGTAATTTTTTTACTAGGGGCTGTACGGGTTGTTTTCGCTCCAGCATTGTCTGCTAATTTATTTTGGTCTAATTGTAACCATAAATAGCGAAGGGTATCAGGAGAGTTGTTAGTGTAATCAATAGTTTCGCTGCCTGACAACGTTTGCTTCTCGTCATCTAACGTAATATCAATTTTATAATCAACTGCTTGTTGCCAATATTGGTGGCCAGGTGCGCCAGAGGCTGTTCGATAGGTATTGGGTGTTGGTAAGTTCTCTTCCAACTGACGAAATTTATCGTCACTTATGCTACTTTTTGCTAAAGCGTTGCTACTAACAGCTACACATAAGCAAATTAAGGCAGATTTAATTGAGTGTTTCATGACTTTCCTGCTGAATTTGAATCGAATAAATTTTATTATTAACTACTCTTTATAACATTTTTTTAACTAATTGGTTAGGCTGTATAATTGGAATATGCGATAAATTGTTGAAAAAACAAGCTGAGTTGTTACAAGGCTATACTGACGGGCTTAATTATGGGCAATCTAGCATTTAATAATGATCTTACAATGAGTATTAGGTCGAGTTTGAGCTTACCTTATTCGTTTTACTATCTTCAATTATTTGAACATTTTATCTGGTTAAAACAGGTGACTACTAGGTTATTTCATTACCTGTTTACTATTGATATAAAATAGAACACCCAATTGTTGAAATTGATAAAATTTTAATATATTTCAGGAACTACACTTTACAATAGCAGCCTTCGGCCTCTTTAATAATGAGGTTAGCAGCATAGCCTTTGATAAAGTTATTTAATATGGTTTGTGCGTACCCTGAGGTTGATGAGCAGGCTAATCCTTCTCCGTAGGGGCCAAAATATACAATCTCTCCACTGTTATCTAAAATGGCTACTGACGGTGTTACAGGCACAAGCATATGATCTTTAATGTTAATATTTTTAACGCTAAAATTATTAGCTTCGGCCATATTGTTGATGTCTTGAATATGCGCTTCGCTATATTGCTGACATTGACAATTAGGCTGATAAAAATGCAAAACTGTATTGTAGTCCGTAGGCTCAATATACTGCTTGAATGAATTCGCAAGTTGTTGATGCCCAACATCACTTAATTTATTGTCAAAATTGAAACTAACCAGTCTACTATCAATAAAATAGACAAATGCTGCAACCGTTACACTTAGCCAAATAAAAAGCACAGAGAATTGAGTTTTAGTAATATGTTTACTTAAAACGGGCAATATTACTTTCCATATCAATAGCACTCTGAGAGACCTTAAGCGATTCTTGATCTAATATTCTTATTTTATCAATATCACTTTGAACCGTGCTTTTCAGTATTTCTACGCTTCTAGCTATATCGCTCGTTGTTATTGCTTGTTGCTCAATAGCTTCTGCAACATTTATCGATACAGTATTTGCTTGCTCTACTAAATTAGACGCTTTAAATATTTTACTTTCAGCGTGATTAGCACTATCGATAACAGATTGAACTATTTTTAAGCTGTTACCCATAGAGTTAGTGGTAGATTGTGAATAAGTTTGAAGGATACTTAAAGTAGCACCAATTTTATCTGTGCTTTCCTTTGTTCTATTTGCGAGTGCCCGCACTTCGTCAGCAACTACAGCAAACCCTCGCCCTTGCTCGCCAGCTCTTGCCGCTTCAATTGCGGCATTTAATGCTAATAAATTGGTTTGATCAGCAATACTGGTAATCTCAGATAAAACATTGGATATTGCCTCAGTTGAGTTAGCTAATTCAGTCACTTGTTCACTGGTTTTTTCCAGTGCAACGGTTAAGTTTTTGTTGTGATTATTAATCTCAACAATGTCTTCATTAGTTGCTTGGGTATAATCATTAGCTTCTTGCATTTGATTACTTAATAAGTTTGTTTCTGCAGAAATAGATGTCACCGTTACTGACAGTTCTTCTGCAGATGCTGCGATAGCATCAGTTTCCAGTTGCCTTTGTTGTGACGAATTATCTAAATCTACTTTCGTTTCTATAAGCTTTTGCGAATTATTGTTAAGGTCTATTACTTGCGCTTTTACACTGCCGATAACTCGAGATAATAACGCAAGTAAATCATTAAAGGATAATAATGTAGTATCTTCTTGTGCATCTGTTTTTATATTTAAATCAATAGCGTGTGAATCTAAGGTCAGCTTTTTGGTCACTAGAGCTAGTTCTTGTCCAATTCTATTTACCTTCGCCATCATGTTGGCAATATAGCCAGCAATAAGTGCCTCTGCTGAGGCATACACTGCATGAATTACAACGGTTGAAGAGACGAGTCTATCTTGGGTGAATACAAAAACACCGAGATTATTGGTTTGTAGAATATAAAAAGAAACATGGTGTATTAATACAACTAAAAGTGCAGTAATAAATACTCGCCAATCTTGATAGATAATTAAAAAGGCCATCAAAATAAATACTTCAAAATGGGCTTCTATCAAACCGTTTGTTTGATGAATATGCAAAGCGGCGAATATCATCAAGGCGATTGCAGAAACATGTCGGGTAATCGCTAAATTAGGCGCTGTTTGATTAAAGAAAATTGGTACTAGTAATGCAGGCAAACCAATTATAAAGGTCGGTAAATATGAATTATAATAGAAAGACAAAAATAAACTTTCAATAAACAATGCACTAAGTAAATATATAAAAATTTTGTTTGTTTTATTCATTTTGACCCTAAAATGGAGAAAGTAGGTTTATTATTAATAAACCTATGCGTTACCGTTAAGATTATCAGTATATTAGTTTTTATGGAATTTATTATAGCCTAGTGATATCGGTTACTAGCGGCATGATAGTTAGTAAATCAAGGCAATATTTTTGATCATCGATAAAACTATCTACAGAAACAACTCTATCACCTATAAACCAACCTAGCAGAAACGTGAAACTCAATATCAACTTGTCTTCTAATATTTACCGGATATAAGTTTTTTAACTTTACTGATTGTTTTTACGGTAATAAAATAGTCAAAGCTTTCAACCATCTAAACTATATTTGCCAATATTAACTTAACAGTAAATAGTATTTTTTATAAAAAAGGATTTTTATGTTTTCAACATTTCTAAAATCAATACTGATTTTTAATCGCTCACAAAATCAAGCGCCAAACTTTATGCTAGTCTATTTTTTAATATCGCTGGTTTGGCATTATCAGTTTTTCATTACTTTTGTGGGCAGCAATGGCGATTTTAGTCATAGATTAAGTGCAGCCTTAACGGAAAACTCATTTCAATATGGCGTTGTTTTCTTCCTTACTTTACTGTTTTTTATCGTGCGTTTGTTGGTGTTATATTCCATTAAGAAAACCGACCAATTTATCGAGGCAGACGAACCTATTGAAGCTAAAATAGGCAGCGATCAGATTTTCACAGAGAATAAAGACGTGGTGCGTTTATTGGCGTTATTGGAAGAAACCAATGCACAATTAGCGAAAGTAAAAGTACGTGAAGCTAAAGCGCAAGCGGATAAGACAGCGACAATAAGTAAAATGCTGGCGGTTCAAGCAGAATTAGACATTGCCCAGGCTGATATTACGATATTAAGTAAATCTATTGAAGATTTCAGAGCTAAGCAAAAATTATCAGCCTAGAAATAAAAATGACAAAATATCAATAAAATATTTAGTGATCAGTACATATATGAGTAAGTAATATACATTAATAAAAATATTCTAATTAACTCTAAAAAATTAATTGCCAATAAATAAATATTGAGATAAAAATACGAACTTAACTATATTGATATTTTATTAGAGTTTATTTAAATGGCTACTTTAGCATTGTCACAAAAAAGTTTTAACGTGGATCGAAATTTTTACGATGATAGAAATTATCCTCGTGGCATGAAGCGTTCTGGAGATTTTACCTTGGCTGAGGCTGAGTTATTAGAGAAATATGGTGTTGCATTAATGGCACTTTCTTCGGGCACACGCCTACCTGTTACGGAAGAAGAGCAACATTTTGTTGACGTTTGTCGTGGTAATACTACTGTGGGAAACACAATTGAGAGGGCTTGGTTAAAATATCAAAACATAATTTTAACCCCGAAACAATTCCATACTTTGTTTGGACGAACTAAAATTGAGGCAGACGAAGAGATTGAGTCAGACCCAGACTCTGACGACTTAGACTAAACCTTTTATCTTAATTATTTTAGTAGTGAAAAATCACGATTGCCAAGTTAGTTGGCCTAATGATGAATTAGGCCAACCATGCATTAAACTGAATAAATACTAAACCGGTTTTCTTAATATAGGTGTCATAATGTTAACTCAGTTGAGATAGTTAACTTAGCTGATACCAATGTTATAAAAGTCGCTAAAAGCTATTAGGGGGTGTCAGCACATTCACTTGATATTATTTCTTTTGTTTAGCATCCCCAAAGCCTTTATAATTGGCGAATATTTCAGTTGTACCATCTACAGCTACATTCGCATTAAACTTAAAGGTTTTTTATAACTTTATGATCTCACACAAACTTTCCATTGCACCTATGCTTGATGGATGCGATTAATGGTTTTTTTTAATTAAAAATCATTA
>TARA_R110000744_G_scaffold52468_4_pt1 | contig 12658 bp, 3 predicted proteins | sample TARA_R110000744 | Tara Oceans TARA_R110000744 (sample SAMEA4398083) | marine metagenome | biome: Polar Biome; feature: [DCM] deep chlorophyll maximum layer (ENVO:01000326); material: water (ENVO:00002006), including particulate matter (ENVO:01000060) such as... | depth 36 m | reverse complement strand
TATGTGGTTCTCATTCATACGCTTACAGGTTAACTACAACAGATGGTAAAACCTCTAGACTTTCAAATATAACTAACCCTATACAAGTAAAACAAACACAGTCTAGTGAAAATTATCACGAACAAAAAGGTGGTTCTTTAGAAACTAATTCATCAAATGCAGTTAGTCTAATTATAAATGACATAGATAGCTCATATGAAACTATACAAGTAATTAATATACGGCATTTATCTGCTGATGGAGCAATTGAAGCAAATATTATTTCAGAAAGCATTATTAATAGTACTACATTTTCTTATATACATAACGGTAATGAAACAAAGGTATCTATATCAATAGGGGAATTATTAAGAAGTCATGTAAGTTGGGATACGTGTGCAGATATTGCAATTAAAGATAATCGTTTATTTGCCGCTAATCTAACTAACAACGCACAATCTGTACCAGGTGATTTTAGAGTTAAATCATATAAATATACTGCAGCGCAAATAGCAGCTAACACAGGGACTCCTACAGCGCATACTGGATTAAACAATCCTGATATACACGGTAACGATTATCGTGAACTTTCATCGTCTAACACAAGATATAATTTTATAAACAAAAGTTATGAAGAAAGAGTTTTAGGCGCAGAAACAGAAAATTTTGATATTTCTGTTACAGGCGTAAGAGTAACTTTTGCAACTAAAAAATTAGACTTATCTAAAATACAATATTTTAATAACGCAGTAGCGCAAAATTCAGCAACTGATTCGCAAATTGCAGAAACTATTCATAGTACAGTACCTCATTATGGTTTTTTAGATAAAAATGATAACGGTACATTTAATAATTATAAAGACCCATTATTTGCCAGTAAATATACAGGTTATCAAAGAGGTGAAATTTATAGATTTGGTATTTTATTTTATGATAAACAAGGTAATTCTACTTTTGTCAAACCAATTGGTGATGTTAGAATGCCTGAAAATAATGAACTTTACATTACACTAGATGCAAGCGGTAATAGAATTACTTCAGGCCCAGGTGGTGTCAAATATTTTAAACACGCTGGAAACACCTCTATAACTTTACCAAACTGCGTTTTCACTTCAAGTAATCAAACTATAACATGTGCAAGTGGGGTGGATGTAGAAACTATACAAGAAGGTTTTATTTTTGCACATGAAGGTGGCTTTGATGGAATGGTGGATAGTATAGATGCCTCTACTAATTCCTTTACAATACATCAGAATTTTACTGTTAACGGAACATATACATTGAATTTCTGCGATATAACTGCAGACGTTGACGGTTTTGCCTTATATCCACAATTTGATATTAAATTACCGCAATCAACATTAGACATAATAGGAGGGTACTCTATAGTTAGAGTAGAAAGAAAAGAAATTGATAAAAGCGTTATTTCTGCTGGAGTTTTAAATGATACAATTATACATGCAAATGTTGATGGTAATGGTACTTTACGTCACAAAAATGGTAATTTTTTTGGAAATATATACGGAATTGAGAATGGTAACCATCAATGTGTAAGTAAAGCTGATTTTACGTATGATACACCTGAAAGTTCATTAGGTAAATTAAATTATAATGCAAAAAGTGGTGACAGTCTTTATTTTTCAAGCGTTTTAAACTTAGGTGCTCAGACTTTAAATACAGAAAATGATAATTTTGATATTAATGGAATCTCAAATCAGGACAGTGGAATCGATTCTTTGATGCAACATATTGCTGGCTCTAAAACAGGTAAAATTTTATCTGGTAGGTTTAATCCAAATACAACAACAAATTATGATTCATTATCACATTCTAATAAAGTAATTTATAGTTGTTACGATTCTGCTTTATATAGACGGAATGCAACAGCTATTTCTAAATCTAGAAATATTGATTATGGACAAAATGTTGCGCCAAATGCAGATGTAAGTGCATCTAGAATGGGATTAGATTTTTGGGGCACAGGAAGGGGTAATCAAAGTTTTACTAATAGAAGTAGATTTCAAACTGTTGGTAAAGCAATATTTTGTTTGCCCAGATATACAACAACAAAAAAGTTTGAGTCAGGTGAAAATAATTCATCAGGGGATGTTACTGTACAAGGTGTTGATACTATATGGTTAACTACAGGAGATGATGGTACTAATACTCTAGCTTTAAAAAGTTTTGAAATGGTATTTGGCGTAAGTTTGAATCCTTTTACGTTAAATAAATCAACTGTTACCGAAGGTTCTAATCAAAAGTTAGTAGGGCATAAATTGTACACATACATAAAACGTAACGTAGAAAATATACAGTATGGTGGAAGTGCACAATCAAACTTTGAACAAAATCAATATATACAAACAGGTCATGTTAATTACAATCCTACTGCATCAAATAGAGAAGTGGTTTTTGGAGGAGACACTTTTATTAACATGTATGGATTGCAAAAATTTAAAGTTCATATAGGCTATAGTACGTCTAATGATTACCCTTCAACTGCTATTGTTTTTCCTGTTGAATCTAGTATAAATATAGATTTAAGAGATGGTGTTTTTTTTGGTTCTACTGATGATGTTTCCCCTGTAGCGCAAGACAATTTTTTTATTAATGAAACGTACTCTTGTCAAAATACATCTAAAACTTTTTTACAAAAACCAGAAAACTTTAAAGATGTAAATAATTATCCAAATTTAATTGCAGCTTCTAATTTAAAGTTAGCAGGAAATTTATTTGATGCATTTACAACATTTGATGCAAACGAAATTCACGAATTAGACAACAGGAAAGGACCTGTATATAATCTGTTTAGCCTACGTGATGAATTATTTTCTTTACAGGCTAACGGCGTGAGTAAACTTTCTATCAATCCTAGAGTGGTTGTTGATAATGCAGACGCAGCTGCTGTTACAGTAGTTACAGGTACGGGACAAATAATTCAAAGAAGTGATTATATAGACACCTTATATGGTAGCCAGCACTTTAATAATGCAATAGTTACAAATACTTCAGCATATTGGTTTGATGCTAATATGTCTTCTTTTTGTAAACTTGTTTTTGGTAAGGGAATAGCTGTTCAAGATTTAGGTATAACAACGCAGAACACAAATATATTTAACGCGCTTAAAGATTTATCTATTGGTGATAAACCATTAGATTATAACGCTGGTGGTATAGCTTTGTATCATAACAAGATTTTAGATGAGATTGGTGTATGTATAACTTCTCCATACAATTTAAATATTACTCACATGGTTTACAGTGAGTTACAAGACGTTATGGTAACAAAAAAAACAGAAGCAGTGTCGTTGGCTTTTAACTTACCAGGAGAGTTATTAACTATAGGAAGAAATAAAAACTCTTCTGTAATTAATTCTACTAAAATATATTTAGAAAACTCTAACGTTAATTATACTAAATATTATGATGCAAACAATACTAATAGTCTAGATGTTACTTTTGTGTGTAATGAAAGTATATACACTACAAAAAAGTTTGACAAATTAGTATTGTATTTATCTGGAAATGAGAACGACCAAAAATTTACTACTTTTACATTTACTGATTCTGTTAGTAACACATCGTTTACGTGTGACGCAAGTTTAAGCAGAACAGTGAATGGTAAACACATAATACCAATGACAAGTACTGATGGAACTTCTAAAGCTACAGGACAATATTGTATAATAAAAATACAAAGCACAAACACAGGCCCTATAGAGTTGTTTGGTGCTTTAGTGCATAATAGAACTACAACATGATAAAAAATTTATCTTTTGAACAAGAAAAAAAATTAGCTAACAGCCTATATTTTGGAGGTGGTTTCACTAAAAAATATAGTAAAGGAGGTAGGCTTTCTAAAGACGAATATGCCATAGCAACACCAGAAGCTCAAGCAGATGACGACGCACTAAAAAAAGAAAACACTTCTGCTCAATTAGGGGCAGGTTTAGGTTTAGCAGGTGCTGCAATAACAGCTTTAGATGATGACCCTGGTTATGGTAATGCAGACGTAGCTGGTTCAGCAGTGCAATTTGCATCTATGGGCGCAGCAGCAGGTCCTATTGGTGCTTTAGTAGGAGGAGCTGTTGGTTTAGGAGTTGGATTGTTGCAGAAGAAAAAATTTGAACGTGAAGAAAAAAAAGCTAAAGATACTGCAGAGCAACAAGAAGGTTACGACATGTATATGAAAGACCAAGAAGAGTTTGCTGGTTATGAAGAAGGTGGTAAAATTAAAACTGGTGAAACTGATAAAATAAATAAAGCAGTTCAACAAAAACGAAATATCCTATCAAATTCTTTAGGGCAAAATTTTTCAGTTAGACATCCTGAGTTTTTTAATCAATTAGTAGATTTACCTCAAGATAATATTAATACTATAGCTAATAGCTACAGAGATATAAAAAATGGAGCTAAAGGAGTTACAGGTTTAACAAGCGGTATAAAGTACTACAACAGCCTTAATCTAGAAAAATTGCACGAAGCTACAGTAGGTTCTGGTATTGAAAAACAAGATATAAGAAACGTAGTAAAACAAGAAGTAAGTAATAAAGTTGATTTAGGCTTTCTAGGTAATGCGGCAGTAACTGCAGCACTAAAAGCAAAAAACTTTCAAGATGGTGGTACTATTACAGGTGATGAAAAATATCAAAGAGGTTTAAAATACGCAAGTTTGTCAAATGATAGAAGCCTTAGACTTTTAGAGCAAGAAAAACAAATAGAAAAAATTACAGGCGACTCATACAAGCAAGAGTTTTTAGATAATTTTAATAACACATACAGCGATAACACTAAGACTAATACGCTACCTCATATAGAGCCTGAATCTAAAAGATTAGAAAGATTTGTAGGAAGAGACAGAAGTAAGCCAGTTACACCTGGAATGCTAGAATCAGTTATGGGGCCTGGCTCTGAAAAGATTAAATTTGCACAAGAGTTTGAAGTTGGAGGTATGACAAAAGGCGCGTATAGTCATTCATCGAACCCACTAACTGTCGTAGATAAAAATGGTAAAGATACAGGAATGGAATTGACAGGTGGTGAAGGAGTATTTGATAAACCATTCATGGGTAAGCTAGAAGGCTTACTACTTGGTGGTAAATATCAAGAAGCAGGTAAGGCTGTACAAAACGAAATGAAAACTTGGAAACATAAATAAGATGGCTGTAACAGAAGATGAATTAAGAGCTAAGGCTGCCAAAAAAAGTGGTAATAAGATTACTCACGGTACGTGGAATAAGAATCCTGGTAATATAAAAGGGTTTAACGGTTCAGGGGGTAAGAATTCTTACGCAAAATGGTTAGACAAGAAAGGTATCAAATATGCTAAAGGTACTAAAGCTCATGATGGCGGGTACTTTATTAAGTTTGAGAACAATAACGATGGGTTATATGCTAAGGCTAACTTCTGGAATGTAGCAAAAAGTTGGGGTGCGTATAAAAAAGGCGGTAAACCAATGACTGTATCTGAAGCTGTCCAAAAGTATTCTGGAGCTCAATACAATGATGATGGTACGCAAAAAAAAGGTACTGGTTATCAGCAATCGTTTCTGAATAATCTAGAAGAAAACGGAATAGACTTAAGTGCTCCTATTGACTCACTAAGTAGTGACAGCTTAATACTTTTGTCTAATTTTCAGATGCAGACAGAAGACCCTAATCAGTACAGAACACTTCAAAAAGAAGGATTAATAACTGAGGATGGTCAGTTTGCTTACGAAGGAGCTACTGCGTCGACAGAAGCATCTAATACTGAACAGTTAACTACTGCCGACTTAAAAGGTACTACGGGAGACCAAATAATACCTGGTACAGGCACAACTATAGATGAAGGTACTAGTAATATAGCTAGCTTAATAGATAGGAATAGGCAGTTAACTGCTAATTATGATTTTTTGAAGCCTGGCGATAATGAGGCCTTAGAGTTAGCAGAAAAAGAATTAAGAGAAACCATGATTAAAGACCATGGTAGGGAATGGAAAGACGAAAAAGGATTTGTTTCTCCAGAAAAAAGAGGAGGAACTGAAGGATTTAGGAATCAAGCTAATGAAATTGTAATTCGTAATCTATCTCAAGGTTTAGATGGTAATACTAGCGAAGGAGCTGAAGCTTTAAAAAGAAGAATTAGAGGATTCACTAAGCTTGTTAATAATAAAACGTATCAAAAAAATATATCTAAAGCATATGAGAAACAAGTCCCTCAAACTTTTTTAGGTTCTGAATTAGCTTATATAGATTTAGTTAGTGATGCATCTTTTAACGAAACTCAGTTAGTTCAATCGTCTGGAGATTATACATTTAAGGCTGACCAGATAGGCTTACCTCATGTAAGTAAAAGGAATGTTGACGACGCTACTGAGGCTGCTATAACTGAAATCGCAGCTAACAATCCAGTCGTTCAGCAAAGAATTTTAAATGGTGAATACGATAAAGTTTTAGAAGATTACAAAAAAGGTATTATAAAACTTGTTAGAGAAGATAAGTCTAGACCTGAAGATGTGACTTCAGCATCGGTTGAACAGGTTATGGATGAAGCTCCTATAAAAAAAGGAGAGGCAGACCATGATGCTCGTATTAAACAAATGCTTGAAGATACTGGTTCATATAATGAAGATGGTACTTTAATTACAGAGAAACAAGCTGATAAAAAAGAAGCTGCAAGAATAGCTAAACAAAAAGCTTTACAAGACCAAAAAGATGCATCAAAATTAAAAAATGCTGAAATGGCTTTAACAGGCCTTAAAGCAGCAGCAGGTGTAATATCTTTATCACAAGCACTAAAAGCACCTGAAGTTGAAACTCCTGAGCTTTCACCTTTATTGTTAGAGTCTTTGCAAAAATCAAAAGAACTAGCAGAGTCAGGAATGACTTCAAAAGAAAAGTCAGCTGCAATGCAAAATCTAAGTGATGCTTATGCTGGTGCTATGAAGAATGTTTTAAGGGCTTCAGGCGGACAAAGAGGTATGTTTTTAGCTAACCAAGGTGTAGTAGACGCAAATAGAATACAAGGCCTTAATCAGCTTGCATCTGAAGATGCAAAACTAAAAAGACAAAATATTAAGCAGTATAATGCTTTAGCAAACTCTGTAGGTACATTGCAAATGAACAGAGATATGAGTGTTGAGTCTATGAGACAAACAACTATTAACAATAATAGAAAGACTTTGTCAGGAATTGGTGGTAACTTGCTTTCAGATGCTATAAGCGATGTAGGATATTATTTAAGCCCTAATAGGGAAAAAATGATGAACTTAACTAACCAATTGTTAGACCAAACTTCTGGAAGTGGAACTAAAGCCGATGTTATAGACACTCCAATAACAACTGCATCTTTATATGCAAATGATGTAGAAACCGATAATGTATCAACAGAAGAAACAAAACCTAAATAATGGACTATTCTAAAGTAAATAACGCCCTAAATGGTTGGGTTGGCTCAGGCGCAAGAAGAGACAGAGCAAAAACAGAATTAGCAGATGCTATGCAAATGATGCAAGCACAGCAACAAGTACAAGAAAATAACTCTCAAAAAGAAAAAGAGTTAAACGATTGGCAACAATATATTCATGGAATGGCAAGTCAAATTGCTGTACGTAATGAAGATAAAGACAGGATACAGGCTATGTACGACCAAGAAAAAGAAACGTTTGTATCTGAACTTGCTAAGCACAATAATGACCCTGTGAAGTTTATGAACTCAGGTGGTAGAAGAACTATGACTAATTTTTTTAACAACATTTCACAGTCTGATGAAGCTAAAAGAATTAAAAGCAACACAGAGCAAGTGCAAGGTTTTTATGAGCAACTTGAAGGTAATAAAGGTGAATTTGCACATTTAATATCTAATCAAGAAAGACGTGAATTTAATGCTTTCATGGAAGGTAGTATTGACACGTTTAAACACAGAAGTTTACATAAATGGGAACAACCAGGTGAAAAAGCTACAGGTGCTACTTTAGCAGACAAGTTTTTACAACATGAAAACAACTTTAGAATTTTCCAAGATAACTACATGATTGAGTATGGTTTATCACCAGAAGAATCTATGAATCTCACAGAAGATGATTTACGACCTTACGTTGCACAATATGTAGGAGGTGGTAATCCAATGCGTGCATTGCAAAGAACTTCTCAAGAAGGAACAAACGTAAACAAATCAGTGGCTGGACGTATACAACGTCAGCATAAACTACTAGGAATGAAGAAGGTAGATACTTCTGTAATATCTGGTAAGTCACCTGAGTATGTACAAACTTTACGTGACTACGATATGGGTAATTTTACTATGGGTGTAACGCCTGAAAATACTAATATTATGGGTCATAGAGGTTTTGTTGGAAATGAGCTTACTATGGCAAAAGCTGTGTTAGGTAAAGACAACGTAGACGATATAGATAAGTTTATACCAGATGTACAAGCAATTAATGGTAGTTGGTATGAAGAAGAAGGAGCTATGGTAGCGCCAGGTGAGACTATGGGTGATTTAAGACCTGGAGCTATATTTATGGGTTACAAAGTAAAACAAGCAGATGGTTCGTATCAACTAGTTAAAAAAGAAGATTTAGATGGTGATGCTAGAGAAGTAGAACATGCTCTTATACAAGAATACGAAAGCGATGATGTATTATGGTTTAGTAGTTACTATTATAATGAAATAGACCCTGAGCAAACTAAGGTGATGACAACATATAGTAAGTTGTTAGGTGAAGATGCGTCTATAGGTAAGTTTACTGCAGAGAAATTATCAGACGTTCCTGTCCAAGTGCAAGCAAAACCAATAAACGCTCAATCATCTGAAGCTGATTTACAACAGCAAATACCAAGTTATGTTGCTCCTGTAGAAAATATAATGAACAAGATTGGCTTGGGTACAAAGAAGAATGATACTACAAAAAGTATTTTGTTATCTTTAGCAGCTGTAGAAGGTGATATGAGTTCAGGTGTAAATTCATTGATGGAGCGATTTAGCCCTAACAATGCACCAGAACTTAATCAAGCTTTATTAACAGGTACATCAAATGATTTCTACAGATTGTATTTTAAGTATTTAACTGACATGGGCGCAGACCCAGTAGAAGCTGAAAAATACATTACACAAGTTGATGAACTAAGAGAAAAAATACAAAAGGCACTATAAGATGGCTGAAGAAAAAACGAATCCTATTGAACAACAATCTAACGAATATTGGAATAAGCAAACACCTGAGCAAGGTATAGAGCAATATGACAAAGAGTTAGATAGCAGCTTTAAAACTCCACCTACATCAGACGGCATACATTTTCAAGGAACAGACGTTTCTATGCCTGCTTGGATGAGACCTGAAGACGAATCTCCAATGCAGTCTGCACTCACAGACGCTTCTTATGCAGACCCTGTTAACCCAGTTGAGATTGATGAAAACATGGGCTTCATAGAAATGGCTGGAAAGTCTTTTGTTGTTGGTATTGGTGATATGGTTGACAGCTTTGGAGACATAGCTGATTTTATGGGGGGTAGTGTATCTAGCGACGTGTCTAAACAAGTCTTTGGTACAGATACGTCTAAACCTATTTCAGATTCGTTACATAATTTTGCAGATTACTTGCATTCATTTGGTGACGATGTTCCTGGTTTAAATGACTTAGAGAATGTTACATGGGATGATTTAGCAGATGCTGATTTTTGGGCTACAGGAGTAGCTCGTATGATACCATTTGCATTGTCATTAATGGTCCCTGCAACATACGCAGCTAAAGGTATATCTGCAGTTACAAAAGGTGCAAAGTTTTTAAAGTCATCAAAAGCGATAGCAAAGGGTGCTTCATCTTTAGGTATAAAAAAATACAGTTCTTCATTAGCTGCTAGAGGTTTAATACAAACTGGAATAGCTACTACGGGAGCAGGTGCTACAGCCAACCTTATAGAAGGTGCTGCATTAGCAGGGCAAACATTAAACGAAGGTGTAAAGCAAGGTCTTACAGAGCGTGAAGCAATGAATGCTGCACACTTAGTATACACAGACAACTTAGCTTCTATGGCGGCAGATATAGTTCAATATGGGCTATTTATGGGTCAAATGGGTGTAGGTAAAGGTGCGCTTAATAGTGCAAAAAAACTAGGTGCTAAGTTTGCTGGTACAAGTACTGCAAAAACAGTTGCAGACGTAGCAGGTAAAGCAGCTGTCAAGACAGGGGCAAGTGCATTGAAAGCACCTGGTATTAAGAATGTAATTAAAAACTCTTTTAAAGCTATAGGAATGGGTGCTGCTCAAGGTGTCACTGATGGTGTAGTAGAACAATTTCAAGAGGTTTATCAAGATTGGGCAATACAAAGAAGAATAGCAGAACAGAAAGGTCAAGACTTTCCTGATTATTTAGATTTCTTTTTAGCTGATGAACAAAGACCAACAAGAGTTTTGTCTTTTGCGACTAGTCTTATCATGTCAGGTACATCTAACACAATACGTACAGCCACAGAGAACAGAAGCTTAATGCAGAAGTCTATAGATAATAGAAACGAAACACACGAGTATGTGTCTGCGTTTACTAAAGACTTAGGTGATGGAAAGTTTACCGTTAAACGACAAGTTACGGTTAACAAAAAAAATGAGAAAGGTGAAGTAATAGGTACAGAGCAAAAAGAAGTAATAGAAGAATTATCAGCAGATGAGGCAGTAGAGTTTATGAGAGACTCAGCAGCTTACAACATGGCAATGAATGCTGTAAAAGAAGGAGACCAACAAGTAGTACTAGACTTTTTTGAACAACAATACCAACAAGGTAATATAACTGAAGAACAACACACTACATTTAAAGATACTCTTAGTGAAGTTGAAACAGCTATGGAAGGTAAGCCAACTCATGATTTAGATAACATGGGTAAATCTAAGCTTGTTGCTAACTCTTGGTTGTTGCAAACAAGTAAGAAAAGACTAGCACAACAGAGAGAAGGTATTGAAGCTAAGATAGCATCTATAGAGCAAAGCATTAAAGATGGAGACATCAAAGAGAAGTCAGGTAAGAAACAAATAGAAGGTCTTAAGAAGTTAGCAGAGTCATCGTTAGCAGCACAAGAAGAACTTATTAAAGGTGCTAAAGAAAATATTGACGAAGTATATAGAGAGTCTGAAAAGCGTAAGGAAGCAAAAGACTTTGTATCAGATAAAGCACCTAAGCTTAAAGAAATAGTAGCAAAAGAAAAAAGAGGTGAAGAGCTGACTGATGAAGAGAAAGCTTTGATTGATGATAGTGAATTGTCAAAAGAGTTTTATAAAGCTGAAAAAGCAGAGCAAGATACTAAAGAAGCCTATGAAAAAGTAGAGTCAGAAATGGGTGACGACATGACGGGCTATACTTTAGACAAATCAAAGACTAAAGATGGTACTTATGTGTTTGTTAAAGAAAACAAGAAAGATGGTAGTGTTAGCACTGTAACTTTAAACCCTGACGGCTCGATAGAGAAGACTTCTGGTAGAATCGATGAGGTAGTAGATGAAGTTGAAAAAGACCTCTTAGAGAAGGAAAAACTAGAAAAGGAAAAACAAGAAGAAAAACAGAAAGAAGAAGCAAAAGAAGAAGTTGAAGAAGACAAGACTGAAGATAAAACTGAAAACGAAAGCAAAGAAGAAGACAAGAAGGATAAGCCTAAGATTAAAATGCCATCTTACCTTAATGGAAAAAACATTAAAGACTCTGCTTTACTAGTTAGAGATATAGCTTTAAAGTTTGCAAAAGCGTTTTTTAATAAAGAGAAAGCAGTTAAGATAGTTGATGCTATTGAAGCTGCTGCTATGCGAAGAAAAGTTAGACGTGCAATAAAAATGGGTGGTGGTTCAGATAGAACTCTAGCTAATTTATATGCAAAGAAAGCTGTAGATGGTGTTATATCTATACAGTTTTTAGATGAAATATATTCACACGGTGAAACTGCCGCAGCTTATGCTATGGGTATGGGTGTGTTTATAAACCCCTCAGCGTCTACAGACAGCCCAGAAGAGGCGTTGTTCCATGAGAACTTCCATATATTTAGAATGCTATATGGTAAGACAAAAGAAGTAATGAAGATGATGAGAGCTATTGTGCACCAACCTGTGTACAAGAAGATGAAGCTCGATTATCAAGAAAACATTTTATACGCAGTGCCCGATGGTGCTGGTAAAATGAGAACTCTTACCCAATTAGAAGCATTAACTCTATTAAAAAGAATACAAGAATCTAATGGTCAAAGTAGTTTATTTCCAGTTATAACAAAATATGCAGACTATATAAGAGAAAATGGTTTAGCAAATAACGATGAAACAAAGAAAGCTTTTTATGAGGCTTCTTTAATTTTATTTGACGAAGCTGGTTTTGTTGAACTTGCAGGAAGTAAGCAAGTACATATACAAGACGAAGCATTAGCAAAACTAGGTGGTTTATACGGCTCGGTTAATCAAGATATATTTATAGAGGGTCAGGCTAAGAAAGACTTTAACGATGGCATGAAGTCGTTTAAAGAAATGATAAGAGGTTCTATTACAGAGGAAGAAGCACAATCTGCATTCCAAGTTATATCAAAAGATTTATATGACCCAAGTAAAACTCGTAAAGGTACTGAGTCTTTAGAAACTTTATTTGCTAAAATTAATGATGTAGTTCGTAAGAATGAAGCAAATTATGGTGAGTACGCTAGTACACAGGCTGCACAAACTAAAAAATACAA
>TARA_R110000744_G_scaffold1646_4_pt1 | contig 12708 bp, 14 predicted proteins | sample TARA_R110000744 | Tara Oceans TARA_R110000744 (sample SAMEA4398083) | marine metagenome | biome: Polar Biome; feature: [DCM] deep chlorophyll maximum layer (ENVO:01000326); material: water (ENVO:00002006), including particulate matter (ENVO:01000060) such as... | depth 36 m | reverse complement strand
GACAGTCGCACCGCTTGCGGTCACTGTCAGCGCACCTGCTCCGTCTGCGATAATGTCTACTCTCTGACCGACTGGGATGTCGGTGCTCGCGTTTACGGTCACGACAGTTGCCGAACCGCTTGTGAACAGGATCGTCTTGCCTGCATCGGTAGAGGTCAGGGTTCGTGCTGTGGTTGCGTCTGTAATGAAGGTGGCAACTGGGCTGTCAAACTGGTCTTGGATTGCCGAGGTAACACCAGCGACATAATTTAGTTCTGCGGTCGAAGCCGTCACGCCGTCAAGAATGTTTAGATCCGCTGTTGTTGCCGTGACCCCATTTAGAATGTTTAGATCCGCAGCGCTGGCTGTTAGATCTGAGATCTGAGAAGCTGGGATAGTTACTGCGCTTAGATCCACATTTAGTGTTACATCTCCTGTCGATCCACCACCCGTTAGCGCTGTTCCTGCGGTGACGGCTGTGATGTCTCCCGGATTGGATACGCCGACCCAAGCACTGCCGTCATAAAACTGTGTATCGTTAGTGTCTTTGAGAAAGCAAAACAAACCTTCTGCCAAAACTGCTGACAAGGCTGCATCTCTAGCGGTCGCATCATCGAAAGTCATGATGGTTTGTCGCATTAGGTAGTCATCTACCTGCGCAGCCGTCAAGATCTGACCTGCTGTGAAATCTAAAAAGGGCATTTGGTTTCCTTTACCAACTCAATGCTGCTGTGTCTAGCTTACCAAAGACTGAATCATCTAGTATTAGCGCCTGATAGTCCAATCCTTGGAATCCCAATGTCACATAATGCTCGTTGTTAGTGATCCTGTGGTTGATCGAGATCACTTCTATGTATCGATCTATGGCTGGTGCTATGTTGTTTGGCTCAAACTTTATTCTAACAATAGAGTTTAGTTCTAGCCCTAACATCTGCGCTTGGAAAGTCGGAGAAATCGTACCTAGCTGCACCTCGATACTTTCGAAGCGATACTCTGGCTCGGAATAGCGACTAGCCCAAACCAGCGCATACTCATTTAGATCCGCATCGTCATTTAGAAGCAACTCGGTGACCGCTAGGGATCTAATTCCATAGTTACCCTGACTAGCGACATTACTTGCGGTAGCTGTTCCGCCACCAGCACGACCCACAATGATCTCGTTGTATAGCAATTCCGCGCCATAAATAACATTCACATTAGAAAAGGGTATGCCAGCTGTCTCATCAAATAGCACTAGGTTTGCGCTGTTAGGTGCTTTAGTGCGATCGCGGAAAGTAGCTAGTCCGCCTTTGTCGATGTAAAAGTCTCCCGGTTCGCTGTTCGCGACATCTTGTAGGTAAGTTAGTGCGGTTGTGTCAGCTTCGATAGCTTGTGTGCCTACGGTGGCTTTGCCTGTGTCAATAGACCTAAGATCCGTTGCCCACGACACCGCAGGATCGCTTAGGATCGCAGCAATTCTTTCGCCCGATTTTTGAACACTAGGAATCGAAGCCGTTAGGTTCTGATTAGCGAAAAGTCCGAGCGCATCGTTGGCGATCGCCGTTGAAATGCTGTCACCATCTGGCGTATAGGTCAGATCCCAATCGTCAATCCAGCCAGTAAATTGTATTTCCCCACCTGAGCTTATGCGGATCTCACGCCGAGGAATAATGTTGCCATAGTAAGGGCTTGCCACAAATAACGGATCGAAGTAACGATTGTGGTTGTTGAGTGTGACTGTCGCTGCCCCTGCTTGATAGTTTGAAAAGTCCCTGCCTCGACCGCGTGCTATTTGCACAGTTCTAACTGATGAGGTAATGTCCACGAAGATAGTTCCGCCCAACACCCAATCGGTATTATCCAAAACGCCACGCGTAGAATCGTCAAGCGCAAAGAATGGACCAATCGAGCTTTCGGTTAGATCGAAACCCACCTCAACTAGCGGTGTCGGGATCGCCATTACCTGAGCGCCTGCCTTGCGTTGAAGGATAGATCTATAGTTCCGTTGTTATAGGTGTATTGCTTTAGTGTCTTGACAATTTCCTCACCAGCTTTAGCCCCGCCAGTTCTGGTGTCAGCCGTCACCGAAACATTATAGAAGTTTTGGATCGCAGCATCTTTTCCGCGCATAGCAGCAGCACTCATCGCCGAGGTGTTTATGCCACCAGCGCTAGTCCTTAGACCCTTCTTGTCACCAGCCACGATTGCCTGCTGAGAAGCGGTCAATGGCGCTATAGCTTTTGCCACCACATCCGCCACTTCTTCGACTGCTTTGGTAATCGTTCGAGTTTGGTTTGGTGGTTCGCCCACTGTAGATCCGCCACCAGATCCCCCACCAGATCCGCCAGCGCCACCAGATCCGCCAGCGCCACCACTAGATCCACCCGAAGGCATCGCTGCTGCCAAAGCTGCCTGTGCTTTTGCGATCGCAGCGTCTATGGCTGCTTGAAGCGCTTCGGCAAAACTCTTACCTAATAGGTCACCCAGATCCCCGAAGTCGCTCTCGAACGCTCTCAGCGCTTCTAAGATACCTTCTAGATCTATCGGCTTGCCATCTATTGCAGCTTGTAGTGTCGTAGTTAGGATCTCACCAGTTGCCTTAGCTGCTTCGACCAGCGCCTCGTCTTGGGCGATAACCCCGTCTATCAAACCTTGGATCGCAGACTCTCCGCCGTTGAACATAACTTCGCTGGTGGTCTTACCGATCTCCTCTCCGACTTCGTTTAGCTCGGTGAATAGGCTGTTGATCTCGGACACCGCTTCTGGACCACCAGCAATAATCGCATCAGCAGTCGCAGATCCAGCTTCCGTTCCGCTGTCAATGATCTGCTTGAACAGCGTGGGGTCTAGCCCTAGCTCGCGCAGCGTGATTAGCTGCTGCTGAAACTTCTTCGTTGTTTCTAGCAAAGTTCTAAATCCAGAGATGATGGTTTGGCTAGTGAATACGCTTTCTTCACTGACATCGCCAAGGTCATTCACAACTTGGCGCGTAGTTGTGCCTAGCGAAATTAGGTCAGCTTGTAAGGCGATCGAGCCAGCGACATCTTCGCGCATCTGCTTTGCCAGCCCAAGTCGCTTGGTTAGATCCGCGTATTGCGTAGCTAGTGCTTCGCGTTCTTTAGCGATCGCCATTTGAATAGATCTGCTGGTGTCACTGATAGCCCTAAGCGCGGTCGCAGTTTTAGCGCTAATTACTTTGCTGTCTAGCGCGGAGTCAATGGTCTTATCGACCAACGCGAAAGTTGCAACGACTTCCTGCTCGAACTGACTAGTGACAGATCCCACTGCGGTGAGCTTCTGAAAGTTGCTGACAATGCCAGTGATTTCCGTAGATAGAGATTGCCTAGCCTGCGCGATAGTGTCTACGCCTGTTTCTATCTTCGCAGCATCGTCTTCAAATGCAGCTAACAGTGCTTCTAGGTCTATAGCTGCTTGTTCTGCTGGGGTTATAGCTGCTTCTGGCTTGTATCTCGCAGTTAGGGAAGCGACTTGATTCTGTTCACGCGCGACTGAATGAATTGCTGCGGAAGCCTTGAGCGCTGAACCGCGTAGTCTGTCTAGTTCCCCTTGTGTGCGCTTTAGCTGGTTGTCGTAATTCTCGCGAAGGTAGCCCGTAGATCCTTCGATCGCTTTTGTTAGCTGCTTCTGATCGTATGCGGTGCGCTTTAGCTCTCTTTGATGCACGACCTCGGCGAAGGTAACATACCCTGCGGCTTGCGACACATCATCATAGCGCCGTTTCATTTCGATCGACAAAGCGACTATAGCTGCCAAGCCAGTTATGACTAGTCCGAAGGGGTGAAGTTTTAGGACACCACTAAAGGTCGCGGTGGCTGCGGTAGCCAGCATCGTTGCGGTTCTATAAGTGGCTAATGCACCTGCGACATACAAGAGCGCTTTGCCAACGGCTGCGATCGTGTCTAGATTATTTACAATTACCGTGACAAGCTTGATAAGGTCATCAGCTATTTTCTCGAAGTCTACTTTCTCAATAGCTTCTACTAACTTCTCACCGATAATCGGCAACACCACGCGGAGCTTAGTTACTAAACCTTCAAACGCTGGTGCTATTTGCGCACCGATAGAGATCGCGACATCTAAGAACGCCGACTGCAACAAAGACAACTGTGCGTTTAGGGTTTTGAGCTGCTTATCGGCAACCTCTTGAGTCGTTCCACCTGCGTTGCGCAGATCTATTTCGTAAGCTTTTATAGCTTCTGACTGACCGAGTAGCGCTTGGATCGCTGAAACCGATTTGTCTGTGAAGCCTAGTTGCAGAAGCGTAGCCTTGGCAGTCTCGTCAGACATTCCATCCATAGCCACTTCAAGATCGCCAATAACATCGGCAATGTTGCGCATCTCGCCTTCGGTATCGAATACCGATACGCCCATCTCCGCGAAAGCATCTTTGTTGTTGATCGCTTTGGTGGTTAGATCCCTAAGCACGATCGAAAGTTGGTTACCTGCTAGCTCCGCTTTGATACCTTGGTCGGCAAACACCGCTAGAACAGCGACACCTTCTTCGACATCTTTGCCTAGCGCCTTGAGCGCTGTTCCAGCTTTAGTTGTTAGCGAAGTAGAGAACTGTTCTACCGAAGCGTTAGCCAGCGTGTTGGCTTTTACCAACACATCAGAAACCCTTGTCATGTTCGCTAGGTTTTCTGCCGTGTCATCTGTGGTTAGACCGAGGGCTGACTGGGCATCTGTCAATAGATCCGTAGCCAGCGCCATATCGAACATACCTGCTTGAGCGAAAGCAGCAACATTTGGTAGTGCGCCAATGGATTGCTCGGCGTCTAGACCTGCGGAAGCTAGGAAGAAGAATGATTCGGCAGCTTGTTCAGCGGAGAAGGTCGTGTTGAGGGCAACTTCCTTAGCTGCCTGTGCCATGTCATCGCGCATAACGCTGGACAGATCGCCCATGATAGATACGGACTTCTGTAACGCGCCATCGAATTTAGCGAACTCGCGAACAGAAAGAACCGCGATCGCTGCACCAGTAGCAGCAACAGCAGCCAGCGCCATAGTCGCAGCTTTGCCAAGTTGATCTAGCCCTTTGGTTACGCCCGTAAGTTTTTTAGTGTCAGCTGTGACGACAATGGGTATTTTTATTGCCATTAGAAGGAGCTTCTTTCTAGGTCTATGGAAACTTGTTTGGCGTAGCGGAATAGAACTTTCGCAACCTTGTAATAAATTGTATCAACTTGATTTATCGTGCTGCGATAAAGGAAGCGACCCTTGCCGTCCCACTTGAAACGATTGTTTAGCATCGCACCAAAGGCTTGACCCCTCGGGCTTTGACCGCCAGCAGTATTGCCCATCTCCGCATAGTTGAAACCAACTTGCTTCTTTTTGCCTGTGGCTTGAACCATCAGGATCGCACCCTTGTATCTTCCCGGGCGGAAGCCTAGAGAAACATTCGCGCCTGACCAACCTGTCCGACCATCGCTAAAAACTTTGGCTGGCTCACCGCTTGAACTTCCGGGAGCGCGAAGCCTTGACTCAGCGCCTTTGATAAAGTTTCGAATACGCTTGAGTTCTGGTTGTATTTCTCTGCGCATTTCTTTACGCAATTCGTTGATCATCTTTTTATCGAGATCAGTCAGATGACTCATTACGCGCCGAAAGTCAGCTTTGTCTATTGTTCCTACCACGCTCACCTCTAACTACTATTGTAGTCGCAGGCTAAATTACCTAGTTCGGGGAGTGTTCCGATTTACTAAGGCGCGTTGAAGTGTCCATAACATACGATCGTCAAGATCCATAAGTTCGCGTGGGCTAATGCCAGTCTCGATAGCCATAGTAGCTATGAACCAGTGGGCGGAACTGTCCCCTAGCCCTTTGATTTTGGGTCGGTGTCTGCTGCACCAACCTGCTCTACGCTATCGCACCATTTCTCAAAGCTATCTTTAGTCGCACCAGTGCGCTTTTCAGAGTGATAGCACAAGAACAACAAGTAGCTCATGCGAGGATCTGATGAAAGATTGGCGATAGAGATTGAATACTTGTCTTCAAAAGCGACCATGTCGGCAGCGTTAGCGGTAACATCACGGCTAACGCCACCAACATAGTCTATGTGTAGGTTTATTTTCATGCTTTTATAGTAACAGAATTACGAGGTTACGTAAGATACTGCACCAGATGTTGGGAAGGTGACTGTCCATGTGGACAAATCGCCAACTGCTCCACTCACAGGAGTGAAACTATTTACCAGCACCTCAGTCGTATACGAAGGCGTAGTTGCCGAAGCAACTGTGCCGTTTGCTGTGATGATTGTAACAGTACCGATTGTTCCCAATAGGCTTGCGAATAACTCGTTTACTCCACCAGCGCCGTAATCAGCTTGGAAGTCTAGAGATACTGTGCCTGATTTCAAGCCACCTATTACCTCTACCCAACCAGCAGATCCGAAATCGGTTACATCCACCTCGGCAGAATTTACAACGAGCTCGGCTCGAGTAAGGCTGCTGCTGATGTCTGTGCCGTTGAATGTCACGCTTGTTCCTGTGGCCACGAACTTTGACATTGGTTCTCCTTATGCGTAAATGGCTACATCGAATTGAGCAGCCAAGTATGTTTGGTCGTTCATTTGAACTGAACCAATCGCAGGCATTGCCTCAACTCTGACATCTTGGATAACTCCTGAGAAGGTTCTATTCGATTCTATCGCAGCTTTGACAGATGAAGATCCTTCGGGTGGTATCAGCGCATCTAGCCAGCGTTGGGCAGATCTAGCAGAAGCTCGACCGACTATTACCTGAACTGTGAACCGATAGATCGTGAGTCCGTTCTTCATGGCTTGGTCATACTCCACGCGATCTAGTTCGAACACTGCTACGGGTGGTTGTGGGTTGTCGGGGATAACCTCAGCTGTGCGCATACCAGTTATGGTGGCTAAGTTAGTGGCTAGTCCTGTGCGTATTTGCGCCATCGTCGCCATTAGGCAACTCTCCTACGCCTGAATGGTGCGATTAGTGATGCAACATCTGGGTCAATTCGGCTAACCCTAATGATTCCTATGTCACCGATACCTGCTACACCTAGTGGGCTGTCGTAGCGCTTGAACTGCCTTTGCGCCAAAATAAGTGTTGCCTGCTTGATGGCTATGGGAATAGCTGACCAACCGAAGGTTCCAGTAACTTTGACTAGCGCTTCCTGCCCCATTCTAGGAAACAGGTAATCGCCCGTAGCGCGGATAAAAGTGGCAGGGCTAGAGATTCCCCCAGCTTGTCCATTCAATGGCTCTAGCTGGTAATCTGTGGCTGCCCAAGTGGTATCGAAGCCATCTCCGTCACTAGAAGTTTTCAATTCTGTGATCGCAGCCAGATCGTCTATCTCCGTTAGGTAGTTGTCTAGTGCTGTATAAATCCTTGCGCCATCTGTCGAATAGAACACACGCTCACAGTGACCATCTATTTGCCGGGAAGCTGCGTCAATAGCTAGTTCTAATAGATCATCATCTACGCTGTCGATAATGCGCATAGCAGCTTTGACTTCGGCAAGGGTGGCATAACCATTTGTAATTGGCATTGAAATCTCCTAAAGATTAGTTCTAGTTTACAGCCTGCTAGATCCTTACTTTTGTGGCAATAATTTAGTAAGCGTTGGCAGCCAGTGGTTGTTCCAGACATTTTCTACATCATAAATCTTAGCCATCTGGATTGACTTATCGCTTTTAGTTTTACCTTCGGCGTATGCTAACTTTAGCGCCTCTACTATCGAACCGACTTTAGGGATCTGCCACCACGCGTTTAGCGCACTATCCCATTGAGGCTGACCCTCTACGAGCCAGCAATCGTCACTCACTAGATCTGGCGTAGCTGCCCAACCAGATCCGATAACCCTAGTTCCGCAGGCTTGCGCTTCGATAGTGGGAACACCGAAGCCCTCCCCGTAGCTAGGCGCGAGCAATACATCCATGCCCGTGTAAAGCGCTGCTAGGTGTTTAGGATCTACACCTATACGATAATCCAAAGGATTAGGGAACATGATCGTGTCAGGATCTAAGCCACAAGCCTCGACCAGCTGCATCAAATTCCAGCCCAAAGGGAAGGTGGGATCTGTGTGAATGTATAGAACCGCATCTGGGTGATCTTTTTGAAACATCTTGAAGGCGAGCAAGTTCTCGCTGAATGCTTTGCGGTGAACCATGCCAGAAGCTTTGTTAGCTGCCACCATTCCGACCACGAACTTGTCGGAGCTTTTGAAATAATCCTCGACAGCCATGCCGTTGGCTAGTGTTTTAGTTGGCTTCATCAGCCTTGTGTTTACAGAGTGAGGAACATAGCTGTGTTCTATGCCCTTAGCCTCGAACAGACGGACTCCGTTTGGTGCCATAGCGATCGGGTGAACATTACTTTTACGCGAGTGTTCTTCTACCTTAGTCGGCATGGTCACATGATCTAGGGGTGTCCAGCTAGCAATCTGGTCTATTTCTTTGTACCTCGGGCTAGTCATTACCCAGACATCAAACAAGCTAATAAATAGGTTGGGTTTGTCGGCGTGAAATTTAGACCAAACCAAGTGATCGACAGGCGCTACATCGTTGCTATAGGAATCTAATCCTCTAGGGAAATGCGGGATCTTGCCGTGAGGGGTTTTGATAGTTTGCTTAGAAGCTTCTAGTCCGTAGTTAGAAAGCATCGCAACATCGAGTCCTGCTCGCTTTAGTTGCGGCAGGAGGTGGCTAACTTGAACACCGTAGCCAGTTGAAGCGTGAGGGCTGTTCGACCAAACCGATACAGCGCCAGATAGTTTTTGTGTAGGCATACGCCCACTATAGCGAAAGAGAGCCCGATAGCGGAAACCTACACACAGTAAACCGCCATCGGACTCTCGCCCTAGTTCGCTAGATTAGCTTGCGCCACCTGCGAATGTCTTTACATGACCAGCGTGGGTCAATCCACCATCGGTGCGCATAGTTACGCGGAAAGTGGTCACATCTTGGTTGAACGCGTAGTCGGATGACTGCGCAACTTCGATGCCGTTTACCATACGAACCTTGTAGGAAGGTAGGTGTCCGAAGACTACCGAGAGAGCATCAACAGCCGTGTCTGCCATCGCAGGGTTCTCAACAACAGAGAATCCAGCGAAGCTGTCAGGCTGACCAATGCCAACATTGTATAGGTAGTTTCCAGCGGTGTCTTTTAGCCTGCGTAGCTGACCAATCGAAGCGCCGTTTGCCATGTAAGCAACTCCCGGAAGACGGCGAGCTGCACCATCTAGAGAGTAAGCAAGATCGATCAAGTTGTCAGCGGTAAACGCACCAGTAACACCAGTGCCACCAACAATACCTGCGCCTGCTGCGCCAACGATACCCTGTGGCTGGACTGTGCCAGTTCCAACAGTTAGATCATTGTTCACTGCGAAGCCGATAGCGTTACCAGCCTGCTCTGCGATCAAGCTAGAGATGTTGAAGCCAGCGTCGTTTAGTAGCTCACTTGCAACAGGTACTAGGAAGCTGTATTTGAAAGCTCCCAAAGTGATCGAGCTGAATGTTGGCTCGCTCTCATCGATAGCTGCGCCAGCACCCTTGATGGTTGCGGTCGAATACGCCGTTAATGTTGGGATGGTCAGATTTTCTCCACTTGATGTGTTGATTGTCTGTCCGACATCTAGCATTGGTCCAACTAGTCGAGCAACAGAGAATACCTCATCGTAGAACGACTTTGGAACTGTGTTGTCGGATGGTACTAGTGTTGTGCGCTGCTCGAACTTGGCAGAACGAACATCGCCTGACATGATTGAGCGCAATACGCTTTCGTCTGTTGAGCGTGACTCAGCGGTGACTGGTGCTGATGCGCCAGTTTCCTGTGCTGCTGTCATTCTCTCCTCGTTGCGTGATGCGACTGCGATAGCCTCATCAGCTGAACGAATGTCTTCCTCGATACGGGTGATCTTTGCGATCTCCTCGCCTAGAAGTCCTCGCGCTTCGGTGTCTGCTAGATCAGTTACTTCACGGATCTGCGAAACCAAGTTTGCGCGAAGCTCCTGCTGTGCCTTAATAAAGGACATTGTGAACCTCTCGATAAATAGTTATTGGTTTACTTGCCGAGCTGACTCAGGCAAACACTGGTAGGGCTAACCACACACCAGATAAAACTATTGTAACAGTATCAGAGAAGGTGAAGTCTAGTTGCGGATCTGGCGTAACCTAGATCCTAAGTGATCTATCTTCTTTTCCACAGCCTGCATTTCCTCGAACGCTAGTGAGATCTGCTTGCCGTGATAGAGCAGATTGTCTGTGGTTTTCGCAGTCCAGTTCTTCGAAAGCAATTCATCTATTTCTTTCAAGTGGGACTCTTTGACTTGCCATAAAAATCGTAGTGACTTCCTAAGCTCGCCATGAGTTCTCGATAGCGCTTCGTATTCGTTATTGTCCATTGTCTTATCCTTTCGAGGGTTAGCCTACTTGTAATCTTCGGGATCAGTGACGCCTTTGACAAACTGATTCATTTCTTCTGCCATAAAGGTCAGGTGTTCATCTAGCGCGATCTCATAATGCTGAGGATCTACAGCCTCAAGGATCTGAGATGGGTAATAGGTCACATCCCCGAACTCCCATTTGGGATAAATCTCATCTAGTAATTCGTTGAATGCTTCGTTGGCTTCCTCTAGGGTTACCCAAGTTATTTCGTTCATTTGTTTTGTCCTTTCTTTAGGTGGTGAGAATGAGCGCCTAAGCGCTCACCCCGATTTCTGTTACGATCATTGAGTAAACTTTGTACGAGGGTAGGTTTTGAGGTCTGCGGATCTGGTTTATTTCTTCAAACCTCTGGTAGATAGCTGATCGCGCTACGCGGTCATTTTCGGCTTGGACTTTGAATGTAAAGATTTGATTGCTTTCTAGTGCGCCACTAACTTTGTAGTTTTTTAGCTGGATCTCGTTTAGATTTGCCTTTGTCATTTTTTGCCTTTCGTTGTCTTAGTAACTACTATAACCTAGTTCTTACTAAAAGCAACTCTTTTCACTACATCAGTAAAACTTTTTTTATTTTATTAGTTGAAATTAGTTAGAAGTAGTTGCTTTTAGTTAGAAGTAGGAATAGGATAATGTTAGATCCAATAAAGGATCTGCTAGAAGCTAAGTAACTAAACATAGATAAGGACTGAAAATGAAATTTCAATTCAATGACGGTGGTCGTAAAGCAGCTGGGTATAAAGGCGAAGTTGGCGATTGTGTTGTTAGAGCGCTAGTGATAGCCAATGACCTAGATTACAAAACGACTTACCGGAAGATGTCCCAAGGGGTTGGAGAAATCGGCAGACCAAAGACCGCTAGGAGCGGTGTAAACCACAAGGTCTTTGAACCCATGCTAAAACAACTGGGCTGGGTAGTTGTTCCTAAAAAAGACAAGCTAAGATTTCGCCAAGATAATCTGCCGAAACGCAAGAAGGTAATAGTAGAAACACGAAGGCATATCTGTGTAGTTATTGACGGCGTGATCCAAGACACTTGGGAAAGTTCTAAGAACGGAGATGCCTTGATCGAAAAGATCTGGGTAAAGAAGTAATAAAAAGCCCACCAGCCGAAAGATAAAACTGGTGGGCTTTTTATTGGGCTGGGCTTGGCTACCGCAAATCGGTAGGCTTGGTTACCCTTACTTCGGTTGCTGATTCGTTAGTAGAAGCTTTTGTGTTTTCCTTCTTAGGAGGCTCAATTTCTGCTTCTTTATTCAGTCCAGCGATTTCTGCTGCCCAGCGATCGGCGTACTTGACAACGACACCAGAGTCGGGGTTGCCTGCTACGCGTAGGATCGCTTCCTTGATTTCTTTTTCAGTGCTCATTAGATCATTCCATTCATTAGCTTTAGTTTAGTCTTGACTAGATCCAACATCTCTTTATCGCCAGATGGCGATTCTTCTGCCACCGCTTCGTTTAGATCCGCTACTGGCGATAGCGTATCAATGACAGCCCTTAGCAAGTTGGCATCTGTATCTGATAGCTCGTCACCTTCTTCTAGCTTGAGCATGGCATCCGCGAGCGCATCAGCATCTATGGCGTTACGCTCCGCGACTTTATCCAAGCCACGAACCAAAGTCTTGCCAGCAGTTCCCGTATACGCAGGGAAAGCCACAATGCTCACTTCGTGAAGCCTGACGCTCTTTAGGGTTCGCTCTGATCCGTCATCGTTCCAGCTGTCTCCGCCAGCAGGCACAGAAAATCCGAAGCTCATTGAGTCGATGTCCCCACGCTTGAGAAGAACGGCAGCATCTAATCCTGCCGTAGTGTGTGGCAAGCTGGCGATTACCTTCAAGCCAATGTTGTCTTCGACCAGCTTGAGCGTTCCAGCGCGAGTCGATCCTAAGATCGAACCACTGTCGTGATTCCACAATAGCTTGATGTCATTACGCGCTCGCTTGATAGATCTCTCAAAAGCACCCTGCTTGATTCTCTCCGTAAACGGTAGGGGTTCAGATGGGCTATCCCAGACAGCAGCGTAACCTTCAAATGTCATGCCGTCTGATTCGGCACGCATTTCAAACTTAGCTGGGGTGTTACGGACTTCGACCTTAGACACAGACTCACCTTTGGTTGTAGTTAGGTTGCGATTTTCTTCTTCTAGTCTAGCAACGACACTCTCCGCGAATGCTTTAGTGCGCCTCGCGTTAGCTTTCGATGGACCAGATCCCCAAAGCAGATGCGCAACGACACCAGCACTGGGATACTTTTCATTGTTAGGGTTTGCAGCAGGAGCATCTAGGTCTACTAAGTGCCTAGCGATCCACGCGTTGATCCTTACCCACTTG
>TARA_R110000744_G_scaffold229881_1_pt1 | contig 12720 bp, 9 predicted proteins | sample TARA_R110000744 | Tara Oceans TARA_R110000744 (sample SAMEA4398083) | marine metagenome | biome: Polar Biome; feature: [DCM] deep chlorophyll maximum layer (ENVO:01000326); material: water (ENVO:00002006), including particulate matter (ENVO:01000060) such as... | depth 36 m | reverse complement strand
GATATGGTAAAATTTACAGAACACCCTTAAATAGCGGTATTGAAACACCTGATGCTTACGCTACTTCAAAGTTACTTATACCAGAATGGTTTAATGCGGAAAAGCAGGGTTATGAAAGTGTTTATTTTAATGATAATAAATCTACAACATTTTGTTTTTTAACAGATGATGAAGATAGTACTGAAGATGAATTTGATTTTACAAATAACGTTAAAATTGTATTTATGTCTAATTTAGATAAAATATATCCTAACGTATTACAAAGGCAAGATTCAAAACAGGAGTCGCAGGCTATACAGATATTAAGAAATATTTGTTATAATCGATTTAAAATAACTGGAATTGAAAGGCGTGTAGAAAACATATTTAAAGAATTTTCATCTAAAGATGCCAAGTTTGATAATATGAATAAACATCATATTTTTTCAATAAACATAAAACTTAGTTACATAGTTTAAAACAATTAAAAATGGTAGAAGACGCATATAAAAAAAAGGTTATAAAAAAGAAACCTGTAGTGAAAAAACCCGTAATTAAAAAAAAGAAAATTTCAACTAAACGTTATACTTTAGAAGAAGATGTTCCTGTTTGCGGTAAGGACGGAATAGTAATATTAAAAAAAGGTACTCAAAAGGAATTAACCTTAGAAGGTGCTAAATATTTTAAATCAAAATCATACATTAAATAATTATGGCAACATTAGCACAAATTGGACAATTAGTAAACTCTGGAGTTGGAGTTGACCTTGGAACAGGTAGTAAAGGAACAGAAGCAGTATTAAAAGCAACTACTTCTATTTGGTTTACAAAAAAAGATTTTAAATTTGATAAAACTGTTGAGTTTGACAAAACTTACATTCAGAAATTACAAGCAGAAAGAAAGCTTGTTGTTTTAGACGGTGTTAGAGAGTTTGTAGCAAATTTAGAAGAAAATGTAACAGAAACACTTCCTGATGGAACAATCAACGTTACTAGAAAAGGATTGTATGCGTTTAACGCTATGTTTCAAAAAGGATTTTCTTATCAAGCAGCATTAAGCTCTTTAGATTCTTTTGGAGCGTATGACACGTTATTTGTAGATGCAGATGGGAATATTTTAGGTACAGTAGCAAGTGATGATTCTTTAAAAGGTATTTCTACCGGAATGATTGATACTAACGGTCTTCAGTTTTCTACTTTTAGTACAGTAATGAAACAAGGACTTACTTTCCAATTTTTGGATAGAAGTGAAATTGATACATCGTACTACTATGTTTCAAACAAAGAAATTACCTTTAAGCCACAATCTATTGATGGTGTAAATGAAGTTAAGTTAGCAATAACCGTACCTTCAGATTCAGCAACATCTATTGTTTTTACAGCAAAGCTTAAACAAGGTAACGGTGCATTTACCGGATTAGTGTTGGCTAATTTACTAGTAAAAGTAGCAGGTGCAACAGTAACTCCATCAGCAATATCAGAGGTTACAGGAACTTACACTTTAACGGTGTCGGCATTATCTACTAATGAAATTGTAACAATTGCATTGTATGATACAGCGGAAACAAGAGAAGGTGTTCTTTTAGACGGTGACGTTTACAAGTCAGCAACAGCAACAGCAACGGTAATAGCTTAATAACTATTAAATATTTTATAAAAAAGACCAAGGATTTACTTTCTTGGTCTTTTTGTATATTTGTAATATGAGTACAGTTATCCAACCATTTATAAATAGGCTAAAATCAATTGAAGATAGATTACCTATTTACGCAAACAAAATAGTTTTAGAAAACGCTGAATTATTAATACACCTTATTACTCAAAATCAATTAGCAAAAGGTAAAGACACTAGCGGATCAATTGTAGGTGTTTATTTTTGGACAACTGAATACAAACATGCAAAAGACCCTTACAATAGACCTAGAGAAGAAAAAATTACAGGACAACCGTATAATTTTGATTGGACAGGAGAATTATTTGAAACATTGAGCGTAAGAGCAAATGCAAATAAAGGTGAGTTTTCAATATTTTCAGTATCAGGAAAAATAGACAGACTTGAAAAAATATACAACACAAATTTATCTGATTTAACAGAAGAAAATAATAATTTTTTTAATTTAACAGTACTACTTCCTGAACTTCAAAAAATAATACTTTACGAAAGCGTGGTAGGTTTAATTTAATTTAACTACATTTGATTTCTTTTAAACACCTTATGGAGGTAGGGTTTTTCTTTTCATATCTATATTTTCCTTGCTATTAATTTAGCAAGGTTTTTTTTGTTTAATATTTATTACCTTTGTCATTAAGCGAAACCTACTCTTTAGCCTTACGAGGATGCTTCAAAAGAGTAAACAATGTTCCTAATTGTTTTTACGCTATCTTAATAACCATAAATTTTCAGCAGATGCTAAACTATTACAGAAATTGTGATGAAATACCAATATATAATTTTTACAAAGTCTTACAAGAAAAAGACTATAATTATTTGTACCCAAAATTTGATGGATATAATGCGGTAGAACACCATGACGACATAGAAAAAACATGGAAAAAGATATACGATGAATACGTTGATTTAAGCGGAGATAAAACAACAATGCAGTATTATGAACTAATGGGAGATATATTGCACCTAACAACTAGATACAAGGTTGTTTCGGCTTTGTTAACTATACTTGCTACTTCTGCTATGGAAAAAGAAGTTACTCTATTGTACATTGCGGAATTAAAGAGTTGGGATTATGTAATAAACACTAAAAATCCTTTTGAAAAAGAAATAGAAAAAATGGTTTTGCAATTAAAGCAAAGCGAAAACAAGATAAGAATAAAAGAAAGTAAATTAGAAGAATTAAAAAAAGAAAATTCATCTGGAGAAAGTTTCACATTAACAGAACAACAAGTAGCTCTTGAACTTGCTTTAAATAAAAATGAAATAGATATTAAAAAAGTAAGTGTATCTAAGTGGATTGCAATGATGAGCAGGGCTAAAAACATAAAAGAACAAGAACGAAAACAACAACAAAACAATGGCTAATAATTTAGATAATGCTCTTGACAAAGCAAAACAGGATATAAAGGATATAACCGAAAACCTAACAGCATTACAAAAAGTAGCGGTTAAGACTTCTCAGGATATTGTAAAAGTTTTGGGAAAAGGAGATAATAGCCAAGAAAAGTTTCTAAAACTATTAACAAAAGTAAATACTCAATTAACAAAACTAGATGGTTTAAATAAAAAAATTATTGTTTCTGATGGTCAAGTAAAAGTTAAGAAAAATGAGTTAGCCCTTACTATGCAAAGTTTAGCAAAGCAAAGAGCTATTCAAGAAAAAAAAGAAATATCTGATTTAAAACGAAAAAATAAAGAATTAAAAGAAGAGGAAAAAGCAATAGAAAAAAAAAATAAAGCATTAAATAAACAAAATAATACTGCTTTAAAATCAACTGCAATTACAAATAAACAGTCAGTTGCTAACAAGGGATTAATTGGAACGTTTAAATCATTGTTTCAATCAATAGTAGCGTTTGTTGGTGTAAGAATGTTTTTACAGTTTATTAAAGATACTTTTGAATTAACTAAAAAATTAGATAGTTTAAATTTTGCAATGTTAGCTATTACAAAATCAAATAAAGCATCTGCTGACTCAATGCAATTTTTACAACGGATAACAAAATCTTATGGTGCAGATATTGTTTCAACTACAGAAAGATATATAAGATTCTTGGCTGCTGCAAAACAATCAAATGTTACTCTAAAAGACACAAATTCTATATTTGAAACATTTACTAAAGTTTCAGGTGTTTTAGGTATGAACACTACGGATTTAACCGGTATATTTTTGGCATTAGAACAAATGCTATCAAAAGGAAAGGTTACAACAGAGGAATTACGTAGACAATTAGGTGAAAGACTTCCGGGGGCTATGGGTATTATGGCAACATCTATAGGTGTTACATTGCCTAAATTAGATGAAATGCTTAAAAAAGGTGAAGTTTTATCTGCTGAAGTATTACCTGAATTTGCAAAACAAGTAGAGTTAAGTTTTGGTATTAATAGTGTTACTAAGGTAAACACTTTAGCTGCTGCTTGGGTAAGATTAAAAAATAAATGGGTAGAAATATTTAGTGAATTTTCTAAAACAAATAATATAACTAAAACATTAGCCAAAGGGTTAGATTTACTTACAGATAATTTTGCGGATATAGTTAAAAATGTGTCTAAGGCTTTAATTGCATTTGCTGCTTATAAAGTTATTGTTAGTGTGTTAAATATAAAAACAGCATTACTTACATTAAATACTAAATTATTAGCAGCAGCAGAAGCAAAAGCAACAGTAGCTACTTATAGTTTAACAGCTTCATGGGCAGCTTTTACCACTGTTCTTAAAGCTAATGTAATTGGAATTATTGTTACTGCTATAATAGGTGTTATTTGGGCAATAGATCATTTTACTATTTCTTTAGAAGATAATACTAAAGCTTTAATTAAAAACAGTAAAGAATTTGTAGACGCAACTTACAAAGCATCAGAGGTATCTGATTCTATTGATAAAATGGCAGATTCTTACAACAATCTTAGTGTTTCTGTTAAACAAAATAATTCAGAGCAAAAACAATTAACTGATCGCATTTCTGCCAATGAAGCAGAGCAAAGAAAATTAAATAAACAAGTTAAAGAAGGTAGTGAAGATACAGAACATTTAGCTGAACAACTAAGATTATTACATAATGAGCATATTGATTTAACTGATAAGACAATTAAATTTAAAGACGAACAATTAGAACTAGATAGAGTTACTAGGGCATTATCAGATGCGTTTCCTGATGCAAAAGAAGCTGTAAATGACTATGGAGATGCAGTAGTTATTAATACAACTAAATTAAAAGAACTTAATAAAGAAAAAAGACTTAGTCAATTATATGATGCTGAAAGTAATTTAGAGGGTTTAAAAGAAAATTTAAAAGAATTAAATAAAGTACAAGAACAGCATAATCATATACTTAAATTTACAAATGAATTAGCTACAAATAATGTTGAAGGAAAGAAAGTAAGTGAAGGTGCTATTAAATCTGCAAAGAAAAGATTAAGTGGTTTAGAAAACGAATCAGATGCTAATAAGCAATTAATAATTGACGTAAAATTACAAATAAAAGCAAATGAAGCATTACAGTTTTCCTATAGTGATGCAGGAAAAGCAAAAGCATTAAAAGATGCAGAAGATTTAGCTAATGCTAAATTAGTAAAAGATGCAGAATCAGAAAGACTTTTAGGTTTAAGAAATATTAATAATTTAACTAAAGAAATTTCTGCTCTTAATGTTAGGAAAGGAAAATTAGAAAGAAGTGATGCAAAAGTAAGAGCTGCCAATGGTAAAATAACAACAAAGCAACATGAAACGGAATTAGATGAAATTCTTAAATTAATAGAGTTAAAACAAAAAGAAATAGATCGTATTAATAACAAAAAAGAAAAAACACCTAAAGCTCGTGGTAGTAAAGAAAAAGAATTATATAGTTTAAAAACAAGAATAGCTATAAATGAAATAAAACAAAATATTGAAAAGAATAAATTAATCATAGAGGATGATAAATCTACTCAAAATCAAAAAGAAATTGCATTACATGACAACTATCAATTTGGTCGTGATATTTTAAAATTACAAGAAACAGATAGACTTGCAGCAGTAAAAGACGATAAAAATTCAACAGATAATAAAACATTAATAAATCAAGAATATTACGCAAAAATACTTGCTTTAGGTAAAAAATCAGGTGTAGAATTAGATAAATTAAGAATTACTAATTTAAAAAATTCTAAAAAAGAATTAGAAGATAAATTAGCAGAAATTAAAAAAGGATTAGAGGAAATTAAAAAGATTTCTGATTATGCAAGAAACCAAGAATTAGCTGATGCTAATGGAAATAAAGAAAAAATAAAGGAAATAAACGAAAAGTATGATAAAATACAACTTGAAAAACAATCTACATATATTGCTGAAATATTAAGAAATACCAAAGGTTTAACTGAAGCTCAAATTCAAGCACTTCTTAATATGATTAATGTAATTCAGATTAAGCTTGATGATGCTAAAAATAATGTAAAATCTAATTTACAAGATGTACGTGATTTATCTAAGGAAATATTTAAAGGTGTTACAGATACATTTTCCGAAATGTTTGATATTGACATGTCTAAATTTGATATGTTTTTTGATGGGGAGAAAAATTCAATTAAAGAATGGGCTGAATTAAGCAAGGAGCTTATAGGAAGTGTTTTAGACGCTTCAATGAAAAGATATGAAATAGAACTTCAAGAAGCGCAAAGAGTACGTGATATTACTTTAAATAACGATTTAGCATCAGACGAAGCAAAAGAAAATGCTCGTAAAAAGTTTGATGAACAAGAGCGTAAAATAAAAACAGAACAAGCTAAAAAAGAAAGAGAAAATAATTTAATTAAAATAGCAATGGATACGGCAGTTGCAGTAACTAAAACATTTGCTCAAATGGGATTTGTTGCAGGTTTACCTTTAGCAGCCGTTATGTTAGGTATTGGGGCAACGCAAGCAGCACTTGTTGCATCACAACCTTTACCACAATTTGAAACAGGTGGTACAATGGGTAAAGATGGTTGGGCAATTACTCAGGAAAAAAGACCAGAGCCTATTGTGGATAAATTTGGTAACTTAAAAACTATGGGTAGTGTAGGTGGAGACGCAATGACGTACCTAAATCAAGGGGATAGAGTTTTTAAATCACAAGATGATTTCTTTAAAGAATTTGATGTAGAGCGTTCTGTATTTGATATGAACATGAGTAGCAATGGCAAAATGCTAAATGAAAAAATAGTAGATTTGTCATTACTCAGAGAGGTTAGCGGTTTACGTGGGGATATAGATAAGATGGGTAAAAGAATTGAGAAAATGGCATCAAGACCAATAAACGTTAATAATACAGTTGAATTTAAAGAAGAAAAACCTTATTAATGGATAATTTAGAAAGAGTTGTAAGTGTAAAATATCAACTTTATAGCGAAAGTTTAGGGTTAAAAACAATACAAGAGCCTAAAGGTTATAAAAATGATACTAGAGGTTATGCTAGAGATTCTGACAGTAAAGGATTTATTGTTAAAACAGATATTGATTTAGAATTTTTTGGAAATGGTGCTGATTATTTATACAGATTATTTTCTACAAAAGGCATTCAGCAAAAATGCATCATTACTAAATACGAAAAAAACAAATACTCATTATCCGAAGAATTTAAAGTAAGGTATATTCAAGAAATAGATTTAGGTACTTTAAAACGAAATTCAAGAACAGGAAGTATTACAGTTAAGGCTACTGAAGGAGGTTTATTTACAGATATTAAAAATAGAGAATCTGATGAGTACGATTTAATAAATAAAGAATCTGCTGATGGTATTGATATTGGAGATATTGAAACAAAAGTATTTAAACCAATACCAAGAAGTTTGTTTTTGCAAAGTTTATTTAAAGATGAGCAATATGATTATACTTTATTTAGTCAAAGACAATTAAAAACATCCGATATTAATGAAAGTCGTTCAATACCAATGACCGTAGATTATTTAAGTGGTGATATAGCACAATTTCCTTTTCTTTCTGCTAGTCAAAGTAATTTAAGAAATACTTCTGGAGCTGTAAATGTAGGACAAGTAGAAGAAGTTGGAAATATATTTTTTTGGAGATCAGATTTAAAAAGAACGGTTAAAGTTAAAGTTAAATTAAAATACACAATAAAAAGTTCTACAAGTAAAATTAGGTATGTTAGAAATACTAATTTTCAAGTTAAATTTAAAATATCAGAATTAGCTAGTAATGGATTTGATGATGTAATTGTAGATTCTACCAACTATATAATTGATGAATTTGACCTTAGTGGAAACCTTGATGTAGAAAAAACAATTGACCAATCATTTGAAATAGAACTAGACGTTAATCAAAGTTTATCATTGACTTACAATGTTTTTGGTGAAAATATATCGCCTATAGGTAAGACTGCATACATAATATTGTTTATGGATGTTCCTGAAGCAATAGTAACATTAGAAGATTATGCAGATTACCCTATAAGTGTTAGTAGATGCATGAAACCTCTTGCTTTTTTTGATAGGATAATTTCTAAAATAACAGGTGTAAAAGGGTTAGTTGTGTCTTCTAATTTTGGAAATGGTGGTAAATATGAAAATATTGTTGTAGACCATGGATTGTGGGCAAGGCAATTTAAAGATTCTCGATTAGATGAAAATAATGAAGAAGTATCTATACAGATGAAGACCTCTTTTAAAGATGCCTTTGAGAGTTTTAGTTATTTAGAACCTCTATGTTGGTTTACTTTTTTTGATGGAAATACAGAGCGAATAAGGATAGAACCTGCAACTTATACTCAACAAAATTTTATAGGTTTAGATTTAGGTGAGGTTGACAATATAGAAAGTGAGGTTTCAAAATTAGATTTCTTTTCTAATGTAAAGCTAGGTCATTCCGGAAGTATGGAGTATGAAGAAATTAGTGGTTTAGATGAGCCTAATGGTCTTACTGAATTTTCTACAATAAATACTAAATCAAAATCTAACTATGAAGTAATTACTAAAATAAGAACAGATGCAGTTGGCTATGAATCTATAAGAAGAAAACCATATTCAAAATTTCCTAAAGAAGATACAAATAGAGATAGTTCTTTATTTATGCATGATGCAAGATATTTAGAAGATGGTTCTTATACTCATAATTTATGGAATGATACTGAAAATGGGGTTCAAATATTAGATGAATTGCCTAAAGGTGTTTTTAAACCAGAAAACTTATGGAATTTTAGATTAAGCCCAATGAATAGGCTTTATTATGGTCATGGTTACAGTATTAAAAGAGGTCTTTATCATTACCCTAAAAGCGGTATTAGATTTAGTAGTAGTAACTCTAATCAAAATTTAATTACAAAGCAAAACGGTATTGAGATAAAAGAAAATACTTTAGTTGTTGTAGAGGATATACCAAAAGCAAAGGTTGAAGCAGAAAAGATTAACTTTACATTTAAAATGAGTCAATTAATAGAAACAAGATTACTAGGCTTTACTAAGATAAACAACTTATTTGTACCTAATTATTTTGGTCTTGTAAAGTATATTGAAAAAAGCGAAGAAAAATACGGTAGGCTAATAAAACTAGATACCAAGGATGAAGCTAAAATAACATTAATAAAAGCAAGATTATAATGGCAATAAGCACAACTATAATATTAACTATTGACCCAACTGTGGTTATAAGCACTCCTGCAACAGGTGTTACTACGGATCAAATTATACTTACATTTAATAATGGTGCAGCAAATTTTACATTTACAGAAAGTTTTTTTCCAATAAGATTTAGACCAACTATAGTTTCTACTTTATCCCCTGACGTTGGAAACGAAGTAAATGCAGCAAATTTAGCTACTGCTATAAATTTAGATGCTAATATTGTTCTTGACATAAATGCAACATCATTAGCAAATGTAGTTACCATAACTTCTTCAAGTTACAGTGCTGTAAGTGTTACTGGTTCAATGATAACAAATAGCAAGGTAACGTATCAAATAATAGCAGGAACAGTACCTTTAGATAAATCTTTAGTAGTTAGTTCTTACGCAGCAGGATCTCCAGATGTTTGTGTAAATATTAATGCTATTTTAGGAATTACAGGAGGTAATAGTTTGTATAATGTTTATGTAGATAACGTTATTTCTATATCTAATCAAGCTAGTCCAATTACAGTTTCTTTAATTAGAGGTGATAGAAGTAAAATTGCAGTATCAGATACGTTAGGTGAAGTTATTGGTGCTATTTCTACAAATAATCCAAGAAAATTAATTAGCAGCGACATAACTACAGATATAATTAATTTAACTACAGGTGCAAATATAACGGTAACTGTTGCTTACATTTCTCCATACGTTTCTGTTTATGAATATTCTATTGATGGTACAAATTACTCTACAACTAACATATTTACAAGTTTATCAAACGGTAATTACACAATATATGTAAAAGATGCTTTAGGGTGTATTACTAATAAAAGTGTAATTGTTGATGGAGCCACAAGTCTAGGGGAAACAATTTTTTCTATATCAGACATTAACCCTATAAGATATTCTAAATACGAGGTTAACAAAAAAAATAATTATAAAAATACACTAAGTTCTAATTCTTTAAGATTAATTAAATACCCTTACATTCAGCAATTTTTAGAAACAGATATTCCTACTACTCAATTTAAAACAAACGCTCAATATGTTAATGTGTTTGCAATTAAGGAGGATTTAACAACAACTGTTTTAACTGCAATAAAAAAAACATTAAATACAGGTTTATCTGCAAAAAGTACAAGCACTTATTTTGATATTGGAGATGGTAAAAGTGCAATATATTTTGGAGCAGTTAACACTTTAGACCCTATTACAAATGCTGTTATAGGAAATGTTGATCATGGATTTTCTTTACCAGTGTGGGCAAATAAAGAAGGTGATTACGTTACAATAGATGGTTTGGGTCAAGTAAAAATAGACTCTATAGGTTACTCAGATACTTACCAAGCTTTTATTTTAGAATTTAATATTTCATATACAGGTAGCCCAATAGCAAAAAATATATCAGCAAGTTATAATTTACAGCCTTATGAAATATATGAGTTTTTAGCACCAATGACTTTATTACCTGAAAGTTTTAACATTGTAATAGAGACAGGGGTTAGTTCTACTGAAATTAATTTTACATATATTTCTGAAAAAATAAAAAGAGTAGAAAATAGTAATTTCTTATTTGAAATTGATTACTGGGATGATGCTAATATTGGTGACATGAATTATCAAACAGGTGTAAAGCATAAATTAAGAGTAAATGGATATGTAGATTATTTAGGGGAGCAAAGTACAGAAGGTTATGATGGAGACAAGCAATATTACGTAACAGATAATACCGTTTATAATTCTGAAGTATTTAGTTTTAATAGGTTAAGTTTTCAAATGGCGCAAAAATTAAGGTTAGTTGTTGCGCACTCTAATTTAGTTATAAATGGAATTTACTACAATCTATCTGAAGAACCAGAAGTGACAGGAGATCCAAATTATAACTTTAAAAGATTTTCCGTAACTTTGAAGTCTAATGGAGATTTATTACTAGAAAATGTAAATGAAGATATTGTAAATACTTCTGCTAGTTTAGAAATTACAGCAGGTATAGCAGCAATACAGGGAAAAGCATTATTATTATGGACAAAAAACAATCAATAAATGGCTAGTATTTCACAGGAAGAAATTATTGCTTTACTGACATTACTAGGAAATTCATTACTTCCAAGTGAATTAACAGAAATAACCTCTGTTACAACTGATAATAATTATTTGTTTTTAAATAGTGGTGTTAACGATGCTCAAAAAATAAAAATACCTTTACTAAGAGGTGTTTTAGGAAGTTATAACGCAACAACTAACACTCCTTCTTTATCTAACGGAACAGGTCTTTCAGGAGATAATTATACGGTTTCAGTTGCAGGAACAAGAGATTTTGGAAATGGAGCAATAAGTTTAATTGTAGATGATGTTATTTTTTATAACGGCAGTAAATACATTAAATTAATTCAAAGACAAGTATCTGATATTGTAGGGTTACAAAGTACTTTAAATAACAAGGTTGGCGTAGGGTCTTTAGGAGATAGTTTTTATACAGAAGAAGGTATTTTGTATTCAAACATAAGTACTTATAGACAATTAATAAACTACACAAGTGGTACGCAAGTTTTTACGCTAGATTTTGAACCAACTTTTTTTATAGGAATATTTGTTAATGGTCAGTATTTAGATGAAGTTGATTACATCTATACATCTCCAAATCAATTAGAAATATTAGGAACTATGGAAAGTGGAGATAGAATTAAATTTATATACGAACACTTTATTAATGAACCACAAGAAGGATAATTATAGATGATAGGAAATAAAAAAATACCTGAAGGTCAGTTAGATTTAAGTACTGTTACAAGCCCTATAAGTATTGTAACTGATGGTTTTTTAGGAGTAGATGGATTTAAACATATTTTATCACTAGATAGTAGAGGTGATACGGATGGTGGTGGTTTAGAAATTATAACAGGAGACACTAATTCTATAGGTACTTCTGGCGAACCAGCATTACTTATAAGAAATTACTTAGGCACAGTAATTTTTAGAATTGAAGCAAACGGAAGTATAATGTCTTCTTTTCAAGCAGCACCAGCATCAGCAACAGCAACAGGAGTGTTAGGAGAAAGAAGATATACAGCAGATTATATTTATATTTGCACAGCAACAAACACATGGAAAAGAGTAGCAATATCAACTTGGTAGTTAATTATAAAAAATAAAAATGTCAAATACACCTTATTATGTAAAAGCTGAAAGTGATGCAATTTCAGAATACATTAAAAAAACATTTGCATCAGGAATTAAAGGAACTGTTACACCTAATGTTGGAGGTATTCCGCAAATAAATGGAGTTAACATAACTGAAAACGGTTATTATTTTGTAAGTGCAAATGGCGATTACGGAACAATAACAAGTGTGAGTATTTCTAATAATTTTGTTGTTTTAGAAGTAAGAAACATAGAAACAACAGCGGTTTATTCTAAAATAGATATACCTGTTAATATAACTATAGAATCTACTGTAATTGATGGCTCTACAAATGCGGTATCTGGAAATGCT
>TARA_R110000744_G_scaffold196160_4_pt1 | contig 12725 bp, 13 predicted proteins | sample TARA_R110000744 | Tara Oceans TARA_R110000744 (sample SAMEA4398083) | marine metagenome | biome: Polar Biome; feature: [DCM] deep chlorophyll maximum layer (ENVO:01000326); material: water (ENVO:00002006), including particulate matter (ENVO:01000060) such as... | depth 36 m | reverse complement strand
ATTCCTAATTGACCCGCCGTTGTCAATCCTAATCCATCCAATTTGTCTATAGTGGGTATAAGCAGACCCAGCAGCACTCAGCAGATTTACTGCAGAAATTGATGTGTCAAATCCTGCATCAACTACAGTAGGACCAGCTATAATGAACACTCTAAGCCAGGTATTTGCAGTTGCGGTGACTCCTGATCCAAGACCACCTCCATTGCCTGCTACCCATGCTACTGTTTGCTTAGCTAAGGAGGAAAGCAATTTGGCATTCACTCTATTGGCATCAGCTTCATTTGCATTATTCTGAGCTGTGCATTCTCCAACCCCTATTGTGAGAATCGATCCAGTGGTCCGTGAAATACCAAGACCATCTATATGCCCTCTTGGGAAGAAATTAGCAATTTGTCTTGCAATACTTCTCTGAAGAACAACAAATGTTGTTCCGTTAAATCTTATTTCGCAATCTCTAAGAGGAGAAATATCATTATTGATTAATGGGACTTCTTCGCCAACAATAGGATATGTTACACCTCTATATGCAAGATTTGGTGTTGCTGATATATTGTTACTATTTGGCCTAAACTTTAAAGTCAAGCCATTATATAGACCAACAATCCTAGTGAACGAACTGTTCTGATTTGCTATGACATAGCTTCCACTAGAACCCGTGTCTGTGCACCACAAGCCAAAGCCAGTTGTAAACTTGTCTAGGCCTGCCATCAATTGGTCTAATACTGCTGCAGAAGGAGTTTGACCAGAGGCAGTAATGACTTTTAGTATCTCACCGGTTACTTGATTTGATTCACCTGCTGCATAAATACCTTGTGCATTGCCACCATTATTATCAACTTTGTTATTTATTGCGTCCATTATGCACCTACAAATCTTACATCACAATGTGCTGGTATAGTATTTCTAATAACACATTGGAGCATAATTTTTTTTCGATCTATGAAGCTAAAATCAAAATTGTAATCAAATGATGCTCCTGTTGTAACTTCAGTCACTACTATTGTCTGTCTTGCTATTGTTACGTTTGCAAAAGTTTGAACAGGGAGCTCAGTGGCATAACCACCACTAGCAACAGCCATATGATCTATACCACTTCTTACTTTGATGTCTTGCCCTAGTTTGAGGCCAAATTCTTCAAAATCAGAAGATGTCTGAAGGCCAAGGGCAGCAAGTTTGAATAAAACATTTTCTCTTCTCTCATCTAAGTCTGACGTCACTGGGAAACAATCATCAGGGATTCCCATGGTTCTTTCCCAGTTTGATATTAGAGTTTCTGTGGTATCAGGAAACCATTCATCAACCATAGCAGTAATTTGCAATTCCATCCTTAGGAATTCACTCATAACCCCAGTTAACAATTGCCTTAAATTTGAGCCTTCCTCTCTAGCTGCTTTAAAAGCATCGCCAGATGGTAAATAGTTATTTGCAAATATTGCAATTTGATTTGAAAGCTGCATAATTATACCGCCGGATACGTTACTGTGCCAAGTACGGGCAATTGATTTGAAGCAGGCACTATGCTAACAGTAGGAGCACTTAGTGTGAAACTTGTTACACCTAGTCTAGTATTTATATCAAAAGAAGAGTTAATAGTTGACCTTATGTCATCTACTGTAAGTGTGACACCTACACCAGCTTGAGTTTCAAAAAGTTGCCTCAATCCTGCTGTTATGCTTTTTTGCATATTAACATTATTTGGATTTAGTGCGGTAAGTGTCACAGGAACTTGTAACTCTACAGCTTGGCTGACAAATATATCTGCTTCTGATATATCAGCAGGAAGTATTGTAGAAGTTATTACATCTTTTATCTCTTGATTTTTAACAGTACTAGGAATAGGTGGATTAGACCCATCTATAAGTGGGTATATAGTGACCTGGCCAATTGCTGGTGTAACCGTTTGCACAAAAACTCTTGTTATTGAATTTTGCTGCAAAACAACACTTTCAATTTGTGCTTTATTAAAGTTAGCAATAGGATTCCTAAGCCTTAGAAGCAATCTCTCCCTAAGAGCAGGAAGGCTCTCTATTTCTATTCCACCGGTAAAGCCATCTGGGTTTACCATTCCAAGTGAAGTTACACCAGGCAAACCACTTTGAAGTGACAGAGCGGTTAATGGTGCAAGATTAGTAGAAGCGCCAGGTGTTATTGATCTTATTTGTGTACTTGCTGTAAAAATAGACAAAGTGCAGGAGCCTGAAGATACTCCTGATGCGACAGATTCAACAGTAAAAGTTGTGCTAGTCAAGACTGTTACAGCTCTTGTACCATCTAACAAAGAGTTTGTTGATACTGATAAGACTGCTAATGCACCAGTTGGAAGCTTGTGATCTGCGAATGTTATTGTATATATAGATCCTGCTCTTGTAAAATTTGCAGGACCAAGCTTAGTTCCTAATGATGTTAGCTCAGTAGTTTCATAAGTATTCCCATTTTCATCAGCTAGTAATGAGCCTAATGGCACTGTATTGAAACCAGGTGATATTGATAGCACCCCAGTATAATTCCAATAACCTGTTGACCCAGATGCACCTTTCTGCAAAATATTAAATATACCAGCCCACCTCTGAACATACATATTAGTTGTATCAGGGAATAGTTCTGAAATAAGCTGGGTAATTGCATAGTAAAAACTATATATGCGCTCGCCAATAGAATCTGATAGTGTGCCTAGCCAACTTCCTGCTGTAAAAGGATTGGAAATAGGCAAAGCAGCGCGTATATCTGCTTTAATTCTTGACTTAACTTGATTAGCACTTGTAGGTAAATCTAACATTATATCCCTGTATTTTCCCAAATTGCAAGGTATTGACTAGAGGCTTCTGATCCAGGCCTTTCAAGAACAGCAATAAACTCTACTCTATTGCTTACAAGCCTAATCCGAACTCGCTGTGCTATTGCAATTCCGTTGTCTACAAAAGTTCTTTGAAGTGCTCTGGAAACTTCACTTCTTATAAGATTGGTTTCAGCTTGTTGAATTCTCTGCTGATTGTGAACCCAAAGTCTTGACCCTACAGTGTAATCTGTATCAAGATTGCCAATCCATCCTCTTCTTAGGGATGATATTGGAACTTCTGAACTTGTTGCCCTCTCCTCTGACAAAATTGTATTTATTATTGCAGAGTCAAAAGAATCCTCAGTCTCTAAGTTACCAGCACTATCAAAACTTATGTCATAAAAATAGTTGTTGTGTGTTAGTTTAGCATCATGTTTAGCAGCCATAGTTTACTTCCTAACCAATCTTTACAATTAAGGATTCGTAGTAGTTTGAGGTCTAGTTGTAGGACCGCCACTGTTGTAAGATGTATGCCCATGATTTCTCAAGTCGACAGTGCCATTTGAATTTGTTATATTTACAGCTGCAGAGGCAGTTATATCTCCATCAGCATCAAGAGTCCCATCAAATTGAGCTGCTCCGCCTACCCCTAAAGTTCCTGTCACATCAAGGTCTCCAGTGACTTGAGTCAGAGGGGCTGTAACATTAACTTGGGTTGGGCTGTCTATGCTTATAGACCCGTCTGCTTTAAAGTGTATCTTTGATTGAGTAGCAGGGTGGTATACAACAACTTCACCAGTTTCAACAAAAACTCTTCTCTGTGGTGACGAGGGTAAATCAACTCGATCTTCTGACCTTCCATTTGGCGTTAAAACTAATGTTAAGCTATTGATATCAGGCACTGCATTAAAACCAAATGGGAACCAAGGGGTTGAATTGCCAATTTTTTGCATGTATGTTAATTGGTGAACAGGAATTTTTCCTGAATCTATGCCTGGATTTGTAATCATTGCAATTTTCACAAGTGATCGAATCTTATTTACAATGTCCATTCGCTTGCTCCCACTTTACTCTTCAAATCACTCAGGAAAGAAATCATCTGCTACAAAACGAGTCGGACCTTGGACTGCATCGTCATCTATTGGTTCTTGCTCTTCCAAAGTAGATTCCAAACTGAAAGCATTATCAAAATTTTTGCCAGACTTTATGTTGTCTAATAGGGTTTTGCCTTGTGTAAGTCTGTAAGAATCTTTACTTACAACTTCAATTTCTGAGATAGGGCCATCTTTTCCATAAATAAAGTTCACTGAATTTATAAGGAAGGAATCATTTATTCTTGCATAGTCATCAATGACTTCTACAATTGTATTTACCTCCCAAACATCACCTTCAGAATTTCTAAATCCTGGCACAGTACACTTGTACACTCTACTTTTTGATATCCTTGCGTCTCTTTCCCAAGCTGCTCTTGCCTGCTGTTGAACAGAGTCTCCTGTTTTTGTATTTACAAAAACAAATCTTCTTGAATCTCTGACGAGGCCGTCAATTTCAACACCAAACTGACTTACTATTTCTGTATTATCAGATTCAGTGCTTTGAGAGAAAACTGTGCTTGCTAAAGACTGTGTGGATTTTACAGTATAAAGGAAATATCTTTTGCTATTGTCATAATTGAAGCTGTAGCTTAAAATATTATTCTTTGACTTGTCACGAACGCGATTCACAAGAGGGCTGTTTATAGTTTTTGTTGTATTTCCCATTCTGTAAATAGCCAAATCACCACTAGGAGTTGAAGTTAGCACAACTGATTTGGCAGCAGCAAGCTCGCTTATGTAATCAAAACACAGGTCACCAGGCTCAGGAGCAAGTGCAGACTCACCTTGTTCAATTGCAAACGGAGCGGTAACAAGGAGGTTTGCAAATCTTCCAGATGTTATTTGTTTATTTAACAGCTGTTGGAATAGATAGCTTTTAGTTGAATAATCAAAGACATCAATATCTGCACGAATGTGGCTTATAATTTGTTCTATTATGGATTTTAAACTTGCAGCACCATTAAAATCAGATATCACGTCTATGTTTGAATCAACTAAATCAGAATTCTTATCTCTGCCTTTTATTCTGATTCTATTTTTGTTTGAATTACCACTGCCTGTTATTTGCTCTATGAACCCAGTTAAAACTAGCTCACCATCTATTTGTATTTCACAAGAATCCCCAAGTGCAATTGGGAAGACAACAGAAGGGTCGACAAGCAACTCAAGAGAAAAACTTCTGCACAAATGATCTAATCTGCTAAGTACACTTCCACTAAGGAAATTGCTGTAATTCTTAGTCCCATTGCTATTGCGAATTGATACAGATAGACTCATTGACTAAACACCTTCAGCCTTCCACTCATTGAAATGCCATTCGACAAGTTTAAGTCTGCAATATTATTTGAATCGAAATCTGTTCCATAGAGTCTATAAGAAAGAGTTCTTGCACTTGTAATTCGAGTATCTATTTCTATTACTCTTGCTGCATTAAGCCTTCTATTTTCAAGATAAATTCGCATTGAATCTCTTGTCTCTTTTACAGTCTGGACAATTCCTAAATCAAGATTTCCATTGAGCATTATCCCTTCATACTGTGAATCAAGAGTTGCTTCAATTTCATCAAGTTCATCAAGAGTCCTCATATCAAGGCCTGTGACCTGTGTGTATGCAGCCAATAGTGCATTACAGTTCACATTTGTATTTATATTTTGAGTATTTGCAATCACAGCTTGTGACTGTTTTGTTCCAGAGCCAAAAGCACTAAAAGGATCTATATCACTTACCCAGCCGAAACTGAAAAAGCTTGTCATTGCTTTAAAGCCTGATATAGCACTAGTTACTGCTGAGTTGATTACTCCAAATACATTAGTAATTGAAGCAACTAGCAGACCCGGTATTGCTGCAAGCTCACCAATTGTTGCCGCAAAGCTAGATACAATCGCAGAAACCTTATCAATCTGATCTGTTGCAAACTCAACAAAGCCCATTACCGTATCAAATGCTTTGGAAACAGCTTCAACAACTGATACAATAGCTGTAAAAATAGTGGAATCAAGAATTGCTGATATAAGACCACTTACAAAATCTGCTGCTGCAAGAATCGCTTCTAAAGCATCAAGACCAAGTGATTGCAAGAAACTTAATTCAACCAATTCGGAACCTGGAACTTCTGCACTAATGTCTAATGGTTCAGCTAATAACTCTTCGAACGCAGCTGTGAAAGTTTCGGGGCCAACTATTTCACCAAGTATAGCAGGAGCATCAGGATTAATTGCGTTAGATATAACAAATTTTACACTTAACTTGCCAATGCCTGGCGATGAAACAGAACTTTCATCAAGACTCCAAGAAACAGCTTTTACATTATCAACTACACCAAATGTTGGGTGTGTAAGGGTTCCCCGTCCAGGTGAATTCAGGACTTTTATTACTTCATCCCTTACATCAATATAATCATCTTCTCTTTTCTCGGCTTCTGCAAGATCAGCTTCTGAAATAGGGCTAGCTGCTATAAAGCCATCAATCGTAAATTCATTCTGCTCAATACCAAGTTCAGCAACATTCTGCTTTGAGCTGTTTATAATCTTCTGTGTCGCAGTTATTGTGCCGCCTTTTGTCTTAAACGAGTCAGCAAACCATGTGGCACTTTTGTATTTTAGTGTTAATAAGTATTTCCCCTTTACGTTATCACTAATCATTAAAAGAGTGCCCCTAGCCCGTTAAAAGTTTTCAGTGTCGGCCATTTCTTTCCATTAGGTGCAAGACCACTGTCCATTCCCCCAGTTCCATTTCCTAGTTCGCCGCCAGATTCAGAAGGATCAATATCAGTCTCGTCAATTATATTGCCATATTGATCTGTAAGGATTAAGTTTAGCTTATACCTGTCTGTGCTTGGTGTCATATAGCTAGAGTTGACTGGTAGCCCCATGCTATTAGGCCCGAATATATTTAGCCCCAGTACACCAAGAGCTTCACGGGGCATCATATCAACAAGAGCGTTCCATTTTTTAGCTATAAAATTGAATGAATCGGCCCATGCCTGTCTAAATAACCATGGTATATTCACAACATACTTCATCAGCTCTGTAAAGAAAGATTTAATCTCATCAAAATATACATACGGGACAACAAACAGACCAACAAAAATAGCAGTAATAGCAAGTAGCGTGAGTAAGAATGCACCAGCACTATAAATTACTACCCCAATTGCAGTCAATCCTCCAGCAGAAAATAATGACATAACACTGCCACCCATTAAAGACGCAGCAGCCATTATTGAAGCAATTATAGGCATAGTAATCACAGCAGCAGTTCCAATTGCTGCCTTCTTCTGGAAAGAAGCCATCTTGACAGGATCATTTTGCAGTTCTGAAATAAGACCCCTCATGTAAAGATTGGCTGCTTTTAGATTTTCCTTTATTTGGAAAGTAGCATCTAGTCCATCACCCCATACAATGCCAAGTCTAATAAAGTTGTCAGTAAGATTGCTCCATTGACCTGGTAAAGTGTCGTTAATTTCAGCAAGGATGTTATAGAATCTGCCTCCCTTTTCTGTCAGATCTTCAAGTATAGCCCCAACAAAAGCAGAAGGTATCTGCCTATTTGAAACTGCTTTCATGATATCACCCATAGGCATATCAATTCCATGCAGTTCCTTTACTTTTTCTTGAACTAGCTTCCGAATACCAACGCCTGCAGATTCTAGCTGTCTAGCATCTTGGCCTTGTAGGAAGCCAGTACTAGTGATTTGACCCCATGCTAGTGCAATTCTTCCAATATCAGCGCCACTACCAGCTGAAATAGCTCCAACTGTCTCTACATTTTTCAGCACATCACTTTCATCAAAGCCATACGCCATAAGAGTCTTGGCAGTTTTCTGTATCTGTGGTATTGTATAATGGGTATTAGCTGCAAAATCCTGTAGCTTTAGATTAAGACTAGTTCCAATTGCTTTGCTTCCTGTCATAACTTGGAAGCTTTTTTCCATTACTGTATTTGCACCTGAAACTTGCAAAGCTTTAAGTGCAAGCAAACCAGGTGCAGCTCTTGCAAAAAAACTTCCCATTGATGAATTGAGGACATTCATGCGAGATGCTGCATTTTTAGCCGTGTTGCTAAATGTTTTAAGTATTCCTGTTGATTTTTTCCAATTCTTTGAAGCAACTTTCGTTACATCAGAATTCTTTTTAAGAGCTACTCTCATACGAGTAGTTCTTTCAGCTACCTTATCAGCAATCTTAGTATACTTGTCAATTAATATAACTACGTATGATGCTTTTTTAGGCATTATGATCTCTTCATAGCAGAATTTTTTCTGGCTATTACTTTATCAACTTCATCCCTCAGTATGAGGAAATCATCAAAAGTAAGATCCATTAAATCACTTAGTATAAATGATTCTGAACCAATTATTATTCGAACACATTCTCTTAAATATTGCTCTGCATCGACTTCATAGCAGAGCTCACTATAAAAAAAGCAACATAAGATCCAATAAGGTTCTCAAGATCTTCAACAGATAACCTATCAACTATAACTGAATTAACAGTCTTCACCCCATCAATCTTGCAAATTCCGCCTAAGATCACTTTTCTGCCAATTTCAATAAAATCAGCATAATCAACAGAAGAAGACTGCATAACAATAAAAAGAACTTCATCAGAATTTATCTGGATATCTTCAGATTCAGACTCAGACCTTTTATCCTTAGCATCTTCAATTTGTTCTTGACTTAAACCCTCATTCCCACTGCTAATTGCTCGAAAGAATGTTTGCTTAAGCTTTGTTATATCTTTTCTTTGATTACCTTTTGGAGCTGTGAGAACTAACACTTCACCCGGTACCATTTCCCCTTGATCAGAGTACTCAATAGGTTGGGCTAGCCGATATTCCAAAGTCTTCATGTTTTACCTCTTTATGTTGATGGGAGCGCCTTAAATTCAATCGATATCACACCATCAGGGCCAAGTGCAACTTCATAATCCATAGTAAGAGCTGCTTTAGAGAAAGTTCTTGTCAGTTTATCACTTCCAGCCTCTCCATTTATACTAATTGTGTTGTTGTTGCCATTGAGCTTCCAAGTTTTTGTTAGCTCTATATACTCAATAACAGAAGGCATATCAAATTTCACTGTTGAAAAGCCCGTGCTAAGATCATTGGAGTATATAACTTCAACTTTTCCACCTCCCGTTGAGGCAGCTCTCATGGTTTGTTCGCCAAGCCCTTCTGTAAAGTTTACACTATCAGGCATGACAGCAATCGGTTCATCATTGACTTCTACGCTTGCATCAGTTAGTTGAATCATTTCTTACCCTTCCGTACTGAACGAAATTTCAACCGTTCCAATTATATTCCTAACTTGGCTTATGATTGGAACTTTCATATTAACATTAATTGTTCCAGTTAGCATATCTAAAGAAACAATTCTATTGGCCTTGAAATAGTTAATTGCTTCCTGTCCATCTTGTAGAAGAAGCAATTCACTTCTAGTCTGATCACTATAAAGCCTATCTGTATAAGCTTCAAAACCAATCTGGTTTATCATGTCCCTGCCTTGTTGCATAGCACCTTGAGTCAAACGAGACTGTGCAAAACGCTTCTTATAATTGTTAAAGAAGTATTCACGAGAGGCTGATATTGTATCAACATAATTCAGATACTTAAATGAAGGGTCAGGGTTGCCAGAAGGATCAGTTTTTAAAGTAGTCGATACTTCCCCTACTATTGCATTTGTTCCTGTTCTATTTGTGCCAATGATGCTTCCACCAACTGCTTTAATAGCTTCAATTTCAATGTCTGTAAAACCAACACCAGGGACATCAAGAGTTGTAGAAAGTTGTGGGGCATTAGTATTGTGATAAGGCAAAGTAGCTGTTGATGGACCGCCAAGTTGATCTCCACTTGAGCGCGTTGTAACATAGTTCCCAATTGAAGTATTCGGAGTAAGGCGAAGTGCTCTAACTGCAGCAAACCAAGATGCAACAATGTGATCTGCATTCTGATTTGCAGGGCCAATGTAAGCATGCTGCCCCATGCCATCAATATCGACAATATTGGTAAATTCATCAACGAAATAAACTGATGTTTTGAAGTTAAGTGCTGTTAGTGCTGTTATTGCAGCCCCACTAGTAAGACTTTGCCCACTGAAAAATACCCCATCAAGAACAGAGTTACTAGTGTTGAATCTTGCTTCCATTAGGGTTCTTAATGCACCCCATAAAGAAAGACCGACTACAGCTTGATATCTAGTGTCGGCAATTGCAGTGAAATCAGCTTCAACAACAGTTGGATCTCCTGCCCCCTGGGTTGTTCGGGCAATTGCGCAATCTGTTCCTAAACTAGTTCCTGTAGGTGCATAAAGTTTGACACCAACTGGATAATGACCTGCTGCGGTTCCTGCATTTTTTGCTGTTACGGTAATGACTCCAGAAGTTTTAGCAAAAGTGAATGGGCTATTCACATCAACACTTGCTTTTGCGTATATAGCATCTACAATATCCGTTACAGACGCACCGCTTGCAAATGATGCACTGTATACAAAATCAGGCCTACCTCCAAGAATCAATTCTACTGTTCCTGCTTGATTGGAAGAAGTTGTAAAAGTAATGGTATATACAGTCTTCACAGAGCCATTATCAGCAATTGGAATTGCATCAACCTGCACTTGAGGTGCAACCTGCTTTATCTTGCGGATCATTAACGCAAGATTTGATCCAGGTCCGAAAAGGCTATTTTCATTTCCATCATTGCCAATATTTGGTATAACAATATTTGCTCCTGGCACACTATTTGTAGCAGTTCCTGCAGGAGTTGTCTGTCCCACAACAAGAATTCTCTGTGGAGCATTTGACACCGGTACATCAGCAGATGTAATCTGAAGCGTGACATTTGGTTGGCTAATTGTGTTCTCAGTCATTATCATCATCCTCTACAATTGGTGAAACAGACTCAGTCAAAACTTCACAATTTCCGTCTATTTCTGAATTTGTAATCTGCTTATACCAGTAATATTTCAGGGGAGGGCTAAGGTTATCAACATCAATAATCTCACCTTCCCTATAGAAAGGGTGTGCACTTAGTAACTGTCTAACTTTCATAATGGTACCTCATCCAAGTTAATAATAGCGTCTGCTGTGAGGGTTCCCACATCATCAACAGTAGTGCTTAAATTAGGGTCTAAATATGCATTGATATTCCGCAGGGCAACATCAGTGCTATACCCAGAAGTATCGCCAAAGTTCAGCTCTTCATCAGACTCAAAGACAAACTCATGTGAATAAAAAGATCCATCGTACTCTCTAGTTCCATGCTCAACAAATACCATTGGGTGTGATTTTCCAAATGTAGTTGGATTTGTGAATTCATGAAATAGCAGGCACTTGTCTAGTGCATATGCAACATCTTCCATATTGTCTCTAGTCAATCTCATACTAATTTCATCATTAGGATTTGACATATAGTATATGCTTATAAGCTGTTGGTTTTGCTGCCTATAGAAATTTCCTCTTCCAATAACTGCTGTTAAATCACTATTATTAAGCCTGCTTTTGGAAGCAACTGTGTTGTTAAGTACAACTACAAGAAACCCTTTATCGCGAGACTGTTTTGTAAAAGCAGCTTTTGCAACTTCATAAGTAACTGATCCAGAAATTGCAATATTAGAGTGGACAACACCTCCAATTACAGAATTTCCAATAATAGCATTAGGTGCAGGAACTGTAAATTGTGTTGGAGTTTGAATAGACCCCACTTGCCATAACCCATTCCAAGATTGGCTATAGCGCTCAGCATTAACCAACTCGCCATCAGTAGCATTTGCACCTGTGCCAACAAATGTTACTGTCACAGTTCTCCTGTTGCTAACTGCTTTAAGCACATGGCTGCCATTGAATGTAGAAACAGAGCAATTTTGAATAGTTAAGGTTGCACCTTTAACAAAAGTTAAATCATGATCTTGGCTGGTTACTATCTGGAGAGTATCAGCATCAGAATCATGAGTTATCGTTACAATTGATAATGGGGTTATGATTCCCTGTGTATAAATCCCCTGGTATTGCGCAAGATTATGAGGCTCTGAAGTCTCAATAATCATTTGGCCGCCATTGGCAGCTTGGACTTCTACAGAAGATATAGCATTGATTTTGCTAACTGATTGCGAGTTCTTAGGGAACTCTTGTAAAAGTCTAGTTATAATTTGAGAAGTCTTCATAACTTTTTCATTTCACTGTTTAGGAAGTTTCCAAAATCAACATCATCAAGATTATCAAATATAGATGGCCTAGGCTCAATTGTCCTACCTCGCTTATCAGTGCCCCCTAGTTCAATTCTCATGGCATATTCATCAGCATCACCATACCATCTGTTAATACCATATCCAATTGTCAGGCCCTTGTGTCCTCTCACTTTATAAGACAATGACTTTCTTAATGCCGTACTCTCATCAGCATGTGAATTATAAGGTGATGAGCGCCGTCTTCTTTCACCATCACGGTAGTATACATTACCAGTTTTTGGTGTGTTTTTTATTGAGCTGAATATCTTGGTTTTTAATTGCCTTCCCATATTGCTTAAGGCACGATTGATTGATTTTGAAGTATTTGCGGCTAAGTCTTCAAGCTCTTCATACGCATCATCATCAACGACGCGGAAGCTCATCTGACCTAAATTGCCATCTAATGTCCTTCTCATAGCATGCCTGCCGAAGTTGAGCCCCTGAATGCACACTCTAATTTCATGTATTCATAACTTTCAGAGACATTCACAACATTCATGACTCTCAGCCTATTGCCATCAAACTTTTGTATAAAATACTCTGCTGTGACTCCAGGTCGGTATCTGATTATAACTTCATCAGTGACTTGCACTTCTCTGCCTGTGTTGTCCAACACATAACGACCTTTGACTGGTTTCAT
>TARA_R110000744_G_scaffold16472_7_pt1 | contig 12758 bp, 9 predicted proteins | sample TARA_R110000744 | Tara Oceans TARA_R110000744 (sample SAMEA4398083) | marine metagenome | biome: Polar Biome; feature: [DCM] deep chlorophyll maximum layer (ENVO:01000326); material: water (ENVO:00002006), including particulate matter (ENVO:01000060) such as... | depth 36 m | reverse complement strand
TTTTGGGGTCAAGAACTTGGCTTTTCACAAGTTGGGATCAGCGATGTTGATTTATCTGAGCACGAAGCGGCGTTAACAAGTTGGTTAGAAAACAATTACCATGGCAACATGGATTATATGGCCCGCCATGGTTTAATGCGTGCAAGGGCAAAGGAGTTGGTTGAAGGTACACTTAATGTGATTAGCGTTCGCATGGATTACTTACCTACCGATGCTAAGTTTGCCCGTATCTTAAAGAATCGAGATCATGCCTATATCAGTCGCTATGCCTTAGGCCGCGATTATCACAAATTAATGCGTAAACGCCTAAAGCAATTAGGTGAAAAAATCAAAGCCCATTGTGAAAACATTAACTATCGCCCGTTTGTTGATTCCGCCCCCATACTAGAAAGACCCCTTGCCGAGAAAGCAGGTTTAGGCTGGGTGGGTAAGCATTCATTACTGATTAACAAGCAAGCCGGCTCGTGGTTTTTCCTCGGCGAGCTATTGGTTGATATCCCCTTAATAACTGACACTAAAGCAGAAAATAACTGCGGTACATGTGTGGCCTGTATAAAAATTTGTCCGACCCAAGCCATTGTCGAGCCTTATGTTGTCGATGCAAGGCGCTGTATATCATATCTCACAATAGAATTGCGTGAGGCGATCCCTGAAGAGTTTCGACCGTTAATTGGCAATAGAATTTATGGTTGTGATGACTGCCAATTAATTTGTCCTTGGAACAAGTTCGCAAAACTTGGCAGTGAGGATGATTTTAAACCTCGACAGAACTTAGACAATATCGAATTGTTGACTTTGTTTGCTTGGGACGAAGCAGCATTTTTAAATAAAACCGAAGGCTCACCTATTCGGCGTATTGGCTTTCAAAGCTGGCAACGAAATATTGCCGTTGCTTTAGGTAACGCTGATTTTTCTGAGAACAATGTTAGCGCCTTAACGGCAAAACTGCCAAAGGCTGAGGCTATGGTTGCCGAACATATTGAATGGGCAATAGCACAGCAAACATTAAAACAACAAGCTTCAGTTAAAGATCAAAATTTACGTTTAACCGCACGATTAATTCGCTCGGTTGAAAAAGGAATGCCACGAGACGCTTAATATCCATGCGAATTAATAAAGAGGCTTTAGAGCTAACTTTCACTAATGACTTTTTGCCATTTAATCAACAAGTCATCAAAAGTAACCAAGCTTTTACCTTCAAGATTTTTGCTTGTAAGCATAGCGATAATCCCCTCTGCCGACACTAAGTGGTCAGGTATGTCTTGTTCCTCTTGCTTAATTTTTATCAATATTTTTAATTGACTAAATAGCAGTTTGACATTACTCGGGCTGAGCTTTAATGCTTGTTTAATGGCATCGAGCGCCGGCAATAAGCGATTCTTCTGAAAATGCTCTACAGCCATACTATTCAATTCTTTTGCGGTAAAGTGTATCTCTTCACGCTGTTCGGTTTCTTGCGCAATGTAGCGCCTTACGACTTGACTATTTAACGAGTCACCGGCGATCTGATTATTGATTGCTTCAAGTAATTCTATCGCGTCCTCACGCATGCCCAACTCATGTAATACCTTCACGCGATCTAAATTATCTTCTACGACAGTAGTTGGCTGAAGTGACATATGATTCTCAACCAACTTTGTCGCTTTATCTCGTTCATTACGAACGTTGTGTAATCTGGCTTTTACAACAATTAATTGCTGTTTAAAAAGATTCGCATCGTGCCGGTCAAGCTCAAACTGTCTGATATAACGATCGGTTTGTTGCAATATCTCATTGGCGCTTTCGTCTGGAGTCGCGCAGGCAAGGTCAATTCCCGATCTAATGACATTCAGTATAAGTTCTGGCGAATCATGAATAGAGTTTTTTGCTTGTTGTGCAATGTTTCGCGTTGCGACATATTGCCCTTTATGGTCATGAGTTAAGCGCGCTAAATCCCATGATTTTTTATTACGCTCAATATTTCTTGGTGCTAGCGCCATGGCTTTTTTAATTTCTTCGTAGGCCTGCTCGTATTTTTCTTGTTCAATAAAATACTGCGCCATCATATCGTGGGCACCAAAGCGAGTGTCTCGCTTATCAATCAAGGTTTTTAGCATGTCACTAATTTCATCTAAACGGCCTTGTTTTAACAAAGCTTTGGCATAACCTAAATATACCCAAGAATACTTATACTGTTTAAACAATTGGCTATAAAATTTTTCTGCTTCTTCAAAATCGCGCAAGGCAAGATACGACTCACCTTTAATGCGGTTAATGTTAGGATGGAAATGTGCAAGTTTTTCATTTTTAAGGTGCCGATCGGCAAAGTAGATTGCTTTTGCGTAAGCTTTTTTATCTATCGCACTATTAATATTAAACAGGACTTGTTTGACCTTTAATATTGCAATGAAACGAGTTCGTACTTTGTTAATTGCTAACGGTTTTGTCCAAAAGTCATCGGGTTGCAACTCAATTATAGAGTTAACTAATGATTCATTTGTTTCTGTACTGAGGAAGATTAATACCGTAGTTTTTTTTACATGACCTCTAAATTTTAATTCTTCTAATAAATGGAAACCATCTTTGTCACTCTTAACATTAAATGCGCAAATAATAATATGAAAATGCATTTCATCGCACAACCTAATGCCATAGTAAGCATTTTGCACACAGCGCACTTCCTTTATACCAAGCGCAAATAAACTTTCTTTTAAAATACTGTGCACCAACAAATTATCATCAATAACTAGAACGTTGAGTTGATCGAGTTGTGCTAATGTATTTTTTTCAACTTCTGCCATTATATACCTTACTGACTATTGTCTTAGGCTACTTATTCTGATGCTGCTGTTGGCGTTGCTGGCATTTATTTAGCACGCCCTTTTTTGCAGCTACATCAAGTTGGCGCCATGCCATAATTTCATCAATATGTCGAAAACAGCCTAAACAAACATCCTGTTCATTTAAGCAACAATTACGTACACAAGGGCTAGCAACATCTTCAGCATTGTCTATTGGCTGGTGGTATTCAACACTCATATCGTTTCTGCAAATTCAGTTAACTGTAATAAACATAGTTTGAGTTGATTTAGCTGGCGTTGCAATTGTTCTTTTTGTTGTGATGAAAACGCTTCATCCGCATTTTGTTTACTTATCGACCGACTTAACTCACGACATTGCGTTAATAAAGGTCTGGCAGCGATAACATTTGCCAACGTAATTAATGACTCTAAAAGCTCTAAAGCTAAGCGATAATCTTGCGTCTCTAGAGCATCCGTTAATGCATAAGTATTATTGCTCAATTCAGCGAGATATTCATCTAACATAAAAGCAGCTAACTCTGCAGAACCTTGGTTTTGTGCATACTGGCTTAAATCAAAGGCATTATTTGATGGCTCGCTTTCTTGCTCGAGGCTAAGGGGGAAGTCTAACGACTGATCGATATCAGCCATACTCATTACTTGCTCTGAAGTAACATCAGCTTCATTAGACACATCGCTTAGCGGCATTTCCCGTTTATCAGATTGCTTACGCTGTTGTCGTACTGTAACTATGGATTCAGTATTTGCACCTATGCTAGCAGCCGGCTGCAACCAAGGTGATAGTTGTTGAGTTAGCTTTTGAATATCCAATACTGGCGATAAATAATCACCATGCCAAGATTTTGGTAAAGTAAGTTCGTGAAAAAAGTCTTGTTTACTGGCGTTATTATTTTTCAAAGCAAAAATACCACGCACAGTCGTTAATGAATCTGTGATATTGATATTAAATGCGGAAAATTCGGAAATAACCACTAAAAATCGCCCTGATTGCCATAAGCGCTCTAGGTGATCTTGCTGAGAAACCAAAGTAACCTGCAAACCGAGCCAGTATAGTATTCTGATCAGAGCAACCTGTTTACTGGGCTCAGACACGCCAAGCAATACTTCCACTTGTGTTGGAGAAAATCTATAAGGTGAGAAAATCTCCGGCTCAACTAATAAATTAAGGTTGTTACTGCCCTTCATTATCTGCGTAACGTTAGCAATCAACTCATCGGCAAACCAAGGTAGGTTACAAGCTGAAAACAAACCAGTTCTTTGTAAGCTAGCGCAATTAAATGGCTGAATAACCATTATTTTAGGTTGTATTTTAACCGGCAGACTTGTCAGATGTTGGATAATTAAATCGTAATCTGAAAAATAGACTTCAGGCGATAAAATAATTACGTCTAAGCGGTGCTTCGTTAAGTGTTTAATGCTGATTTGTCGTTGAAATAATGATAAATCTTGCATGGTTTCCACCACAACTTTGCTATGGCTAAGTTGATGACAAATTCTTTTTCGGCTGCGTTTGTCAGTCGCAATAACTAAAAGTGAGCACTTTGCTAACTTGGCTGGCTGGTTATTGCTTGATTGATTCAGGTCTTTGGCAATGGCAAAAGGCATATCAAAGGAGAACTTGCCACCATGGTCTAATGGTTGGCTAACCTTATTGCTAACATTGAAGACTAACTGTAAATCGCGTAAATAATTATCGGTAGCGTTGTCAAAGTCGGCACTAACCTCATCATTGAAGGCTAGCTCATTGCTCACTCGCTGTAATGTCTCTACCTGTGATGATTTATCAATCAAAAAAGTCATTCGTACCGTTTGTTGAGCGCTATTTACGTCAACTACTTGCAGATCAACATTAAGTTCAACACCATGTTGTTCAGTCAGCATTTTTTGACATATCGTAGTTAACATAGCCTGAAAAAGCTCGCTTTCAAGCGTGACCATAGAAGCCAGGTTATCTGAAATATTCAAATAAATCAGATTATCGTTGTGCACTTGAGTAAAACTAACATTGGCCAAAGCAGTATGCATTTCAGTAGCCAATGACACCGTTGATAAAGTCAGAACAAAGTCGTCTCGACGTAATTGTGCCCGGGTTTTTTGTTGTTCACTCAAACGTAATAGTTGCCGTAACTGCTGATAGACAAGTTGTTCATCACCTTGAGATAAAGACAGCATCTGTCTGTGTATCATGGCATTACTTGCTAGCGCTGATGCATCTTCACTATTAGATATAATAGCAAGCTTATCTGCTTGATTTTGCTGTTGTAGCTGTTGCTGTAATTGTGTGTTTTCATCTTTAAGCGCACGATGTTGTTCTGCGTTACATAAACTGCCACACCAAGCGTCTTCAATGTATTCAATAGTCAGTGCAATAGCTTTTTCTTGATTGCTAATTAATGAAATTCTTTCAACACTTTTATTTTTCTTTGCTTGCCGCGCAAGGGACAAAATAGCGTGAACATCCACTCGACTAAAACAATGACGCCAATGTTTAGTGGTGAGCTTAACACCCAACAGAGTACGCAATTGTAACTGCTGTTTTTTTGATAATTCAGGCAATTGCCAGAAAATTTTACCGGTATGGCGAGCCATAAGCGCAGTATACATTTGATGTTTTTTTTGCTGTTGTTGAAAGTCTGCTTCACTATGTAAGGGTTGAACTAGCTGTTTGATAGAATTAATAATTTTCGTGACTTCAAGTCCAGGTACTTTTGCTAAGAGCTCTCCCGTAGTTACGAACTCTTCCACCACTGTTATACTTTGCACGCCAAAGCGTTTAATTTTTCTGCGCAAACTAAAGATCAAGCCGATAAAAATGAGAGTAAGCAAAACAAAAAGTCCTGCAATAAGCCAGATGTAATGTTTAGTCTGCAAGTCAATATTGAACTTTGCCAACCAGGTGAGTAGGTGCTGTTCTATAATTGAAGACTTTAGCTGCGGCATGACAAGGGGTTTATCGAGTAAGGGGGCTAACTCACGCTTTTGATTTACTAATTCAGCTTGCAAGTCCTTTGCCATACCTAATTGGCCACGCCATTTTGCAAAAGTATTTTGCTCGCTAAACAACAAAGCGTTAAGTACTGTCGCTTGTTCAATTAATGCATTAACATTAACAGCTTGTGCTGTCACATTGGTGGTATTTTCCAACCAAGAACTTATCTCACTTTGAGTTTTTTGTTGAATATAATCAAACTCGACTAAATCATATTGCAAGTCAAGTCGCTTAAACATCACTAAAGTATCAAATAAACTTTGATGCAATTCTCGATTGATATTTAAGTTATCGACCAAGTCACTTATTGCCTTTGCCCTAACGGCCATAACTCGTGCAGTTGATTTCTCTTGGGCAATTTGACGATATAAATCTTTTTGCTGGCTGCTTTGCTCAGCAATTAAGTTGGATAAACTATCCGTCACTAGTGTTAATTGAATAATGACACTGTCTTTGAGTTGCAAATTTCGTCGGTCATTTTCAGCTAAGCGAGCGACATTTTCTGACTGTGTTTGTAAACGACGCATTAGCTGCTCTAACAGCCGTTTATTGTCACTGATCCCGACAATACTTTTCATATTGTCATTCAAGGTTTGAAAATAGTCATCAAACTTTGCCGCATATTGACTGTTGATAATGCTATTGAGCAATCGATCATTTTTAATCAAGAGTAATTGTCGTTGATTATGTTGTTCAATGGCCGGCATTTGTTGAGATTTAAGCGTGGATAAATCTTGATGGTATTGAAAGTAAAACGAAAACCCCACCAAAAAAAGCAAGGAAAAGCTCAAGGCTAATAAAAAAAATCGCCTGTTAAGCTGACGATATAACGGCAGTGTTGAATCCATGAACGAGGTAATATCCTAACAAGTCAAATACATAATGGGTAGTTTACATTGGCAAGCCGGTTCAGGGAAATTTACGAAATTAGAAACGGCTTGACGATATAACAGTGTATGGATTTAACTTTAATTAGCAACGATTAATAGTAGTAGAGTATTTTAGCTTAAGTTTTAGTTGTCATAACCAACGAGCTGATTTATTAAGCTTTTGGCTATGATAAAGGTCAATAGGTAACGCTGAATGCAACTCAGCTGAGGGTATAACTATTTTTTGGCTCTTTTTGTGATCCATGCCCATGTCATCTGGCATTCTATCGGTTGTTCGCCTGACTCATCAATAATCGTAACGGTTATTACCATATTGCCTTTTTCTTGCGTTAATAGTGCTATTTGCTCATCTGAAATGGTAGCAACCGCGGTCAAGTCACCTTGCATCCTGCGCTGATAATTGATGGTCATCGACTTTAATAAAGGCAGGCAGCTATCTGGTAAATTCAGCCCAAAGACAATACCGGTTGCAGATTCTGCTAATAAAGCGGCGGCAATAGCGTGCACACCGCCAATATGATTTTGCACTCTTTTACGATTAACCATTAACAACTTTACTTGCTGTTGCTCTATTTCAACAATGGTGACTTTTGACGTTCGAGCATACTTAACCTGTGAGCAAAATAATTTCGTCAAGAAAAAAGAATGACTGACTTTCGGTAACTTTTTAATACTATTAACAACCCGACTAAAGCGATTAACCATAAATATCCTTGATAAATGTTTGTATACTGACTATTTATTGTAACCGTACTGGTCAGACCTGCAAGTATTTTTTATGAATGGCTAGAAACGGCACGCACAAAGATGTCTTAATACCGTGGAGTTATTGTTGGCCAAGAACGTTATGTACAATAAACCATTAGTTTTATGCCGGTGCAATTTCCCTGATGGAGTATTGCATCGAAGTGCAAACGGTTAAAATGAAAAAAGACGCGAAGGCGTCTTTTTATAAGTGATTTTTTATAAGTGATTTTTTATAAGTGATAATGTAGTTAAGTTTAGCTTTTAAAGCTTAAAGAAGTGTTGCTGATAAATTTTCATTTCCGCAATAGATTCACGAATATCATCCATAGCTAAATGGGCACCGGTTTTAACCACCTTGTCTAATACCTCAGGCTTCCAACGACGTGCTAGCTCTTTTACTGTACTCACATCTAAATTACGATAATGAAAGTAATCTTCAAAATCAGGCATGTACTTATTAATAAAACGTCTATCTTGCCCAATGCTATTACCACACATGGGTGACTTGCCTTTAGTAACATAAGGCTTAATAAATTTTAATGTTTCAGCACTTGCATGCGCTAAGCTTGTCGTACTTTGGCGGCACCTTTCTGTCAAACCAGATTGACCATGATGTTCAATACACCATGCATTCATATTATTTAAAACTTCATCACTTTGATGAATAGCAAACACCGGACCTTCAGCTAAAATATTAAGTTGGCTATCGGTAATTATTGTCGCAATTTCTAAGATAACGTCAGTGCTGGGTTCAAGGCCTGTCATCTCTAAATCTAACCAAATTAAATTGCTATCGTTAGCATTCATTGTCATTTCTACCTTCATTACTTTTCATCAGTTTGTCTCTTTTAACAAACCAGCCACATAGCGTTGAGTCTGTAAAAGGCGCGATTACACATGCATTTATATAATGCTTGAGTATATAATACGTCAGAATGTAGCATGATTAAATTTATTTGTCGGCGCCTGAACAGATTAGAGTTTATGCCCGCCCTACTTCAAGATACTGATTTCCTAGCTTAGCGCTGAAACTGCATCCTAAAGTGGAACAGATATACATGCTGACTTAACATAAAATGAGACTAACTTGTGGCTAAAGCCAAAAAACTAACCAAAGGTCAAGCGCGGCAGATCAAAGCTAACCAAAGTAAGAAGTTACGTAAATCTACTGAAAAGGTGCAATGGCAAGATGATGAACTCGCAGCGGCCGAAACAGGTACAGTTATCAGTCGTTTTGGACAACATGCCGATGTAGAAAGCAGCGATGGCGAAATTTTCCGTTGTAATTTACGTCGCAGTATTACTTCTTTAGTGTGTGGAGATAAAGTACTTTGGCGTAAAGGCAAAGAAACTCAACACAGTATCTCAGGTGTTATAGAGGCGGTACACGAGCGAGACTCTGTGCTTAGTCGCCCTGATGTATATGATGGTGTTAAGCATATTGCCGCCAATATTAGCCAAATACTCATTGTTTCATCAGTATTACCGGCCTTTAATGCTGACATTATCGACCGATATTTAGTCGCAGCGGAACAAACCGGTATTACACCCGTCATTTTATTGAACAAAGTTGATTTACTCGATGATAGCAATCGTGAAGCTATTGAAAATCAATTAAATATTTATCGTAAAATTGGCTATCATGTCACTTATATGAGTAACGAAACCGGTGAAGGTATTGCTGAGTTAAAGTTACAACTTAGCCAACACACTAGCGTATTTGTTGGCCAGTCTGGCGTAGGCAAGTCTACACTAACTAACACCTTGATGCCTGAATTGGGTGTGGTAACGAAAATAGTTTCAGAAAATTCAGGGCTAGGACAACACACGACTACCGTTGCTCGACTGTATCATTTTGAACAAGGCGGAGATTTGATAGATTCACCAGGCATAAGAGAGTTTGGCTTATGGCATTTGTCACCCGAGCAAGTCAGTAATGGCTTTATCGAGTTTGACGAATATCTAGGTACCTGCAAATTTCGTGACTGCAAACACCAAAACGATCCCGGCTGTGCGTTAATTGCCGCTAAAGACGAGGGAAAAATATTCCCTGAGCGCTTAGCCAGTTTCCAAAAAATATTAGCCAGTTTAGGTGATAATACCCTGACCTCGCGCTTTAATGATTAAAACAAAAAATATAAAAATTAAGGAAAGATAGTGTTAGTTAATAAAATAAAAATCGCTCTGCAATATATGATGCCAAAGCATGCCATCTCAAGACTTGTTGGTAAATTTGCTGCTGCAGAAGCTGGCTGGCTTACCACTAAGGCCATCAGTAAGTTCATTAAAGCTTATGATATTAATATGGCAGAAGCTAAATTAAAAAATGCCACTGACTTTAAAACCTTTAATGACTTTTTCACCCGTGAGCTTGAAGATGGTGCCCGTACTATTCTCGATGATCCAAATACCGTTTGTTATCCTGTTGATGGCGCTATTAGTCAACAAGGTCCCATTGAGCAAGGGCAACTTATTCAAGCAAAAGGTTTTAATTACAGCTTAGAAACTTTACTAGGTGGCGACAAAGCAACGGCTGCGCCTTTTCAAGACGGTGAGTTTTCATGTATTTATCTTGCGCCAAAAGATTATCATCGTATTCATATGCCTATAACAGGTACATTACGAGAAATGATTTATGTACCTGGCGATTTATTTTCAGTTAATCCGTTAACGGCGAATAATGTTCCTAACCTATTTGCCCGTAACGAGCGAGTAGTGGCTATTTTTGATACAGCACATGGTGCAATGGCAATGGTACTGGTTGGTGCAACAATAGTCGCCAGCATTGAAACCGTATGGGGCGGAACAATAACACCTCCTGCTGGTAAAGATGTATTTCGCTGGCAATATCCAGCTGAAGGCGCCAGTGCGATAACATTAGAGAAAGGCGCTGAAATGGGCCGATTTAAATTAGGCTCTACAGTGGTTACTACTTTCGCGCCAAATATGGTCAAATTTAACCAAGCAGCAGGGCCAGAAACCGTTACTCGCCTTGGTGAACATTATGCAGATCTAGTTAAAACAGATGAAAGTGCGTAAGTTATCTCCTTTGGCTTTCAATCCCAGTGATGGAGATTGATAAAATGAAAGTCATTGCACATAGAGGTGCTAGTGGTGAGTTTGCTGAAAACTCACTGCTAGCATTTGAACAGGCCTTAATACAAGGTTGTGACGCTATTGAGTTTGATGTGCAATTTCATCAACCCAGCTCAGAATTTATTCTCCTGCACGACAGCTACCTAAAAATTATCGACATTAACGGCAGTAATCATGGCGAAGAAAAAGTCCATTTCAATCAAGTACCACTCGATGAACTTATTCACACGTCACCTAACGCCAAGTACAATATCTGTACCTTAGTTCAAGCTTTGCAATGTATTAATATCCAATGTCAGATCAATATAGAGTTAAAGTCTGCAACGCAAGGTGCCCAGCTAGCCAACGAAATGCAAAAGCTAGAAGCAGTAATTCATCAAGCACAAGAGCGTAAATTAATAACGTATCAGCAACTTGTTATTTCTTCATTTAATCATCATGCACTTGTTTATATGGCAGAGCATCTACCTGAAATTTCGACCGCAGCATTAATCGCTTGTTGTCCTATTAATTACGCTGAGTTTTGCCAACAATTAAAGGTTAAAATGTTAAACCTTTCAATTGAGTGTATGAATCCAGAAATTATTAATGACGCACATCGCAGAGGAATAAAGGTCTGGGTCTATACTGTCGATAATCCCGATCAAATCAAACGCTGTCTTGATTTTCAAGTAGACGGCATATTTACAAACTTCCCACTGCGCTCACGTCAAACGATATCGGCACTTACTTAACACTGTTGAAGCACTGCATATCAAAACTTCAGCTATTTAATTGACAATTAAATTGAACAAATCAGCAATTGCTATTGCTCATTTATTCGTCTCAAGCTAGGATAGAGAAATAAGATACGAGTATTTTCGTATACAATACCAAATTGATTAATTCTCCTTGAGTGAAAAATAAATAATCCGCTTGGTATAATAATTCTAGATAAATTTGCCTTAAGGAATCTCAATGTCACGAGATAAATCAAATATTAAGCCTACAGAGGCGGAACTTACCTTGCTTAATATTCTTTGGAGAATGGGACCTGCTACGGTTCGACAAATCCATGAAACAGTTAGCCAAACTCAAACAACAGGCTATACTACAGTACTTAAAATACTACAAATAATGCACGAAAAAACCTTAGTCATTCGTGATGAAAGCAACCGAGCACATGTTTATGCACCCGCGAACAGTGAAATGGTTACACAATCATCTTTATTAAAAGACTTAGTTTTAAAAGCTTTTGGTGGCTCTACATCTAAATTAGTCATGCGTGCGTTAGATAACTCAACCAGTAAAGAAGAAATTGAAGATATTAGACAGTTACTCAATGAATTAGAACAACAATCATAATTAACTAATACTAAAAGGTAACTTAAATAGGCATGTTTCAGGAAAGCTTAATAAATAGCCCATTATTAGCTGCGTTAGCCATTACTCTTATCCATTTTTTATGGCAAGGGGTTCTAATTGCAGTGGTATTAAAAGCTATACTTTCGCTAATATCCTATCAAAAATCCCAATTACGCTACGCTTTAAGCTCAATGGCGATGCTCGCTAATCTAATTTTACCTATCATCACTTTCTTTATTGTTTACGATATTGATTATCGTCAAGCTACGATCTTTGCTCACAACTTGCCTTTACTCGATCAAAACTTTTATCTAGAACAAATATCCGCAAACGTTTGGTATATGGAATGGATAGAATACCTACCTGCGCTTTCTATGGTGTGGCTTGCAATCGTTATCGTGCTTGCGCTTAAATTAATAATAGAACTGTATAATGTTAATAAAATGCCGCTTCAGGGCTGCACGTCTGCCGATATTGCACTGCAAAAGCGATTTGATACACTGATCGCTAAAGTCGGACTTACGAGAAATGTAGCCCTATTACTTTCTAGTAAAACCGATGTCCCGATGGCAATAGGTTGGTTAAAACCTGTGGTCCTTATGCCATTTAGCATGTTGTCGGGATTAACCCCGCAACAATTAGATATGTTGTTACTGCACGAACTAGCGCACATTCGACGTCATGATTATTTGGTTAATTTTTTACAAACTCTCGTTGAAATATTGCTGTTTTTTCATCCCTCGGTTAGCTGGGTTTCAAAACAAATGCGTAACGAAAGAGAATATTGTAGCGATGATATTGCCGTGCAACATTGTGGCAGTTCACTTGCCTATGCGCATACGTTGGCAGACACCGCATCATTATGTGAAAAACATCGCCACCACACCATAC
>TARA_R110000744_G_scaffold35058_2_pt1 | contig 12770 bp, 12 predicted proteins | sample TARA_R110000744 | Tara Oceans TARA_R110000744 (sample SAMEA4398083) | marine metagenome | biome: Polar Biome; feature: [DCM] deep chlorophyll maximum layer (ENVO:01000326); material: water (ENVO:00002006), including particulate matter (ENVO:01000060) such as... | depth 36 m | reverse complement strand
GAACGAGATCTACATTCCTGAAAATGGAATGTTGTTCACTTCGGGGGTCTACATTTCTGCGCTTACGGGCGCAGGGACCGAACTTACATTTCTTCTGTCTTAGGAGATTGCTGTGGCGGGACCAAACTTATCTGTTGGTCGTGGGGAGAAACTCTCGGTCAAAGCTGGAGGTGGGTTAACCGCCAAAGGCCGAGCTAAATATAACAAAGCTACGGGCAGCGACTTAAAAGCGCCTGCCCCTAGCCCCAAAACTAAAAAAGACAAAGCCCGTAAGAAATCATTTTGCGCGCGTTCTCAAGGTTGGACTGGAGAGAGGGGCAAAGCGGCTCGCAAGCGTTGGAAGTGTTATTAGCATGAAGCCTTTAGACCTTATTTGGAGTTTTATTGGGACAGTAGGACTGGGTCTCTTGGGCTTTGGCTCTTTGCAAGTATACCAGTTAAACGCTAATGTGGCGATTGTTAGCTATAAGGTTGACCAGAACCACGAGATGATCAAGCCCATGTGGCAAGATTTCCTAGTTCGAAAGACTGCATACTATGAGTATATCCAGAGCCCAAACAGCGTTTCAAGTATCGAAACCACAGAAAGATAAGGAAGATATCATGGCCGGTCTTTGGGATAATATTCACAACAAGAGAAAACGAATTAAGGATGGCAGCGGAGAACGTATGCGCAGTCCTGGTTCTAAAGGTGCCCCAACTGAGTCGGCAATAAAGAAGTCGCAGGGGAAAGCCAAAGGTGGTATGGTTCGTTATAAGAACGGCGGGTGCGTGATGGCTAACCGCGGCGTTCGCGACACGAAGATGGGATAAATGGATGACAACGTCTGGTTCAAGAGATTTCAATCTCGATGTCGGGGAGATAATTGAGGAAGCGTATGAGAGGTGTGGGTTAGAGGTCCGCACTGGTTACGACGCTCGTACTGCTCGCCGATCGTTAAATTTGATGTTTGCAGACTGGGCTAACCGAGGGCTCAACCTGTGGACCGTTAAAGAAGCGACTATCGACTTAACTAAAGGCCAAGCGCAGGAACCTTTAACTTCGGATGTAGTGGACATTCTTGAAGTCGTTCTCCGTCGCGGTGGCACAGACTATGAGCTGGATAGAATTAGTCGAGGCGATTATCTAACGCTTCCTAATAAAAGCACACAAGGCCGACCCAGCCAATTTTATTTTGACCGGCAAGTGGACCCAAAACTCAACCTGTGGGCCGTCCCAGAAAACTCTACCGATCAACTTGTGTACTACTACGTTCGACGGATTGAAGATGCGGATTCCCTTGTCAACACTACAGACATGCCGTTTCGATTCTACCCTTGTATGGTAGCGGGCCTAGCCTTTTACGTGGCTCTCAAAAAAGCGCCTGACCGAGTCCCTATGTTAAAAGGGCTCTACGAGGAAGAGTTCCGAAGGGCTGCCGATGAAGACGAGAACCGAACTCCGTTGAGACTGCAACCTAGTTCTAGCTATTTGAGGGTGTAATGAGTTTCGCAACGGGCGCAAAAACTTGGGGTATTTCGGATAGGTCTGGAAAGCGGTATCGTCTTTCCGAGATGCAGAAGGAATGGAACGGTCTTCTTGTGGGGCCGGATGAGTTCGAAGAGAAGCACCCCCAGCTATTCCCTCCCCGCATTGGCCCAGATCCACAGGCTGTTAGGAACCCCCGCCCAGATCGGGTAGAGCCCGCGGTTAAGGTTCTGCTCCCTTTTAACTCGTTGTTTTCAGATGCAACCCCTGGGGGCACTGACATAACAGTTCTAGAAGTAGGGCACGGCAGGACTACGGCGGATGTTGTTCGTATACGTGACGCCACGCCTTTTGACGGGTTTACGTCGGCTGTATTAAATGCTGCTAACGGTCACGCAATTACTGTGGTAGATAGCGATAGGTATACAATAACTGTTTCGGACACGGCAATAACAGGTAATATTCGTGGCGGCGGAGGGGTTGCATCTGCAGGCCCAGTCACGGTGGAGGCGTAAATGGCGTTTACATATGGACAATTAAAACAAGCCGTTCAGGACTATACGGAAAACTACGAGACGACTTTCGTAAACAATATCCCCGTGTTTATCCGTTTGGCCGAAGACAAGATTTTAAAACAGGTCCAGCTAAACTTGTTCCGCAAGACCCAGTCTTCTACCCTTGTTATTAATAACAAGTATCTGAACTTACCCACTGATTTTTTAGCGCCATTCTCGTTGTCGTACACAAAAAACGGGGTAAAAGAGTTCTTGGATTTTAAGGAACCCAGCTTTGTACAAACGTATTCTCCCGACGCAACTGTAACGGGTGACCCAAAGTATTACGCCCAGTTTGACAACGTTAACTTTATCTTAGGCCCCACGCCAGGAGCGGCCTACCCGTTTGAGCTAGCTTATTTCTATGCCCCAGTCAGTATTACGGAAGACTCCGCAGGAGACAATGCTACGAGCTGGTTGAGCATTAACGCAGAAACCACTCTGTTGTACGCCACCTTGGTGGAGTCGGGTGTGTTTATGAAAGCGGAAAACGATACGATGGGAGTGTACCAGCAACGAGTTCAAGAAGGGTTGGTACAACTCAAGATGTTGGGTGAAGCGAAACAAACAACAAATCTTTACCGTACGGGTGAGATTGTTCGGCCCCTCCAATGATAGACATAATGGTCCACACAACGAACAACCGGGGTCATACACCGGAAGAGATAGCTTCTTTTTGCGCGGACAAATTAATGCATGTGGCCGATACGGCTCCTCCAATTGTTCGAGATCAAGCCGTAGCGTTTAAAGAACAAATGAAAAATGTTATATCGGATCATGTGAAACAAGGTATTCTCAGTGACCGCACAACTGTGTATAATGTTTTAAACGAAGCAGGCCACCCAGAGCTTGCTGAACTTATAAGGAGAATGTGATGTCGATTTCTGCAGGATTGACCACGACATTTAAAAAAGAACTGCTTCTTGCGGGTCACGACTTTAGTACGTCCGGAGCTACAGCGGGAACATTTGTTATCTCCCTGTACATAAACTCCGCCGTTGTTCTTGGCCCCGCAACAACGACACCTCCGTTTGGAGCTGAAGAAGTTCCTTCCACAGGAGTTTCGGGAGCAGGGGGTTATACCGCAGCGGGTAGTTCCGCGGCGATAACGGACAACGCTCTTACAGTAAACACCGCCCCGACCGACGGGGGGTCCGGCACGACGGTGTTTACAAGTTATGCAAACAAGACGTTCACCGGTGTCACCATTACAAACGCTAACTCCGCGGTAATCTATAACAACACCCCTTCAGGAAACGCTTCGGGGCTCACAAAGCCCTCGATAGCCGTTTTAGACTTCGGCGGAAACAAAAGCGCCTCTGGCGGGGATTTTACTATTCAGTTCCCTACAGCGGATGCAACTACAGCGCTTATAAGGATCGCTTAATGCCTGTCTTTGATAGAGTAAAAGAGACCACTACAACAACCGGAACAGGGGCCCTTACGTTAAGTGGTCCCAGTACCGGTTTTCAAGCGTTCTCAAGCGTGTTTTCTATAGGAGACACCACTTTTTACTCTATCGTTGCAGAAGACGGATCTTGGGAAACGGGTATTGGAACGTACTCTTCTGCTAACACCCTTTCTAGAACAACTGTTTTAGAAAGTAGTAACTCAGGTAACTTAGTGGGATTTGCTTCTGGAATTAAAACAGCGTTCGTGACTTACCCCGCTAGTAAGTCCGTAACGATTGATCAGTCAATCGCGCTATCTATTGCGTTAGGATAAGAAAAATGGGCAAGAGACTTATATTTGATTACACGTTTAATCCGACAAATAGAACCGTCCTTGTTAAAGACGTGTATGCGAGAAAACGGTTTCTTCTTATAACTAACGTTACAACAGGGGATATTATCTACCAGTTTAACGACTCGGCCCTTGGCTTGTCGGACATAGCTTTTGACTATGACAACTATACCGCCACGCTTACCCTGACGTTCGACACTAGCTCTATGTCCAGTACAGACTCACTTCAAATTCTATTGGAAGAAGAGAGTACCGACATTACGGTAAACCAACGGTTTATCGACCCCGTTTCAAAGATTCGCGTGTCCAACCCAGAGAACCTTATTGACACAGACTTCGAGTACGGATTGCAGTCTACCAAATGGGAGACCTTAGAGCTCACCAATAACATCCCGACGTTCTTCGCCCGCAACGGGGATTTTGACATCTCAGTTGCAAGCATGTCGGTTGTTGCAGGAAACAACGTTGTTACGGTAACCACTGTCGATGAGCACAACCTTCAACGGGGCGCTCCAGTTATTGTACAGGCTTCGGGTAGTTCCTCTGCAGACGGAGGGTTTGTTGTATCGTCAATATTATCCCTCACTTCGTTTAACTACATCGCCAAGTCTTCGTTTCTGCAAACTAGAAGCATTAACGAGACGTTCACCCAATTGTTCCCAGGTTCTGTGTACGCCGGCACCGAGTTTAAACTCTCAAACATTGGTGGCATCACGACAGATGGCGCAAGCTCGAGCACTCTTACCGTTTCCACCGAGTTCCCAACGGATTTTACAAACGGTACAAGTATGGCCCTTTCGAACACGTTCGCTAAGTCCACACTGCCTTTTGAAACCAGCGGCGTAGACTTGCTCAACATAAACGCGGTGGACATTTCTTATACGTCTGCAACGGCTACGGGTGAAATTGACGGTTTAACTTTAGGTGGTGTTTCGGCCATTGATTGGCGAATTAACACCAATACAACTGGGAATCAGTTCTATTTTACAGAAGGCACTCCAACAATAGATACGGCGGCGGATACAATAACCTTTACAGAACCGCATGGTTTTTTAAACGGACAGTTAGTCACTTATTTAGGCGACTCTTCAACCAATGCGCCTATCGGCGGCTTACTTTATATGAAGTCCTTTTTTGTGCAAATACAAAGCACCACATCGTTTTCTCTTCACTATTACCGTTCCACAAGCCCTACTTTCCGAAGGATGAGCCTTACTGGTTCAGCGGGCACTTCTGGGGGCATTGTTAAGTCGGCTTTTGTTAGTGCGTATTGGCAAACTTATTACTGGGGATATAGCTACTCCCAGTATCAATACCGCGGCAATGCCCAAATGTATACAGACACCATTTACGGAAATTCTGCTTATAATGCGTATGCAGAATTCGGGTATGTTCAAGCAAACAATCCTGTTTTAAATTCCAATATTGAAGGATATGGTGATCACTCGTATTATAATGCGCCGAGCACACTTTTGGCAGCAAACGGCACTTCTACTCAAACCTATAGCTATTACTTACGCGCGTACACTTCGAACAGCTACCAAAACGTAGTACTGCAATACTACACCGTTTTCAGTCGGTTATACAATTACGGCAGCAACAGCGCTTCGACGGCCTGGATTCCGGTCCAATTTAACGTAGCCGCTTCTAGCTTGTGGGTGCCGAACCACGGAATTACGGAAAACGTTGTTGTAAAAATTACGGCAACAACGGGAACACTGCCCAGCCCGTTAACCTCTGGAGCCTCGTACATTGCAGTTAGAGAAGACGACAACAGGCTTTCTTTCACGAACGTGTCGGGTGGTCTAATTGCGTTTACCACTTACGGCACTGCCGACCTTGTGTATCGGGTTGAAGGAACGATCAATCGCCCAACTGGAAACACTATACAAATCCCCGGAAACACACTTCTAGAGGGGTCCGCAATTCAGTACAAAAATAACGGCGGCACCACTATTGGCGGTTTGGTGGACGGAACGACCTACTACGCGGCGTTTAAAAACAGCGACCGGTTTAAAGTTTCTACTACAGCAAACCCCTATGGGGTTTCAGGCGCGGCCCTAGCCCAAAACAGTAGTTTTTGGGTCAGTACTAGTTCCAACTATATTCGCATTGACGGAACAATGCCTTTCACTACGGGTGACGCGGTAGACTATACGTCGCTGTCTCCGGTTCGTGGGCTGAACAATGGGCAGATCTATTGGGTGGAAGTGTCCAGCGTGTATATCTATCTTTACAACAGTAAAGCCGACGCCCTTGGTGGAGTTTCTGGAAACCGCGTTGATCTTGTAGGGTACGGATCTGGAAGAGGGACGTTCACAGAAGTAAACATTATCGACCTCACGTCCGTACCTGGGACTAGCCAGACGCAAATTCTTTCGGCGGACTATGTGGGCGCGGCGGATGGGAACTACGTGGTTTCGTCTACTTCATCAGACAATCTTTCGTTCACGTTTGACGCAGGAAATCAGATCCAATCTCGTACTACTCTTGTAACGGCTCAAAACGTTTTTGTGGCGTCCCTTAACGCTCTGTACATCAAAGACCACGGGTTCATTACGGGGGACAGTGTGGTCTACACAACGTCGGGAACAACAAATATTAACGGGTTGACCAGTACCAACACTTATTATGTAATTCGCAAGAACAAAGACTTCTTGCAGTTTGCAACGACGGAAGAAAACGCAACGCTGGGAACCGCTATAGCGCTATCCGAAGCGGGGGCCAGTTCAATTCCGGTTGCGGGCACGGTAACGCTGCAGCCGACAACCGTTGTTGGTTCGTTTAGTGGGCAGGGCACAGTTAGCTTTGCGGCGGGTGGTACTGTACTAAACGGGGAAGGCTCATCGTTTACTTCGTACTTCAACCAAGGCGACACGCTTTTTGTTAACATCCCGGAGACTTCTGTTGGTCCTACTTCGATCTCTGCCGTATCCAGCACCCCTGATACGTTTACGGCTACGGATCACGGGTTGACCACGGGCGATGTTATTTACTTTGCAGGAGCCGGCGCTCCGGCGAACATCAATTTCTCTGCCGTGTATTTTGCCGGCGTTACGGACGCCAACACGTTTACGGTCCACTATACAAAAACTGATGCGGATGCCACGTCCAACAGAATTCAGCTTAGTACCATTGGTACAACTGTGACGGTTACTGGTATGACGACCTCTGGGTCCATCCATGAGGTTGACATCAGATACGTCAACTCTGATGGACAAATCACAACGAACAACGTTTTCCCTGCCACAGCTCAGACTAGCGTGAACTATTTGCAGAACACCTCGTTGTTGTTGCGCCCTGATGGGTTCGCTCTTCACCGCCCGTACGACGGTGGAGTTGAGCTTATTCCACCAACCAACCCAGACAGCCAGATGATTCGTCAAACGAGAAAATATTTCCGGTATCAGTCCGGTAAGGGTATCCAAGTTTCGTTTGCGGTGAACTTTAGCCCGACCAGCCAGATCGATAGCTTTACTCGGGTTGGAAGCGTGGGAACTCTTACTACTCGCTTTCCGCACCGTTTGTCTACGGGGCTTAATATCAACGTTTCAGGATCCACCAACACAAGTAGCGATACGGTGGGAACCACTAATATATCGGTCACTGTAGCGGAAGATTATACTACCGGCACGAATAAGTTTTATCTGGGTGGTTCGCTTCCGACTACGTACACGTTGTACGAAGGCCGCACGTATAAACTGGATCAAAGCGAGACCACAAATACGGGTCATCCTCTCCGGTTTTCCACAACAGCCGATGGAACACACGGCGGCGGGTCTGAGTACACCACAGGCGTAACTACTAGCGGAACCCCCGGTTCCGCAGGGGCGTACACTCAAATCGTAGTGGCCGCGGGTGCTCCAACTCTTTATGTATATTGTTCGGTACATTCGGGTATGGGATTCACCGTTTCGACTCCGGTTGACCCGACCAACAACCAAGCCAACCTTTGGAACGGGTTGCTAAACGTTATTAGTGTCGTCGATGATTTTACTTTCACGGTTCAGTTAGACGGCACCCCTTCGGACCTTTCGGCAACAGGTCTTATAGAGTACTACGTTAATCAGTGGCAGAATAGCTCTCTACGTTGTGGGCTATTTGACGACCAGAACGGCATCTTTTTTGAGTACGATGGATCTGTGCTCTATTGCTGCCGACGCAGTTCTATAACTCAAATCAGTGGTTACTCTAACGTGGCTTTCCGATCGAGTGCTGTTACGGGGACAAACACTAGGTTTCTTTCGCAACTTGCGGTGGGCCAGTTTATAGTCATTAAAGGTCAGAGTCACCGGGTCTCAAAGATCTCTGGCGATGAGTTAATGTATATTACCCCAAGTTATCGTGGTGTCGCGGCAGAAAAAGTAATCATTACCCAGACCGAGACAACTCGAGTTGAGCAAGCTAATTGGAGTTTAGACCCCTGTGATGGAACAGGGTACACGGGCTTTAAACTGGACATCAATAAAATCCAAATGGCTTACGTCGATTACTCCTGGTACGGCGCCGGTAAAGTTCGTTTTGGGTTCAAGGATCAGCATGGGGACGTGCAATATGTCCATAGTTTTGTGCATGGTAACTTTAAAACTGAAGCGTACATGCGCTCTGGAAACATCCCTGCGCGGTATGAAATACAAAACATCGGTCAACCGACGTATGTTCCTGCGCTAGCTCACTGGGGCACTTCGGTTATTATGGACGGACGTTTTGATGCGGACCGTGCGTATGTGTTTAATGCCAGTTCTCCAAGCCAGACCCTTTTGGGCCAAGCCGCGGGGGGTACTCTTACGGTATCAGCAAAACTTGAAACTCTGGGGGTTTATTACCAGTATCGCGGATGGAGAAATTATCCTCAAATCGGGTACGCTCTTCGCTTAGACTCTCCAAACGGGAACCTATCGTCTTTCGGTACAGGAACTGCGGTTTCAGGCGCCGGAATAACGGCGGGAACAAAACTTGCTCTTCCTTCAAGCGGATCAGTAAGCCCGTATGCCCCGTACTTGCCCTCTATCAACTCTCAGCAAGATCAGTTTAATTTCTCAAGCACTCGTGCAATAAGAAACCTTCTTGTTTTGGATACTCCGGGAACGGTCACCGCGGGCTCTAGCTCTAGCTACGTCATCGGGACTGCTGGACAAGACCTGAACGTCACTAAAACGCTGCCTCTAATCAGTGTGAGACTGGCTCCTTCAGTCGATACAAGTGCGCCGGGGTTCTTGGGTGAACGTGAGATTATTAACCGGATGCAGCTAATTCTTAGCTCTGTTGGCATCTTGTCCACTCACGCTGTTAGTATTCAGTTGATCCTTAACGGGCAACTAAGTAACAACAATTGGGAGAGAGTTACTGCGCCCAGTTTGTCTCAGCTTATTTCTCACAATGCGGTGGACACTATTGACGGCGGGGCAAGTGTGTACAACTTTGAGGCTCAAGGTGGTGCCGGTACGGCGGATCGTCAGGCGGTGCTGACAAACGAGGACCTCGGAGAAGTTGCTACACTTGGCAACGCCATCTTAGGCGGGGATAATGTATACCCCGATGGTCCAGACGTTTTGACTGTTGTTGCGGTGTTGAGCGAGGATCCGTCAGCCGTTTCTGCTACAAACCCATTCGTTCTTTCAGGGCGCGTAAGTTGGTCCGAGTCACAAGCATAGGAAGGGTTAATGGGCGTTTTTGGAACCTATGCGTTTAGTGAGGTCTCGTACAGTTCGTCAACCGTTAACACGGTTGTCGTTGTTGCTGGGTTTGAAGCAACTTTCGCGGCGTTTGCCAACACCGTAATTACTACGGGTTCCACTTTTGTGGTCACTGTTCTTAGTGCGGCGCAATCCTCACTTAATAACTCTGGGCTCATTACGACGGGCGGAGCTCTGTTTACGGTAGAGACCATAGCAGCGGCTCAAACATTCCTTAGTGAGGACGTTCGCCTTTTCAACAACGTGTTCGGCATGACCCCAGAGCGACTTTTAGCGTACCCCAAAACCATTACTCGAGACGAGAGTATTTTAGGGGTGACGGGCCAGAGCAAGGTTTTTGCAGTTGTCCAAAACCACATGCTGTACGTGATAAACAACAAGCCGGGAGTTTATGATGGCAACGCCGTACTGTCCACGTACAACAGCCAGCCTATTGACCCTAGTTTTATTGGGTGGTTGGCACGAGCAGATATACAAACCCCCTATCGTGTAGCAATCGGCAACCTTACCGAGGCCGATCGAGCACCTGTTGGGCTCGTCCCCAGAGGTGCCCCAGCGCAGCAAGACATTGATATTATGCAGACCTATTTTTCTGGAGGGGCTCTTTCGGACGCAGTATCCGTTCGTGTTCAACAGTTGATTTGGGGCGTTCCAAACGAGTTTATCGTGGACGCCCGGACGTATGCCACAGTAAGCAATGACACAGCTCAGACGTATGCCGAGGAAACTCCGGCTTCGCCCCATGTTTGGAATGAGCTAGTCATATAAAATATACTGCTGTATAGTAAAATGAAAGTTTAGGAGAGCACCATGCCTAGTACATATAGCGTGAACACAGGGCTAGAGATTATTGCCACAGGCGAAAAATCCGGTTCTTGGGGTTCGATTACAAACGGTAACTTAGAAATTATTGACGCAGCTCTTAACGGCGGTGTTGTCATCAGCCTGACGGGGCAAGGTTCTTCTTTTAATCTGGACACCAGTGATTGGTTGTTAAGCGGCACCGATATTTCTAACGGGCAGCATAAGCTTATTACTTTTACGGGTGGTGATAACCCAGGGGCCGGCAACCGGATCACCATCAATGTGGTCGCCAGTAGCACGGGCACTCCTCGCAGTACTTTGGAGAAACTGTACTTTATCCGAACCAGCTCTTTGAGCTATGGGATTGAGATCTCCACGGGCGCCGGCACGTCTAAGGTGAACATCGACGACGGCGACTTTAAAATGGTGTACTGTGACGGCAGCGACGAGGTCTTTTCGATTACGGACGACTTAACAATGAGCTCGGTTAAGATCACAGGAGGATCTATCGACGCGACTCCGATAGGCGCGACAACTCCCTCCACGGCAGCGTTTACCAGCGCCGACATTAACGCCGGCACTATTGATAACACGGTTATAGGTGGCGCAGTTCCCGCAGCCGTCAACGCCACGGCATTCACGGTAACGGCTGCGGGGTCCACGTTTACTGTTTCCCCTGTTTCGGCGGGCGCGTTGAACAACGTTGTGATTGGTGCGTCCACCGCTTCGGCGGGCACGTTTACAACAGTCAACGGAACGAACCTTACTGGTACGGGCAACTTGCAGATCGACGGCAACAGCACCTTGGGTAGCGATGCCGCGGACACTATTACGCTCAACGCAAAGATCGCTACTAATGTCGTCCCTTCTTCGGCGACGTTAGACTTGGGAACGAACACAGATCAGTGGCGCGACTTATACATTACGGGCACAGCAAACATCGATAGTTTGATGGCCGATACGGTAAACATCGACGGGGGGAGTATTGACAACTGTGCGATTGGCGCCGTTACCCCCACGACAGGGGCGTTCACTACGCTTGACGTCACTACATTGAACGCAACAACGGTTAACGCGGGTAACTTCTACGAGAACTCCGCCAGCCCCACTGTTGTGGCTAATGGCAACACCGGCTCGTTTGCCCTAGACGCTAACGCGGCGTCGTTATTTTATTGCACACACAATCTTTCGGGAAACCTATCGTTTGTGTTTTCTAACGTCCCCGCAGGGCCCAAAGTGTACTCTGCGACCATTATTCACAACTATTATGGATCGAGTACGAGAACGGGTTCGACTACATTCACGGGGACTACTAAGTGGCCTAATGGTACGCAGCCCGCGGACCCCGGGCCTAATGAGCGCGACGTTATTTCGGTGTTTACGTTTGACGGTGGAACAACATGGTATGCAGGCCTCTCTGGCATTAACATGTCTTAGGAGAAAAAATGGCTAACATACGCAAACTTTGGTCTACAAAAACCAGTCTTCGGGGCATCTCAAGTACCGAGGGCGCTCCAGACATGGTTGTGCCGGACTATTTTGTTTGGTCCAGTGACCCATGGACTTCGGCTGCTCCTGTGTACAGGTACTATACAGGTGGGGCCTTTGATACGGGTGAAGTCAGTCCGTTCTTGTGGTCTGTAAAAAACACTTTTTACGACACCTCCCCGTTATCCCAATACGACTACAACTATGGTGAAATCCAAGAAACAGACTTCACTAGATGGTTCAGACGCTCGGAAACTATCGGCGGGTCGGCGGACAAGGTTATCCCTTACCTAAAGGGAGTCCCGGGGTTCGAGGCGCAAATAACTGACGGAGACCCGTATTACGACATTACGTACGGAACCGGAGACTCCGCGGTTCCCAGTAACTTCCAGAAGTTTTTTACGGGTTCTTTTATTCAAGCGATCGAGGACGATGACTACTCATATGCCACAGAGACCCTAACTCTTAATGGCGTTTCCACTAAGGGTTACGGCTGGTGGTATAGAAACTACGAGAAATCTGGCTCGACTCTTGTTGCAAACGATAACGGCACGACACGAACTCCCGAGCTCGTTCGACATTCAAGCACGGTCCCTGGAGCATACTCTTTAAGAGCAAACTATTACTTCATGACTTGGCGAACCGACACTTCGGGTGTTTGGAATGAGTACGAAGGAGCTTCGTTAACTCCAAACCCTCAGATCCCCCACCTAGCTAAAGATTGGTACTCAGGTACAATTTCTGATTCGGAAAAAGCTCAGATGCCGTTCAAGGGCAAGCCTCGGTTAGCGGCGCCGAAAGAATCAGGCTACGACAAGTACCAAGCAGGCGGGACAAATCTTGCGTTTGAGATAGAGTTAGCCGTTCATCGGTATGGGGGTACTTTAGACGACGACCCCACTTCAACTTCAGTGACAGGTGTTGGGTACTACGCGGGTAATTTTACTTTTGAAAAAAAAGGGAACAGTGTTTTAATCCCTTGTTATATAAAGTTAGAGGACCGAGAGCAGAGCATCT
>TARA_R110000744_G_scaffold193550_3_pt1 | contig 12794 bp, 12 predicted proteins | sample TARA_R110000744 | Tara Oceans TARA_R110000744 (sample SAMEA4398083) | marine metagenome | biome: Polar Biome; feature: [DCM] deep chlorophyll maximum layer (ENVO:01000326); material: water (ENVO:00002006), including particulate matter (ENVO:01000060) such as... | depth 36 m | reverse complement strand
AAAATATCCAGAACAATTCCCCCCAGGTTACTTTAGATTTCTTAAAAAATCTCTCCAAAAACATTTAGATGATAATACTCTCATATTTAAACATAATGTCCTACTCACTTGGAAAGTATATAAGAGAAATACTAAAAGATATAAAAAAGGAGATGTTAAAATAGCCCAAATTATTAACAAGTACCCTGGATCAGGTGAAGCTACTCTTTTAATGAATGAATTTATACTCAAATATCCTCATTTGAAACTAGAAGTTAGAAATGATAATCCAAGGGCTATCAGGTTTTATAAAAAACTTGGCTTTTTTAAAATAGAAGATATTTTTTTTGGTAAGAAATTCCCAGGAATGGTAATGGAATTCGGGATTAATCAATAATTTTTATCTCTTGTATATTAAAATGAAGAAATTTACCATTACACCCATCTCTGTTGTTAATGTTAATAGACCCAAAATACCCAAAAGAACCAATAAATTAAGTGATAATCAATCAAGCAGACAAGGATTTAGTAGCTTTCCTATGGAAATTGGGACTTTATGTGCTAATTTCTTCTTGGAACATTCTACTATGGTATTTGACCCTTTTGCGGGTTGGGGTGAAAGGCATAAATGTTGTGAAAATGAGGGATTAAACTATACTGGTTTTGATATTTCACCAGATGCTATCGATTACGCAAAGAAAACCTTTAATGTTACTAACACTTTGGCTAACTCGTTGGTTGATGAAATACCACCCCACGATGCCTTGCTTACCTGTCCTCCTTATGGTTCTCTAGAAAAATATGAAGGAGAAGGTAATATATCCAAGTGTAAGAATTATGATATTTTTCTCTCCAATTATAAAAAAATATTAAGTAGAGCAACTAAAAAAGCATTACCCAATTCTACATATTGTATTATGGTTGGGGATTGGAGAAGTAAAGGAATTTATTATAATTTTAGCTTGGATACTGAAAATATTATGAATGAACTTGGTTTTAAAACTGCTGATAAAATTATTGTTAATCAAACCAAGACTGCTAATTGGAGAGTTATGATGGTAAACGCCAAGAGATTTAAATATACAGCCAAAGTTCATCAATACTTACTAGTCTTTAAGAACCACTTATAAGCTATTATATAAAATTGATTTAAATAATATTATATATATATTTAGTATAAGTATGACGTCACTAATCGAAGAAATGAAGTTAAAAAGAATGAATTCCACAACCATTAAAGAGAAATCTTGGTTGTCTTATGAGAGAAATATTAAGCAAATCTTGGAAGCTCTTCAAGTTGGAGATGGAATTAGTTTCCTTACTGATTATGAGAGAACTATGGAGTGGATAAAAGGTAATCATAGTGAGAGTAAGCAAAGATTATTGTTGTCTGTTATTCTAGTTATGATTGCTCCTGATAAGAAAGATACAGATACTCAAAAAACCGAAATGTATAAATTTTATCAAGATGAGCTTGGTTCTTTAGCAAATAAGTATCGTATAGAAAAAGGAGAGCAAAAGATGAGTATTAAACAGGCAGATAACTGGGTTGATTGGAAAGATATACTTGACTTACAGAAGAAAATGATGAAAGACATTAAAATCTTTAAAAAGTCAGTTCTTAATAACCCGCCAACATATTCTGGTAATTTAACCAAGGACCAATATAATCAAATAACGAATTTGGTAGTTTTATCATTATATACCTTGATTAAACCAAGAAGATTAGATTATGCTGAAATGTTAGTTATAAATAAGAAAAATTACAAAAATTTAGATACAAGTGATAAAGAAGGACATAACTTCTTGGTTGTTACTGGTAAAATTAAAAAAATGTTCTCATTTGGTAAGAAAGTCCAGAAAAATAAGAATAAAGATAGGAATGGTATTTTAAAATCTACATACACCGTAGATGTTCCAAAAGATTTAAATAAAGTTCTTAATTTATATCTTAATTTGTTTGACCCCATGAATTTTGGAGAGAATTATATTACTACTCCGTTCTTGTATAATACTCGAAACGCTCAAATGTCTAATGATGGATTATCAAAAGCTATGAAAGATATTATGAAAGCAAGATTTAATAAGAGTATTTCTCCAACTATGTTAAGAACAATCTATTTAACTGATAAACATAAAGGTGATGCTTCACTTGCCGAAAAATATGAAACAGCCGAACAGATGGGTCATTCAGCTTCAACAGCTGAAAATAATTATATTATTAAGAAGTAACATAATAAAACAGATATATAAGTAGAGCGTAGTTTAAATTAAAATAAAATATTTTTTATTATATATAATGGCTTCTTGCTATATAATAAAATGTAAATGCGATAAAATCTATGTGGGTTCTACCTTGAGAACACCCAAAAAACGTCAAAAAGAACATAAAAGCGAGTGTTTTAATCCAAAAAGAATATCATACTCATCACCTGTATATACTCATTTTCGTAAATGCGGAATGGAAAAAAAGGATATTATCTGTGAGAAAATATTTGAATGCCTTCCCTGTGAAAGGTGGGTCAAGGAAAGTAAATGGATCAAGTTGATTGGTTCTTTGAATTCTATGTGTTCGGTTGAAGATTTAGATAAAACCGCTAGAAGAAGAAAAAGATATCGCAAGCAAGGTTTAATTAAACATAATTGTGCTTGTGGAGGACGTTGGTCTAATTCTCATATAAGAAGACATCAAAGAACTAAAATACATCGAAAATACGTCGAAGAAGAACATCAAAAAAAATTAATATATTTACAATCTATAGAGAATGCGAAAAAAAACCAAGAAATCGTCACCGTCCAAAAAATACACTACGACCAAGACCAAAAAAAGTTCATCAAAGAAACAAATGTTGAATAAAGAAACCAAAGATACCAAAGCTAAAATTACAAAGGGAACAGCTGAATTAGGAGGTAAGAAAATTAACTTTAGAAAAGGAGGACTTCATAGGTCCTTGAAAGTTCCCAACACTTACAAGTTTAAAAAGACTGAATTAGAAAGGATTAATAAAATACCTGATGGGAATAGTTTTGCCTTCCATAGTGATAAGATTAAAATGACGAAGCAAATACATAAACAACTCACTCTTGGTCTCAATCTTATGAAAAAACGCAGACCAGAGTAGAACCCACTTATAATAATATTTAAAATTGATTTAGAAATATTATTATATTAATTAATATAAATTATGATAACCAAACGAGAGTTTTTTAAACGAGAGTTTCCAGGGGAAGATGTTTATTTCCCTATGGCGGTTAAATTTACTAAATCAAAAAAAATGATAGGTTCTACTGGAGAGTTTAAAGTCGAAAAAATACCTATATCAACCCAATATGGGACTAGAGAAAATATTATTAAATTATACGGTAAGGAGGTAGGAGAGTTCTTATTAAAAAAAAACAATAATAAAACATATATGACTGCTACTTATAATGATTTTGATTTCCCAAAACATATATTAAAGCAATATGTAGAAGCAAGGTGGAAAATGTTAGATGAAAAACACCCTTTTACGAAGAAGTGGAACATCGAGGCTATAGATACTTATATTGTTGGAATAATTGATTGGGATTGTGAAAATTCAAGTCTTCGTAGTGATTGTGAACATCTTCCAAATAGCAAATCATCGACAAAATCTTGGGGAGGACATACTTATTTCAGTTATGATAGGGAAATGAGAGTTAACGGAGTTCCCATACCAAGACCAAGTAAAAGAACAAAATATGATTTACCAGAAGAATATGGTTATATTACAGATGTTACTACTGGAAAAACAAAGAGCGGAGTTGAAGTCTTGATTGGTCAATGGTCCTGGGAACGTCCTGGGTTTGTTAATAATCCTGTAATGCTTCCTCTTCCCGACAAAATTCGCGAAATTATTATAGATGCTTATACGAAGAAACCAAAGAAAAAGAAAAAGAAGGCAAAAACAAATAAGAAAAAAACAAAGAAGAAATTTGATACGGATTGTGAATTCCCATTAGAGATTATTCAAGAAAATATGGATAATTACGAAGAATGGTCTTGCCCGAAAAAATGTGGAGGAATTATTGTCTCTTTTGGTTCTTCAAAAAACGAAAAGGTATATCAATTACTATTAAGTCATCTCAAAAAACAACCAGGTTATTATGGAAGTGACGGTGGAAAGACTGATGAAGAAGCTGAAGTATGGGTAAGGACCAATTTTGACCGTTGGAATGAAGATATCAAAGACGAATACAAGCATAGATTTGATACTTGGTGGTGTAAAGACCATAAAAATAAATTTAATTGGAAGTTATTTAATGACTGTCCTGATGGATATATTCAAGATACATTTATTAAATATCACAAGAAGAATTTCGTAATTAATAAGGATTATGAAGAAGAAAAATGTAAAATATGTTATTATGATGAAGAAACTTGCTTATGGAAAGCTAACGCAAAAAAAGGAATAGGTCATTCACAAATATTCCATTTATTAATAACTGATGAATACGAAAGGTTTAAAAGAGAAACCCAGCAATCTATTAATGAAATGCCTGAAGAAAACGAAAACCAAAAAGCTTTTAAAATCGATATGATATCTAAACGGAAACTGTTTATTCAACGATTTAGAAATAAAACCTGTGTTGTTAATCATATTTCATTTATTGAAAATTTATTATTATACGACAAAGAACAAGCACAAAGTGTAGAATTTAATAATCAGCCATCGAATACACATTTATTCCATTTTAAAAATGGAGCATATGATATGAAAAAGGGTGTAATGATACCAAGAATAAGAGAACATTATATTACCAAGCAAGGTTATAATGATTATGATTATGATGATACTGCTGATTATACAGAAGAAATTGCCTTTATTAAAGATATATGGGAGAAATTATTTCCAGACCCAGTTATAAGAGAAAAATGGTATAATTGGAAAGGTTACTGTTTTACAGGAGAAATCAAAGAGCAGATGATGTTTATATATCTTGGGGCTGGAGCAGATAATGGTAAATCTACAGCTGTAGATATTTTTAAGAACGCATTTGAAGTTTATGTTGCGAAACTTGATAAAAATGCTTTAAATGATAACGCAAAGGACGATAAAACTTTATCATCTCTTGTAGGAACTGCTTATAGAATGTTATTCTGTGAAGAAATTAAAACTATCGGTCCAAAATTAAAAGATTTAACAAGTGAAAATATTATGGTTAAACCGTTGTATTGCGAATTAATGAACCTTAAAAATCAAGCTAAACTGGAAGCAAATACTAATGTAATTGTGGACACTGTGGATGTTGATGAGGGAATGTTTCGAAGACTTCATCTCTTGGAACAAACATCAAGATTTACTAGTGACCCTGAAGAAGTCGATATCTCCAGAAATGTATTTATGAAAGTTCCAGGTATTAGCGATAAATTTAAAAATTTGAAATATAAATGTGCCTTATTTAAATTCTTTGCTCCATATGCGAAGAAATACTATACAGCCCAGGCAAGCATAAAGGATCAGGGTGCTTGGAAATCACAATTTGATGAATTCTGTGATGCCTTCAAAGAACAAACTGGTATGGATGACCCTTTGGAGAATTTTATTAACAACAACTTCGAACACCAGGAAGGTATTCCTGAAGCTGGTGAATGTATTATATCAGCAAAGAGAATGGTTCAATACGTTCAACAACATACAGGTGAGGAATATGTTAAAGCAGATGGAACATTCAAAAGTAATAAAGTAATCAGGCAGAAATTTAAATCAAAGAAATATAAATATAAAAGTTCCCTTATTCTTGGTAAAAAGAAGTTTCCAGAATTCAAAGGTCATAAAGGATACTATATTAATATTATTTATACAGGTCAGGATGAAGAAAGTGATAGTGAAGATGAACATACAAATTGGATGAATTAAACAAAAATTCCAAATTTACTGTATTTTAAAATTTGGAAAAAATTTGGAAAAAATGGGTTTTTGTGTCGAGGTAGTGTAACACTACCTAAAGTGATACAAAAGTAATACTCTATACTAATAATATCTATAAAATTTCTAAAAATCTAAAAATCTAAAAATAATAGAAAAGGAAATAAAAAATCTAATAATAATAAGAAGAAGGGAGATATCCTCCCGAGGGAATTGTGGTTTTTTAGATTTTTGGAAAAAGTGAAATTATAAGTAGCTTTAAGAATATTGATTTTTTATACAAATTAATACAATATATTAACAAATCTATTAATATATTCTCAAATAAGTAAAATCAAGTAGGAATAACCAAAATATAATATAGGGGTAAATCATATGAATTCTGGAAAAAAAAAAGGAAAAAAAAAGGTAGAATTAATTGATATAGTGAATTGGAAACCAAACAAGGTAAGAGAAATATGTAATGTGTCGAAAGGAACACTTGATAGATGGATTAAGAAGCAAAAAGTCCCAGAACAATATACTTTTGATTTATATAAAATAGCAGGTATCAAGATAGATTATAACAATTTCTCTCCAAAATTTAAAAATCAATACTTTACAGATAGTAAAACAGCAAAATATATTGTTGATAAGTTCAAATCTATATGTGGTAGTGATTTTAAATTTATTGAACCTTCTGCTGGAAATGGTGCTTTTTTACCCTTTCTTGATAATCCTATAGCGATGGATATTGAACCAAGGAACGATTTGGTCCATAAAAAAGATTTCTTGGAATATACACCAAAAGTAAAATCACCACTACTTAAATATGCTTGTATTGGAAATCCACCCTTTGGATTAAGAGGACAACTTGCTCTTAAATTTATAAACCATAGTGCTAAATTTGCTGATGCTATTTGTTTTATATTACCAAGTATGTTTGCTAGTGATGGAAGAGGAACACCTATGTTAAGGGTAAACAAGGAATTTAACTTGATTTTAAGCGAAAGGTTAAATGGAGAAATATTCTATTATCCTAATGGAGAAAAAGTAAAGGTAGAATGTATATTCCAAATATGGTCCAAAACCCTAAAAGCAAAGAATGAACTTGTAAATGAAGTAAATGAAGATATTCTTAAAATATATTCATTATCTAATGGAGCAACTAAAGAAAATAAGAGAAATATCAAAATGATTGGTAATTGTGATATATATATACCAAGCACTTGTTTTCAAAAAGAAAAGTTTAAATGGTATTCAAGTTTTGATGAATTACCAGGTAAAAAAGGATATGGTATTGTATTTAAGAATAAAATAGATATAGTGAAATGTATGAAAATTAAATGGAATACAAAGGCATTTTTATCGACGAATGGGTCATATAATATAAGACGAAGTCAAATATCAACTTGCTTTGCTTGACTTCGATGATTTTAAATCTGTCCCGAAAATATCTAAAGGAGTAGGCATCTTTACAGGTTTCATTTTAGTAACATCTAAAAGATTTCTTGGTTTTCTAACTTTTTTTAATTTCAAATTAGATTTACGAAAAGATTTGAATATATGAGGCATTATAATATTTAATGATATTTTTTTTATATGTAGATAATATAAATGAGTTTATGTATTTTATCAAGTAAAGGTAGTGACCCTGAAGACTTCAGTAACTTCGTCACTGAACAAATTAAATTTCCCAAAGACGCCGAAGTTTGTTTAGTAAGTTCTCATATCAATCGTAAAATGATGGTAGATAAAGAAGTTAGATTAGAAGCAGGAGGAAATACATTAGGTTTCCAATTTGGATCAGGAACACTTGACGCACTTCGACCAACAACGGGATATACTCCACATTCACCATCAGCTTGGGAAATTGGACCTGTCGATAATCATTTCCCTGTAATTATTACAGACGGAGAAATACCTGCTTTAGCGAATGCTTTTATGAATGAACCAAAATATCAACCTATATCACCACTTGTTGGAGGCTGGATAAGCGATGTAGGTGTAGCACCAGGTGATTTATTCACATTTAAAAATGAAATGAAAATTCCAGACCCAGCAAGCAGTAGAGGCAATACTAGAGTTGAAGATATTCTAATTCAACCTGGTTGGAATATTATCGAAAATGGCGGTGTAAATAATACAGATATATTACCAGGGACAAGTTCTGTAGCCCAACCAGCTGGAGCATTATATGTAGATTGGGTTGGTTGTAAAGGTTCAGTAGGTCAAGGTTCTACGAATTTTGTCGATAAAGACCCTGTTTGGAATACTGATACAGGTCAAAGATTAGGAGTTTATACGCCTTTAGCTGGAGCTGGAGCTTGTATTGAGGGCGGTGGATGGACTTGGGGATTTAATATTGACCCAGCTATGGCTGTTAAAGATATTATGGGTTTAAGAGGAGGTATTTTTAGTAATGCTGATTTTAGCGGAGAAACAGCTCAAAATCAATCAAGTAATATCAACAAAATTATTGGAGGAACTGACTATAGTTTATGGTGGGAAGTTGTAAGAGCAGACCTTGCGTCTGGTCGAGTATCTATAGATTTTTGTGCGAGAAATCCAAAACCATCAGGTTCAAAAGGTAATCAAAGAGATGATAAAATAATATGGGGACATATTGATAGTGCCCCTTCCACAGATGCTGTGCGTATTGGTATGAGACCCGTTCAATATAATGTTGGAGGTGATGATGTATATGTTATTGAAGGCTTTTTTGGAAGAGCAGACCAAACAACTAATGCTTGGACCATTAATCCTCTTCCTGTAACGACAGGACAAAATGGATGGATTAAAGTTACTGACCCTGAACGTCCAGCACCTTTTGCTCCAGTTTCTTTACAATTTGATTTATATAGACATTTACCTTTAAGAATGGGATGTAATACTCAAGAAGAAGCTCAAGATGTGGTTATGAATGCGGTTCATCACGCAAGAACCACACATAGAAATATGAGCGTTGCCTCAATTGCGACATCACCAGGTTTTACCTTTTGTTTAGGTGATATTACACCTACAGACCAAGCTACCCAACTATGGGATGCTTCAGTCAGGCAAATTTTAAGAAAATCAACTATTGGAGGCACTTTAGGATTTATAGCCAAGTATAAACGGCAGACAGCAACTTTAATGTCCACAACTGGAGCAGTAGCAGATATAGGATTAGACCAAGCATTACCAATAGCTAAACCATTAGTGGTATGCTTACCAGATTTACCGATTACAGGATTTTATGGTAATAGTGCTGGTGAATTATCAGCTGGAACATTAAATATGAATAGTGGAGGAACTTCTGGAACAATATTAGGTGTTATTCCATATGGTGATAAACCATTAAGAGACCCCCTTGGAGCAGGAGCCGTTATTGACCCAGACCAGCAAAGAGGTGAATTCTTTTCAGCACCTATGGAGAATTGGATACAACTTTCAAATCCCGCACCATTTTCACTATCAAGTATTAGATGTAAAATAACAGACGCTCTAGGTCAAAAACCAGAATGCCTTGACCCAAATACAACTATTACTTTTAAAATTAGAAACAAAAGAGAATACAGAGATAGTTTTCGACAAGGAGGTGACGCATCAAATTTTAGAAATCAATAAATTTATTTTTTATACAAAATAAAATATAAATATAGATTATAGAATGTCTCAAAATAGATTACCGAAAATCCAAGACCCACTAAAAAGTATTACAGATTTAAGTATAAAACCCGTAGAAACTATGGCTCAAGAAACCAATCGACCTATAGATGATGATGAAGATATACTTGAACCTCAAGAAGAAGTAGATAGTAGTGATGTGTTTTCTAAATATAAGAAAAAAGAAAGAGTAACCCTGGAAACCAAGGATATTATGGAAAATAATACCGATTTAGATATTGAACCACCTTCAGGTCGAGGTAAAAGAGGAAAAGATAAAGCTAAACGCAAGAAAAAAACATTATCAGCATCACAACTTGCTGGATTAAAAGCTGGAAGACTAAAAAGTTTGGAAACTAGAAGAAAAAACAAAAAAGCTAAAGAACAAAAAATTCAAGAACCCAAAATGCCTCCACCGATCAAGAATGAAAAACTTGACTATGATACCTTTAGTAATTATATGGATTTATATGAAGAAAAACGTAAAACTAAACAAGCTTCAAAAGTACAAGCAAAACAACCACACCCTAATAAACTTATTAATCCAAGACATAGACCTATTGCCCCGCAAAGCTTACCAAGAAAACCTCGAGTTGCTAAATGGACTGGAAATATTTCCACATTTGCGTCACATACCAAGACCAAGGGTAATGGGAGATGGAATTATGGGATATAAAGTCAAGACTTTTGAGTTCAAATTATTATAAAATTGAAGTTTATTTTCATAATAATAAATCTACCATCAATACTAACTACAACAACTAAAATGAATACAACCACCTACTCAACTTACTTATTTAATGGAACTGCCGTTTCAGCAATCGAACGCTCACACGAGGAGATGAAAAAAGGAGCGCTTTCCTATATAATGTCTTTCGTTCAAGACCCCACGAAGGAATGCTATAAAAACCCCAAGAAGTTTGGTTGCTTGTTAATGTTCATAATGATTTTATGGGAAGATACATTAAACTCAACTTGTTCTGGAAAAAAAGTAACTAAAGAAAGAATTAAAAAAACAATTAAAAGATTAAAATTAAACCATACAGTTGCCCAATGGGCTGATGCTTGGAATATAAATATATGTATGTTACTGCTTCTTAAAAAAATAGAGAATAACGAAAATTACGGGCGTCTTGAAATGAAAATATGTAAAGGGGGAAGTTTTGGACGGTCGACAACGCGGACAAGTGGAAAAACTAATGGAATTAACAAACCTAAAAGAGGCAAAGGCGTTGCTCTTATCAAAAACAAAAAATTTTCGCTCACAGGAAAAAGAGGAAAACAAAACACAGCAAATGTGGCGGGCTTTTGAGAGCTCTTAATTAAATCTACATATGAATTTACCATCTTCACTAATCTCATATTTCTTTGGAAAATCTTTAACTTTTAAATTTTTCATTCTATCACTTTTACTTTGTCTATTGGATTTTTTCACAACTATTTTAGGCAAGTCATTTTTAAGTTTAAAATAATAATCGAAAAAGGTATCTTCGTTGCTCATAGTAGTCATTTTATAAAATACATTTTTATTATAAGCAAGAGTAGATGAAACTTCATAATCATATTCAATATTAGCCTTACCAACAATATGCCTTTTTTTATCTTTGTAATAATAAAACCTGGTCCAATCTTTTTGTTTTTGATGTTTATGATTATATTTTGCTACAACTTCTTTGGGACAGAATACTTTAAAATCGGTTAACACTTGGTTTTCATAATCATTCATTTATATATTGGAGAGAATTTAATAAAATTAAAATAGCCGTATTATATAAATGGCTTCAAATGATTTAACAATATTACCAGTTGTTCCAGAAGAAAATGAATTAAAACCTCAAAAAGAATTACACCCAAATATACCAAATGTATATAAGGGACAGCTTCTTGCCTTGGTAGGAGGAGTTAGAATGGGAAAAGGCACTTTGTGGAATAATTTTTTGCACAACCCAAACTTTTATGGTGGTGATGATGAAAAAAAGAATTTCTTCTCGACGGTTTCGGTGATTTCGCCTACAATCTGGAATGATGCTACTTCAAGATTTACAGCCAAGAAATGGAAGGATACTTGTTATGATAGATATGATGATAAGATTATTACAGACTTGATAGGGTTACAGAAAAGAAAAAAAGATAGTGGAGATGAAGATACTTCTTATGCTTTAATTGTTGATGATTGTTATGGAGAATTTAATAGACACGGTAGGAATGGAGGAGCGGTATTAAGATTATGTTCTCGTTTCAGGCATTATGTAAATAAAGGTGATGCCTGCTTATACTTATATTCGACACAGAAATATTTAGATTTAGTTCCAATTATTCGGGCAAACTGCACAGGATTATTAGTATCAGGTATGATAAAGAACAAAAAAGAACTTGAAAGCCTAAAATACGACCTGGATGATACCTTTGGCGGTGAGTTTGATAGTATTATGGAACGAGCAAGGGCAGAACCGTATGGGTGGATATATTTTAGATTAGACAGCACTCCACCTGAAGCATTCCTTAATTTTACGGAAAAGGTATTCTAATATTCTAAATATTTATTCTCTTGTAAATATATAAATGAGTATTACAGGTTTTGATGATGCTATTAAGGATAACGTCCAAAGTTACTCTTCGAATTTAGATACTTTAAGAGCAAATGGTATTAGACAAAGGAACAACGCTTTGGCTGGTATTCAAAGTGAAGTAGAGAAATATGGTGAGATGGCTAAACTTGGTCTAGAAATACCTGTAGCCGTAGAAGGTTTAAAAGCAGTAGGAGGAAGAGCAAAAGATTTAGTAAATTTTATTAAGGGAGCGCCTGGTAAATTAAGTGAGGCAAAAGGAGCTATAAGAACAGCTCTAACACAAGGACAAGAAGCAATTACATCGGCAAGAACAACAGCATCTAACGCATTAGGTGGAGCAAGAGATACTATTAATCAAACAATAGGAGATAGACAAAGTGAATTATCTTCGAGATTGGATAATTTGAGAGTTCAAGGAGCAGGAAGCGTCCAAGATAATATCGATCAGGCCCGTTTGCCCGTTTCACAACAAACAGGAGAAACAAAGGTTTCTGGTTCTTCATTTAAACAAAGAATAGCACCAGATGATACAATACGAACTCAAGCAAGACCTGGTATTGAAATGGGAGAAACAAGTGATGATGGTTATTTTGCCCCTAGACCACAAGTAAGAACATATACAACTGGAGATGCTGATGTAGCAAATGATGCTAATTTTAGTGGTCGAGCAGGTTCAGGAGGTGTTGATAGCACTAACTCTTATGCTAGAAGATATGAAAGTAGAGTATCG
>TARA_R110000744_G_scaffold113147_5_pt1 | contig 12828 bp, 9 predicted proteins | sample TARA_R110000744 | Tara Oceans TARA_R110000744 (sample SAMEA4398083) | marine metagenome | biome: Polar Biome; feature: [DCM] deep chlorophyll maximum layer (ENVO:01000326); material: water (ENVO:00002006), including particulate matter (ENVO:01000060) such as... | depth 36 m | reverse complement strand
AACGAGCCTGCTTTCTTTTACATTTTACACCACGAATCTCTTAATAAAGTGCTTGGCGAACCAATAGAAATAGAAATTACTAATAAAGAAACAGAATTATGATACTACTAATAATAGCATACTTACTTTTATTGTATGTAGAGATATTTGGAGAAGTGATATTTGGAGATAAGCATAATTTAAAAAGCTATCTAATATTAACTGTAACACTATTACTAGCCTCAGCTATGGGGTTACTAGCAGGAGTTTGGTATGGAATTGCAATTTATCTAGCGATAAGAGTTTTGTTGTTTGATATATCTTTTGGGTATTTATTTAAAAATGATATGTGGTATTTAGGTACTACATCTCCCTGGGATATAGTAAAACGTAAATTAATAAATAAAATGAAAAATATAATTAAAAAAGTACTTGGATTAGGAGGACACGGATTTTTAACTGTACTAGCAGTTGTTTTTGGAGCAATATTAGTTTTAGCACCAGTAAATAATACTTTGTTTGGAGGTTTATCATTGTTTGCTGGAATAGCAGCATTAATGGTATGGATAGTAAAAAAATAATTTTTAAAATAATAATAATCTAATGAACGCATTTTTGGCTCTAAAACTTTTTTTCTCTGTTTTTTTATTAAAAAAATCTTATATGATTAACGCTATAATTTTGTCAGCTTCTTTTTCTTATTTTGTTGAAAAATTAACTTCACAGTATCATTCACAAGATTTAACTATACCTATATTTTCTTTGTTAGCTTTTGTAACTTTGTCTTTTTCTTTTATGTTTTTTGATTTTATAACAGGTATCCTTGTTTCTAGAACAAATGGAGAAAAAATAAAAAGTAAAAAATGGGCAACAACTGTAGCTAAACTTTTTGGAACTATCTTGTATTTATGTATGAGTTTTTTAATATTATTTGTAGCACCTTTAGGTTATTTAGTTTACACTTTAATATTTGGCCCTTTAATTCTTTCTATATTAAGAGAGTACATTAGCATAGGAGAAAATTTAGAAGCTATGTATGGTAAAAAACCTTATTTATTCACTGTTATTGACAAAGTTTTCGATATCTTTGAACTAAGGTTTTTTAAAACACTAAAAAACCATTCTTTAAAAAATGAAAAAAATAACCTTGAATCAGAACAACATTTTGAAATTGAGCCAGAACAAAACGAAGAAGAACGTTAAATTTTCTTTTTAAAAAAAACAAACATAGTAGCTGCTTTCTTGCAGCTATTTTTGTTTTAAAAAACTTATAAATAATAAATTATGATAAATAAAAATGTAATTAAGTACTTGTTGGATAATGGGGGCAATCTTCCTACAGAGGAATCTTGGTATGATGTAGGTATTAAATTTAATATTGAATCTCCTAAACCTAAAAAAGCTAAAGTAAACTCTAAGTATAAAAAAAGTTCTATTAGTAAAAAAACTAATGATATATGGAGAAGGCATCTTCAGCAGATGAATAGACTAGAGCTAAAAAAAGAAGTTGTTGATGGGAAAGGAAATGTTAAATTTCAAACTTATGGTCAACCACCAGAACAAACTCATCCTTATAATCCAGAAGATTTTGAAATAGAAAAACTGACCACTAATCCTAATGGATTACCTTGGTTAAAGATGAAAAGAAAGGAACATTTTCATTCTGAAGAACATTTGGATGACCTTAAAAATATATTAGAGAAGACTATCACACCTGTACTTTATGACCCTCAAATTGTAACAGCTCAAAAAGCACATTTTGTGTATGGGTCTGATAAACATATTGGAGCATTGACTAAACTAGATTCTATATATAAGAATAAATATGATAGAGAAGTTATGAGAGATAGGATTGTCGTTAAAACTTTAGAAAATATTGAAGAGAGTGTAGCCCTACATGGTAAGTTTGAATCTTTATACATAATGGATTTTGGTGATGCTTTAGATGGTTTTAATGCAAAGACAACAGGAGGACTAAGAGGAACTTCTTCTCACACTCTCCCTCAACAACTTAATAATAGAGAGCAACATGATTTCTATGTAGAGTTACACAAAGAACTTTTTGATATTATTGTACAGAAAGAATATGCTTTAGAGATATACTTTGTTGCAACAAGTAATTCAAATCACGGAGGAGACTTTGAATATGGAGCTATGAGACATCTTCAGACCTATTTAGAAGTAAAGTATCCATTTATTAAGTCTTATGTTTCTTATCAACCTTTAAATCATTTTATTTATGGTAATCATGCAATAATATTTGGTCATGGAAAAGATGATGAAGATATGAAAAATGGTTTTCCTTTAGTTATTAATGACAAGGTTGCTACTGTTTTATCTGACTACATAAGGGTTAATAAATTAGAGGAGTATAATGTAAGTGTAATTAGTGGAGATTTACACCAGTCTGCTGAAACTTATGCAAAAAACTTTAGGTATAAAAAAGTATTAGCTCAATATGGCAGTAGTAAATGGATGCACACAAATTTTGGTTCAGGTCAACCTGGGCTATCTTCTGAAGTGTTTGTTAAAAATTATAAAAAAATATATAAAGAAGAAGATTTCTTTGAGATAGAAAATGAATCTAATACAGGGATAAGTTTTTAATTATAAAGTTGTATTTTTGTAGTCATGGAAGAAATTAGAGAAAAGATTAAATCTTTTTTCCCAAACATAGTACTTGATGAAATAAAACATAAATACTATATCAAAGAAGAAAAAGTAAAAATATCTGTCTCTGGTATTATAAAAAATTTTGTTGAACACGTAGATTATGGTGCTATAGCTAAGAAAAAAGATAAAAAAGAAGGTTTACCTAAAGGAACTTATCAAAAGCTGTGGGACAATAAAGCTGAAAAAGCTTGTGCTAAAGGTAATGATGCCCATATATTTGGAGAAAATTATGCTTTTGATAGAAGCTTAGTTCCTCAAAATGGTTTTCAAGAATCTGTTGTAAATTTTTGGAAAGATTTACCTGAACATATAGTTCCTGTTTTTACAGAGCTTATGATGTACAGTTTAAAGGAATCCAAATTGTGTCAAGATGTTTTTGCTGGTACTGCTGATATATTGTTGTACAACACAAAAACTGGTACTTTTATTATAGCTGATTATAAAACAAATGAAAAGCTTTTTAAAAATTTTAATGGTAAAAAACTAATAGGCATTTTTAAAGATTTACTTGAAAATAACTTTAATAAATATCAGATACAATTTTCTACTTATCAATTATTATTTGAACAAACAGGTTATAAAGCTTCATCCAGAAAACTGGTATGGTTATTCAAAGATGGAACTTATAAAATATTTGATACTGATGATTACACAAGTAGAATAAAAGCTTATTTAAAAAATAAAAGATTATGAAATTAGGTAAAATTATACAAAGGTTTTTGTCAGCTTACAGTAAAGGTGTTCAATCAGATGATGCTAGATTATCTGAAAGACACATTTACAACAAAATAATAACTACTAGAGGTAGGCTTTTATCTCAGCAAGCTAAAAAAAGACAAAAAATAAGTGACTGGAATTATGTTGTATTACCTTGTGTAGAAGTTATAGATGTAGGAGAACACGAATGTCCTTGCTTACCTCAATTTAATTGTAAAGTTAAAAGAACAAAACATAAATTACCTAAACCTTTATTAAATTATGATAATCACATAATTGATTGGGTCTTGTCTTTAGATAACAGAGTTAAATTTGAAGAGATAAGTAGAGAAGCTTACAGAAACATTAAAGGAAATAGGTTTACAAAAGATGCAAGTTACTATATAATTGAAAATGGGTATTTATATTTTTATGGAAAAATAACTCCAGGGGCTTTAAAAATTAAATTACTTCCAGGAGACCCTTTAGAGGCCCAAAATTTTCCTTCTTTTTGTGACACTGAGGGTTGTACAGATTGTACAGATTGTGAAAATCAAATGGACAAAGACTTTCCAATTGAAGAAGATATGATTGAAGTTTTAATACAAATGTCTATGCCTGAATTAATTGATATGTTTAATAAAAACATAGAAGATAAAAGTAACAACACTAGAGATAACCCAGCAGAAGGGTCTAAGTAATGGTAACATTAAGAAATTTAAGAGATAGTTTTAAATTGTATAAAAGCAAAGTTAATCCTGTTGTAAATATTAAAGATTATTTATCTATAAATGGAGACTATAATAAGTTTCTTATGGATAAAATATTAAATGGTAAAGAAGTTACCCTTCCTTCTAGGTTGGGTACTTTAGGTATTGTAGGTAGAGAACAAAAATTATCTTTAGATGAAGAAGGAAACGTTAAAGGTTTAGCTCCTGATTGGGTTAAAACTAAAGAATTGTGGAATAGAAATCCAGAAGCTAAAGCTGCAAAAAAAAGAATCTATCACATGAACACTCATACAGATAATGTCAGGTATAAATTTGTGTGGACAAAAAGAGGAGTTTTAGTAGTTAATAAAACCTTATATTCTCTCAGAATTACTAGAGGAAACAAAAGAGAGGTTCACAGCAGAATCATAGAAGGTAAAAAATATATAACAAAATAATGGGAAAAAGTATTCAATATACAACCATAGATAGAGTTCTCTCTACTATTCACAGACAATTAAAAGGAACAGAAATAAATGAATCTGATGCCATTGAATGGGTAGGAGATGCTTTAGATTTTTTAAAAGTTTACAATACTAGTGAAGAAGTAGTAACTTTTTTAGAAGTAAAAAACTTTGAGATAGATATACCTGAAGGTTTTCAAATGTTATTACAAGTTGCTAGAAATAATGATTGGACTTTTGAAGAAAAAAATAATTGTGTAATACCAACTACGTTAGAAACTATAGAAACTGAAGAAGAAGAAGAAGAAACTGATGATTGCTCAGAAGAAGCTTATAAGCCCTTCTTTGACATGCAGTGGCAGTATATACCTTGGACAACGAGTAATTGCTACAAAGAGACTTTTACCCCTATCAGGTTGGCTAATCATGTATTTTTTAAATCTATTGTTTGTAAAGAAAGAGATTACAATGATGTTTATCAAAATTCTGAAGATGAATATACTATAGTTGGAACAGTAAATAGAAAACTAAGATTTTCTTTTCAAGAAGGATATGTAGCTTTAGCTTATCTTAGAACACCAATAGATGATACTACAAAACTTCCTCTTATACCAGATAATATATCTTACATTACAGCTATCACTTATTATTTAAAATGGAAAATGGCAGAAGTTTTAGCTTGGAATGGTAGAGATGGCTTTGAAGGTAAAGCTGATAAAGCTGAATCTAAATGGTTAAAATATGCTAGGCAAGGTAAAAACTTTATGAAAATGCCTAAAGGTTTAGATGAACACCAAAATCATTTAGAAAGGTCTCATTATTTAATACCAAACCATGATAGGTATTATGGATTTTTTGGAGAATTAGGGAGAAAAGAAGATAGAGGTTTTAATCACCCAAATAGAAATTAAAATTTATAGTTATGAAATCAAATAAAGAAAAAGGGGGAAGAGTAACAAGACCTTCTTTAGGTCTTAATCAAGATGTTTCTTTTATAGACCAACCAAAAAACAGCACAAGATTTGTTCTTAATGGTGTTAATGAAAGTAATCAAGGAGATTTAGGCTTTATTAGCAATGAGGAAAGTAATGAGGAGTGTGCAAGCTTACCTCAAGATTATATCCAAATTGGTAAAGAGTACATTGGTAATGGACAAACTTCTTTATTTTTAGTTAAAAAAGATGAGACTGCATCTGAAATTGGTATTTTAGATAGTAATTGTAACTATACTACTCACGTTAATGATGAACTTCAAGTAGACAAATTAGGTTTTAGGATTTCTAAACAAATAGATGTAACTTACAGGTTAAGAAGAGGTTGTGAAAGAACTGTGTATTTTGTAGATGATTACAACAAACCAAGACTTTATAACTATGATAAACCAAGAGATTTTAAAAACAACTCTGGAGATTGGGCTATAGATAAATTTAATCTATTTAAAACTTACAATAAAATACCAGTCTTTTCAGAGTTTACTATATTAGAGACAGGTCAAATACCTCCTGGTTCTTACAACTTTAGTGTTCAATATTTAGATGAAGATTTAAACCCAACTGAGTGGATTACTACTTCTGACACTATTATAATATATAATGATGGACTTACTTCAAAAAGTTTTGACCAAATTAGAGGTTCTACTAATAGAGTATCTAATTATCAAGATTTTGGTGTAACTAATAAAGCAATTAAAATTGACTTTGATAATTTAGATTTAAATTATCCTTTTTACAGAGTGGCTGTTATTGAAGCAAATAACGGTTCAGGGGAAGTAAGCAGAGTTGTACACTCAAAAGAAATTTCTACTAGTAATTCAAAATTTGTTTACAGTGGTAGTAATGCTTTTACTTTAGGTACAGTTGAAGAAATTCAAACTTTTAACAATGTTATAGAATCAGCAAGACATATAGAACAAATAGAAAACAGGCTTGTTTTAGGAGACACAAAAGGAAAAGATATTTCTTGGTGTAAACTTCAAAAATACGCTTCTAGAATTAAAGCTAATCTTGTAACAGAAAATATAGTACTTAATAGTATAAACACTGAAAATAATTCTAAAAGACCAACTGTTCATGTAGAAAAAATTGGTTATATGCCAGGAGAAATATATTCTTTTGGTATTGTTTATGTATTTGAAGACGGTACAAGTTCTCCTGTATTTCATATACCAGGAAGAGCATCTAACTATGCCTCAGAAATGAGTATAGATAATAACTTAGAAACTACTTCTTATATAGACAGTAATGATTGTGGAGAGACTGATTATTGGGGTGTTGATAGCCAAGGTAACAGCTTGTCTGGGACATCTGTTAGACACCATAGATTTCCTTTAAGAAGTGAAGTCAATAAACCTTTGTTTATTAAAGATGAAGATTCAACAGTATTGACTACAAATTATCTTTATTTAGATATATCTGGAGTTATAGCTGCTGCCTTTCCTGATGATACTGTTACATATACTATTAATTACACTATAGATGGAACACCTTTTGCTGAAACAAATACACTGGACTTATTAACCTATGATGATGTTCTTGGAGACCCTAATATCCTAATAGCATCAAGTTTAGGTGTATTGGCTTTTGTAAGTGTAACAGAAACTTCTGGGGCTTCCCAAGTAGACCCTGCCACAAACACAGAACTTATTTATACTTCTAGACTTGTAAGCTTGAGTTCTAATATTGATGATTCTATTTACAGGTCTGAAATGTTTGGGATTACATTTGATTCTATAGACATACCATCTCCTTCAGATATTGGAGGAGAGACTGTTTTAGGGTATTATATTGTAAGACAAGATAGAGATGAAGACAATAAAACAATATTAGATACAGGTGTTATAGTTCCTCTTATTGAAGAAAAATCAGGTGTAAATAAATTTGTTGCTTATGGTCATAATATGCCAAAGACTGCAGATAAAAAATTAGATGTATTTGGTTTAATACATCCAGAACATAAATTTAGAAATAAAGAATATAAATCTACAACAGAGTATATACAAGAAGGGACTTTTGATTATGTTAGTGGAGATTTTGTCAGTGGAAAAATACAAGATGTTCAACCAGGTACATCTTATGATTCTAGTATAAATAAAAAAAGAGATTCAGATTCAGATGGTTTTGATTTAAATATTCACATAAGACATAATAAACTAGATTACACTGCAGATAGTAAATTATTAGCAGATAGTTCTGAAATTGTAGAAACTTTTTATTTAAATTCTTTGTTTAGTAAATCTATTGAAGATACAGATTCTAATAAAAAAGAAATTTACAATTTATCAGCAGATAACAAAATAGGTATAATACAATTAAATAAAAAGTTACCTTATGCTGATGTAACAAACAAACTTCCTTATGTTGTAATGAAAAGAACTTTATCTGACCCTTATTCAGGTTTTAGGTCTACACCATATTATAAAGAAACAGATAACATTAATCTTTTTGTTTCTCCAACAAATAACAGTTTGTCTATATACAATGGAGATTCTTACATAGCTCCAATGAAATATACATCTAGTATGATGTATGATGTATCTTTAGCTAGTAGAAGAACTAAAAGTGGAGTATTAAATTATATTATAGCTACACTTTCTTTTTTATTAGCAGCTTTAATTATAGCAGGTACAGTTGGTTTAGGAACAGGAGTAGCAATTGCAGCTATTGGTTTTGGTGTAAGTCAAGTAGCAACAGGTATAGAAAAAGGCCAAATGGCTAAAGTTTATCAAGAGTTGTATGAGCAAGGATTAAAAGATACTGTTGATGATTTTGATACAAACGCTTATTTTAATGTTGCTCATGATGATGACGAAATACAATGGTTTCATGATATATTAGATACAGTATGGTTTGAAACTTCTATTAATACAAATTGGAGAATGGGTAACACTGTAGGGTTAACAGATTTTTTAAACGGTCCTGCAGCTTTCAATAGAGAGCAAGCTTTTAGCTACATGACTGAAAAACTTACAGGCATTGATAGTGAAGCAGGGGGAGGAAGAACTTATCAAGGTTATGCAAAAGCAGAAATATATGAACTTAATTTAGATTATGCAAGAAGAGACAGAGAAAAACTATTTTATCATTTAGGGATAGAATATGATTGCTGTTCAGAATGTGTAGAAAGTTTTCCTCATAGGGCCACTTATTCAGAACAAAGTTTTCAAGAAGAACTTTCTGATAATTACAGGACTTTTTTACCAAATAATTACATAGATATAGAAGGGGAAACAGGGGCTATAACTAATATGTTTAGAATACAAAATAATTTGTATATACATACTGAAGAAGCTTTATGGCATTTACCTCAAAATATACAAGAAAGAATAACAGGGGATATAGTTTCTTTTATTGGCACTGGTAGTTTTTTTAGTATACCACCAAGAAAAGTTTTAGATGACGAAACAGGAAATAGTGCAGGTACACAACACAAATGGAGTATGACTAAAACTCCTCATGGGGTTTATTTTGTGTGTGAATCTCAAGGTACTATTTATAAATTTAACGGTAATAATTTAGAACCTACTAGTAGTGAAGGGTTGTTTTCTTGGTTTAAAAATAACATCACAATAAACTTTGATAAAAAATACCTAAAAGATAATCAGAGACTTTATCCTTATAGAGATAATCCTTCTAATCCTTTTGGTACAGGTTTTATATCTACTTATGACTCAAAGAAAGAAAGAGTTATATTTACTAAAATAGACAGAATGTTTGATGAAAGTTTTGTTAAAGAAAACTATGAGCTTGTTTATAAAAATGGTCAACTTTATATTTGGGATAATTATAATACTATAATTGCTGAACAACTTGAATTAGGTTGGTATTTTACAGGTATCACAAATTATCAAATGGTTTTTGAAAAACAAGACACTATGAATGTTTGGGTTAATATGTATAATCCAGATACTGATACATCACAATATGAATTTATACCAGTTCTGACAACTTTTTACAGTTACATAAATCCAACACCACTTGATACAAGCTTTTACAATGCTTCTTGGACAATTAGTAATTCAATAAAATTTAATGGTTGGGTATCTTGGCACAGCTATTTACCTTATGCTTATATTAACACTCCTGACAAGTTTTACTCTTTAATACAAGAAGATAATAAAATTTGGAAACATAACAGAGAAGGCCACTACCAGAATTTTTATGGGGTTAGAAAACCTTTTATTGTAGAGTATGTGTCTTTAAATAATCCTTTAACTAGTGGTGTATGGGATAATATTTTATTACAAACAGAAGCTAAAAGATATGATTCTAATTTTGATGATTTTGTAGATGAAAGATTTATTACTTTTAATAAAGGTTTATTTTATAACAATACCCAGTGTACAGGAGAGCAAGAATTTATATTTAAAGATGTAGATACACTTAATAATTTAGATATTGATTATATGAATAATCAAATTAAAGATTTAAATGGAAACTCTATTACTATAGATAGAAATGAAAGAGATTGGAGACTTAATGAATTAAGGGATATGAGAGTAGATTACACTCAACCTATTTTTACAAAAAGAATACAAGATTTACAAGGAGAATATTTTATTGATAAAAAGCTAAATGTAGGGTCAATAGACTACAATAAAGATTGGTCTCAATTACAATCTATGAGAGATAAATTTTTGGTAGTTAGATTTAAATTCGATACCTTTGACAATATTAAACTAATATTAAACTATTCAGAAGAAAATGAAAATCCTTCTTTTAGATAAATAAAATAATTAAACTCTTAATAAAAAAATTAAAAATGGCTAAAATTATAAAAAGGGTTAAATATGCTTCAGGTACAGCTGTAAAAAATTACATGGATAATCCTGCTACTGTTTTAGAACAAAACAGAATTAATATAGCTAAAGCTGATTATGAAGCTTCAACTAACCCTTGGGTTATGGGGTTAAAAGCTGCTGGTGGTATGGCTATGGATTATGGTATGGGTAATATGGGTTCAAAAGATTTTGCTCTAGGAGGTAAAGTTCCTGGAGTTCCTGTTGAAGTAGAAGGTGAAGAAGTTGGTGAAACACCTAATGGCGATTTAATCAAATTTGAAGGAAAGCCTCATGAACAAGGTGGCATTGATGTAGAATTACCTGAAGGTACAGATATTTATTCAGATAGAATTAAACTTGGGGACAAGACTATGGCAGAAAGAAAATTAAAAAGAGAAAAAAAATCAAAAAGACTTGAAAAACTTTTAGGGGATGACCCAACTGATTATATATTAAAATCAACTAAAAAAAGAGTTGATACTTCTAATCAAATAGAAGAAGATAAAGACACTAAAATACAAGATATATTTAAAAAGTTAATGACTCCTGAGCAAGATAAGTTTGCAGGAGGAGGAAAAGTTCTTAGTTTTTTTTCTAGGCTATTTGGTAGTGACCCAGACTTAGAGTTCACTGACACTCTTGCAGGAGCTGACCCTATGGATGCTAATGCTTATCCACAAGGTTTTACAGGCATGGAGTCTCCTAAAGTTAAGAGGACAAAAAGAAGAGATGACCCTACTGTTGATTCATTAGATTTTGGTGGAGAAGGAACTGCAGCAACTTTTGGAGATTCCCTTGGTTTACTTGGAAATGCTGTATCAACTTTTGGTCCTATGATGAATACTAAAAAGAATAGAAGTGAGGATACTCCAAATACTAATTCTTTTGAAGATTTTGGTGAAGAAGGTCTTAAATCTTTAGATACTTCTAAAGGTTACATTGAAGAACAAAGAGATGAGTCTTTAAAAGATGTTGAATTAGCAAGAAATGCTGCAATCAAAAGAGGTAGAAATTCTTCTAGAGGAGTAAACACTTCAAGAGCAATGGATTTAGCTGCTGACCAAAGTGCAAATAATGTTACTTCTGATGTTAGAAATAATTTTTCTAAAATGATGGCTCAGTTATTAGAAAGAGAAGCTGTTATGAAAAATAATCAAGATAGGATTGTTATGGGAGGAGAAGAAAGAAGAGACACAAATGACAGACAAGCTAAAGATAATTTTGATTCTCAAATAGCTAGAGACTTGGCCACTAAAGGAGAAGGCTTACAACACATGGGTAAAAACTTTAATCAGATACAGGGTAATAAAGAAAATTATGCTATGATTGAAGAACTTAAACAATTAGGTATGGATGATAATACTATAAGAATTGTTTTAGAAACTTTAGCTGGAGTTGATTCTAAGGGTTCTGCTGGAGGTAACATTTCTCAAGCTAATAAAAGTAAAGGTAAAAACGGATAATGGGGAAATTTTTTCAAACACAAGAAGGTAGGTTTACTGATTTTGCTTATGAGCCAAACTTAAACTTAAAATTAGCACTTGCAGAAAAACAAGTGCAATCTGCTTATATGAAAGATAAGCTTTTAGCAGATACTCCTGACATAAATATAGACCATATAGCTTACGATAAAGATTTTGTAGCTGATAAAAAAGATTACTATGAAAATAAAATACAAACTTTAACTCAAAACATATTTAAAGACAAAGAAAACAAAAATAAATATCTATCTGAAATAAAAGAAGTAAAAAGAGAAATGGACAAAGATTTTACTTCTGGGGAAATTAGTACTATACAAGAACAAGCTAAAACTTATAGGACTTATGAAGAAGGTCTTGGACAATTAACTAATCCTGTTGATAGAGAAGCTTACACTAAAAGATTTCAAAATTATATAAACTCTAATAAAGGAGCTAGAGATGAAGGAAAATTTGGAGAGTCTTTTGTTCCAGGAGAAATGTTTAAAACAGAAGATTATTGGAATGATTTTGTCGCTTCAAATAGTTTTAAAAATCTTGGCATAAACGCTAATTCAGTAATAACTCAAGGTGTAGGAAAAAAATGGTTGGTAAAAAATGAAAATGGTACTTCAGCAGAATTATCAGAAGATTCAATTAGAAATGCTTATAAAGGTTATGTAAACTCTTTACCTAATGTTAAAGGTAGAGCTAGAGCAGGAGCTGAATTATTTGAAGAAGATAATTGGTTAGATGCACAAGGAGAATTAAGATTTGATGCTGAAGGAAAGCTAGGTAAAGCTTTTAATCAAGGTGTGTCAAGTTATGCTTATAAAAAGACTATAGATAGCCGAACTTTAACCACTAATCCTTATGGAGTAATAGAAGAACAAAGTAAAATAGCAAGTAGAGCCAGGATGTATGACAACAGAGCAAAAGCTGCAGGAATAATGTCAGGTAGTAAAACTGCTAGTTTTCTTGCAGAACAAAAAGCAAGAAGTACTATGGACTGGAAAGACATGAAAATTGCAGAATTAAAAGAACAGTTTGGTATGGCAACATTAAAAGGTCGG
>TARA_R110000744_G_scaffold10937_5_pt1 | contig 12845 bp, 7 predicted proteins | sample TARA_R110000744 | Tara Oceans TARA_R110000744 (sample SAMEA4398083) | marine metagenome | biome: Polar Biome; feature: [DCM] deep chlorophyll maximum layer (ENVO:01000326); material: water (ENVO:00002006), including particulate matter (ENVO:01000060) such as... | depth 36 m | reverse complement strand
AATAATTAATCAAACTGTAGAAGCGGTCGCTCTACGGGGCGATCGTAAACTACAAAACTAAAAAAAATTATGGTTAGTATAGACACAGTGTATCAAAGAGTTTTAGCCTTGGCTAACAAAGAGCAAAGAGGGTATATTACACCTCAAGAGTTCAACCTGCTAGCTAACCAAGCTCAAATGACTATTTTTGAACAATACTTTTATGATATCAAGCAGTTTGGTATGCAACATGGAAACGACACAGAGTATTCTGACATGATAGACTTATTAAATAAAAAACTAGCTCCGTTTAGACAAACAGACAGCATGACGTATGCTGCGTCAATACTTAGTTTTACACCTCCAAGTGGGGTTTATAAGTTAGGTACTATTATATACAACCCTCCAGGTGCATCAAATTTACCAGTGGAAATTGAAGAGGTGCAAGAAAATGAATTACTATATATTAACTCTTCACCTATCGCTAGACCGATAGCTAAAAGACCAATATACACAAGAGCCAACCTCAACGCTATAAAAGTTTACCCGCAAACTATAGTGGGAGATGTCTCTTGTACTTTTTTACAAGCTCCACTTAGATCTAACGGTACGGACGCTAAATGGGGTTATGCTGTGGTTAACGGCCAAGCGTTATACAACTCCAATGAAACAACAGATTTTCAGCTTCACGCGTCTGAAGAAGCGACTCTAGTATTCGCTATATTAGAAATGGCTGGTATAACTATAAACAAACCTGGTTTAGTACAAATAGCACAAAACGAAAAGAACTCAACAACCGCTCAAGAAAAACAATAATAAATGGGATTAATAACAGAAACAGGACAGTCATATTACCAAGGTGATGACTCGGTACAAAGGAGCGGCGATGAAAACTACGGTAATTACCAGTTTATATCTTTAGAAGATATTGTAAACAACTTTATAGTTGCCTACGTTGGTGAAGATAAAATAATAAGTAAAATAAAAAGAACAGACGTAGGTTTTCATGCTCATAGAGCTGTACAAGAGCTTAGTTATGATACTTTTAAATCTATAAAGTCTTTAGAAATAGTTCTACCTCCTTCTTTAACAATGATACTTCCACAAGATTACGTAAACTATGTTAAGTTTACTTGGAGTGACAGTGCGGGAGTTGAGCACGTTATTTATCCAGCCGCTAAAAGTTCTAACCCTACAGACGTGACGCAAGACGCTGCTGGGGATTATACTTTTGACAGTAATGAACTAGTTACAGACACAAGCTCTTCTACTTGGGAAAATTTTAAAGCATCCAGCATATCAGAAATAAGTAATGATGATTATGACGAGCCAGAAAATCTTGACGGTAGTAGGTACGGTTTAGACCCTGCCTTTGCTCAAGCTAACGGATCTTTTTATATAGACCCAAACACAGGATTAGTTCATTTTAGCTCTAACTTATCTGGACAAAGAGTGATTATAAAATACATAAGCGATAGTCTTGGTACGGATTCAGAGATGAAAGTTCATAAGTTTGCAGAAGAAGCTATGTACAAATGGATCGCGCACGCCATACTAGCCACTAGAGCAAACACGCAAGAGTATTTAGTAGCAAGATTCAAAAAAGAAAGATTCGCAGCGGTTAGAACTGCTAAGTTAAGATTATCAAACATTAAGCTAGAAGAGATAACTCAAATTTTTAGAGGTAAATCCAAACATATAAAACATTAACTAAATGCCAGAATTAAATCACAATTTCATGAAGGGTCGAATGAACAAAGACCTTGATGAAAGATTGGTTGCCAATGGTGAGTATAGAGACGCTTTAAACGTAGAGGTCTCTACATCTGAAGGAGCTAACGTTGGAGCTGTACAAACAACAATGGGTAATACTAATGTTGGTACCGGTTTTGGTACTTGCGTTGCTTCTATTGCTGATGAAAAAAACGACGATATTTATTGGCTAGTTGCTGGTGATAACGCTGATAGTAGTTATGGTAAAGACGCTATATTAAAATACCACAAAGACGCTGTGACGAACACGTATGTAACAACTCCGGTTTTAGTAGACGTTTGGAAAGTCGTAACTACATTGCTCGTTGATAGTGATGGAGCTAACGATACTGAGTACTCGATAATAAGCAACCTGGGTAACAACGTTGATAATGTAACAAACGTGAAAACTGGTATGTTAGTTACCGGTACTTTTACTAACGACACTGGAGGAACTGTGTCTGTAATGGGCGTATCTGTAGCAAACGGAGCAACGTATACTTTAAACAACTCTGATAACGTTGTTGTTGATAGAGTAATAGACGGCTCTCCTACTCATGCTGGTTGGAGAGTTTATTTACAAACAACGTCAGGTAGCACTATATACACAGATTTTCCTACAAAAGCTGGAGACGTTATAAACTTTCAGTCTCCAGAAGAAGATAGAGTTTTACAATTTGATTCAACTAGGTTGATAACTGGTCTTAACATTTTAGATGACTTAATGTTTTGGACCGACAACCACTCAGAGCCTAAAAAAATAAACATAACCAAATGTATAGAAGGTACACTAGATATAAATACGCACTCGGCTTTTATAGTTAAAGACGTTGATGGTAAGTTTATTTACAGACCGTACGGTTCTACAGCTTTTGGATCTAAAATATTTATTAAAAAAGAACATATAACAGTTGTTAAAAAATCACCGTTAATAGCGCCTAAACTTTTAATGGACGACACTGAAGCTCAAAGAGGGATTATATTCGCATCAGCGCTTACAAACTTTTCAGACGGAACAGCAAATTTACTAGCAAACACCTCTACACTTGCTTCGACAATAGACATAACGTTTTCAACTCAACCCTCTTGGAACGTAGGGGACACTGTTCTTGCTGCTAACGATATTATAGGTGTTACTACTTTTGAAGAAGGAGAAGCGAGTGTTACCTTGCTTCTTGACGCTATTAATCTTATCACTAGCGTTTATACTTTTACTATAGTGTCTATAACAGCCGAAGAGCTCCCATTTATTAACGAGACTTGGTCTTTTGTTTTACAGAGAACCGAACCGCTTTTTGAGTTTAAATTTCCAAGGTTTGGTTATAGATATAAATATCAAGATGGAGAATACTCTTCTTTTTCACCCTTTTCAACGGTAGCTTTTTTACCTGGACCATTTGATTACGATCCTAAAAAAGGACACAATCTAGGTATGAAAAATCAACTAAGAAATCTTAAAATTGTTGACTTTGTAGAAGAAGACTCTATAAGACCTAGGGGCGTTATTGCTATTGACATTCTATACAAAGAGTCTAACTCTCCAAACATATACACTTTTAAAACCATAACAACTAGCGACAGTGAGTGGGATGCAGACGGGACAAACCCTAACGCGTCGTCCCGTTTGACAAGAGGTAACGTAGAGGTTACTACAGAGTTAATACACGCTACTGTGCCTTCAAATCAACTGCTTAGACCTTGGGACAACGTGCCAAGAAAAGCGTTAGCACAAGAAGTAACCGCTAACAGAATAGTTTATGGTAACTATTTACAAAACTACAACATTAAAAACGACGACAACCATCTTATAAAACTTAAAAACGTGCTATCGTTAGAAAGTTTAATAGATGGCGTTAACAAAAACAACCCTCAACCTTCTATAAAATCGTTAAGAACTTATCAACTTGGAATTGTTTATAGAGACGAGTACGGTAGAGAGACGCCTGTGTTAACTTCTAGGACTGGCACGACGGCATCTTTAAATGTTAGAAAAAAATCTTCAGCTAATCAAAACAAGCTAGTAGCTAAAACGGATCACGAGGCACCTAGTTTTGCAGATACCTTTAAGTTTTTTATTAAAGAAACTTCTAACGAATATTACAACATGTCTATGGATCGTTGGTACAACGCTGGTGATGGAAATGTTTGGATATCTTTTCCTTCTTCAGAAAGAAACAAAGTTGATATTGATACTTATTTAATATTAAAAAAACAACACGATACCGATGTTTTTGTTAACGAAGACGCTAGGTATAAAATTTTAGACATATCTAGTGAAGTTCCTGAGTACATAAAAATAACTAAAAAAGTTTACGGCACTTTGGCTAACAACTCTAATAACACTTTATTTGGAGATTCTGGTGGAGGTGGTATACCTGAGAAAGGGGTTGACTTTATATATATTGATAAAGAATCGCTTGACGAGTCTTCGGTTAGTCAATTTGCTGACGACTCTACTAGTGGTGGTAAAACGCAGTATGTAAGAGTTAAGACAACAACACAAAACTCCCATTGGTATGAAGTAGCAAGTGTTAACGCTATAGACGTAAACAATATTGGGGTACCCGACACTTATCAAATACAGCTCACAGAAGCTATTGGACCTGAAATGGACTTTACAACAGGGGGAACTGGTTTATTTGCTGACATTATAAGCGGGTTAAAGATACAGTTTGCAAGAGATGAAAACGAGGTTAAAGAAGAGCATAGAGGTAGGTTTTTTGTTAAAATATACAGAGACAGCGTTCTTCAGACTAACATAATGAAGTCAACTACACAGTCACAAACTTGGATATCTGTTTTTTCAGAACCTATCTACTACATAAACTCAAGCAGTTACAAATTGAACGGCTCGTGGGATAAACAGGTGCCAGGCGGCGGAATATCTGGTTTTAATTTTTGGGGAGCGGTGTGGAACTCTCTTGATTTCGAGGGACAAACAAAAAGCTGGTGGAAAAACTTTGGTAGCCATTGGTTTATAGACAATATACGATCTAGAAACAATGTTTCCGCTTTAGGAAACGGCCCAACTGGGATTGCAGACAGTACGGCTGGAGATGAAGCATATAACAATGGTCAAACGTATGGAACTAGAAGTGCCATTGCCAGCACTAACTCTGGTAAAACTACAGGCGGTATAACGTCATCTGCAGCTGGAGGAGACGCGAAGGTTATTCACTTAGCTTTTTCTGGCGTTTATTCCCCAGGAACATCTGCTGATGCAAACTCAAGTATAGACAACCACTCAAATACCACCATGCCTGTTCTTGACATTGGTACAAACGCTAATTTAGATGAAAAAACTTGGGTAGATTACATGCTTCAAGTAGGAACTGTTTTTAAATGGTCTAAAGATCCAGATGGAACCTATTATGTTGTAGAAGAAGTTGAGCTGTACAAATCTGGATGTACTAGAAATGATAACAAAAACATTGAGGATGAGTTAACAAACTATGATTACATAAGTGGTGCAGAGTACAAACACGCTGCTAATAAAAGGGTTAGACACGAGGTAACGGTTGGGCAATGGTTTCCAGGTGGCGCACTTCCAAATGATTCTAACTACGTGCCAGGAATAGGTATTGGAATTGGTACTAACAGTGGGTATGACCCTATTAATGGCTGTACTGGTGTAGCTGGAGCTAACCATTACGACGGGCCGCATTCTATAGAAATACTAGAGCTTGAGGAAGAATTAGAGGGAGATTTTTCTAGCACAAACCCAGGCGTGTGGGAAACAGAGCCTAAGGAAGACATAGGTTTAGACTTGTACTACGAGGTTAGTGATGCTAATCCCATAAACTTAGACTTTAAAACAAATGAAATTTACGTACCTGTAACTTCTTATTTAACACTACCAACTAACAGCGGGCAAGTGTGGTCAACAACGAACAATACTTACGTTCCTGGGGCTAGCTTAAAAGTGTCAGCTTTTAATGACGATACTATCACTATAAACGATAGCCCTTTAAATACAGTTACAAACCCAGGCCCACCAATAACGACATCTACAACAACTTTACAAGTTGGTGATAAAATTATATTTACAAAGCCAAGTGGAGGAAAGGTAACCGGTACCGTTGCTTCTGTTGCTAACATTAGTGGTAGTAACAGCTCAACAATAACGTTGAACAAAAACCTTCATGACGAGACTTATTACTTAGATTGGTTTAATTGTTATTCCTTTGGTAACGGAGTTGAGTCTAATAGAATTAGAGATGACTTTAACGCGGTTACGATAGATAAAGGTCCTAAGGTATCAACCACATTAGCGACTCCATACGAAGAAGAAAGAAAAACAAACGGGTTGATATACTCCGGTATATATAACTCAACTAGCGGTATAAACAATCTAAATCAGTTTATAATGGCTGAAAAAATAACAAAAGACTTAAACCCTAGATTTGGTAGTATACAAAAGCTACATGCTAGAGATTCTGATATTGTTGCCTTTTGTGAAGACAAGGTTGTTAGGCTTTTAGCCAATAAAGACGCTTTGTTTAACGCTGACGGGAACCCTCAATTAATAGCAACTAATAAAGTATTAGGACAAACTGTTCCTTTTGCTGGGGATCACGGTATATCCAAAAACCCAGAGTCTTTTGCGGTGCAAGCTTATAACGTTTATTTTTCTGACAAATCTAGAGGAACCGTAATGAGACTAGCACAAAACGGGCTAACAGCAGTGTCAGAGCATGGAATGAAAGATTGGTTTAACGATAACTTAAAACAAGCTGAAACTATTGTTGGTAGCTACGATGATAAAAAATCTTTGTACAACATAACATTAAAAAACAAAGCAACGCCAGCTATCTCTGTAGCTACTCACGTGGCTAAAATAAGTCTAGCCAACACTAACACTTTGTCTTATTATGTTTTTGATCACAGTGCTAATCATTTTGGTATAAATGCACCTCACGCTTATAACGAGGTTGGGTTAGCTTCAAACGCGTACACAAACGCGAACGGAAACAGTTCTTTTGCTTACGGACAATATGACGCTAGTGATAACGCTATAGCTGGTGGAGGTAGTATGTCTTTGGTAACTCAAGTTCACCTACCTACTACAGATGCTTACGGCGTTAATCGTGACTCTTCTTTCGTGCGTCTTCTTGACGCTTTTAACGATTGTCCTGATGGTAACGTTTACTTACATTATCAGGTTCAAGCTGGTGGAACTTGGGTAGGTGAAGTACCTTCTACTTATGTTGATACTGGCGCTCCTATTGCAACTTATAAAATAACTTCCATAAACACAACTTCAACAGGCGCTTACAACCTTAGGGTACAACACGAGTCCGGGTCACACGCCCAGATTGACTATAGTTACTTTTGGTGGTCTTCAGAAGGTTGTGAAATTAAAGATGGAGATTCTTACAAGCAAGCTGATTTTGCTGAAACAACTCTTAGTTTTGCTGAAAAAACAAACGGCTGGGTTAGTTTTAAATCTTGGATACAAGAATCTGGGTTGAGTATAAACGGTTCGTTTTACACGTTTAAAAATGGAGATCTTTACGAGCACGAAACTAATTTAACAAGAAACAGCTATTACGGAGCTCAATACGCTTCAACTATAGATGTTCTTTTAAACGAAGCACCAAGTGTGGTTAAAAGTTTTCAAACATTAAAATACTCTGGTAGTCAAGCAAGGGTAACTCAAAACAACTTAACTGGAACTAACTCTGATGGTTTTAATCAATTTGACAATACTTACAACAATAATATCGGTAAAAAAGGTTGGTACGCGAGCTCTATAGAAACAGACTTGCAGTCTGGTAAGGACTTAGAGTTTAAGTCAAAAGAAGGTAAGTGGTTTACGGCAATGCAGGGCGTTTCTACTTACTTTAACAGCGCTTCGGACACTAACGTTGATGAAAAAGAGTTTTCGGTGCAAGGTATAGGATATTCAAGCTCTATATCTATGACAAACGACGATGGGGGTAGTGTTGGTACTTCCGCAACAGAGTTTACATTAACTATAAAAGACGATCCAAGTGATCATTAAAACAAAATAAATGGGACATAGCACAAGCACGAATTATACGGTATCAATAAGCGCAACGCAGGAGTTTAGTGGCGATTCGGTAGCGAACAGTACCGTACCTTCTTCTGTTGTTTTAGTTATTACGCCAAGCGCTGGTTACAACGTTAGCGCTAGTGGTTTTAGTATTGGTAGTCCTTTTCCAATAGAAATATTAAACGCTACCTTTACAGACACGACTGTCGCTAACACGCCTGGAAATTTAGTGAACGTCACGGTCACTGTGGCGCCTGGTTTTGTCATGCCATCTGTCAACGTTTTACTTCTTGTAGATATAGACGGAGCAGCTGTAAGGCAAGTTTCAGCAAGTAGTAATATAACAGCTTGTATAACTGAAAACATAATGCTAGATGGCCTTTGTAGCGCTGATCAATGGCCTAACGATGGAGCCCCTGTGAGCTCTACAAATACACAGCCAACGCTTATATGCAATGGTAATTTTGCTAATCAATCTCTTGGGACAAGTATAACGGCTACCACTGGTACAAACTCAAACTGGCCAAACCCACTAAACACCTTTTACCCTGGCACTGTTGGTGCTATCGACGAAGCGGCGACAACTCAATACACCGGCTCTGTAACGCCAAATGTTAACGCGGTTATTTTTACAAAAACTTTTTGGACTGGACCAGATAGAATTTTTGAAATAACTCCATTTGACGTTTTAAACGCAGCGGCTATAGCAACGGGTGATTATACTATTACGGAAACTCCAGACGATTACAACTTGGATAAAACAGTGTCTAATTCCTCTAGTGGCTTAAGCTCAACAGTTAAACTAATAGACACTGTAAATGTATATCCAGGGATGATGGTTACTGGAGAAAACGTAGTTAGCTTGGCTCTTTCAGTGGGATTTAACACTACGCCTACGGGCCCTTTTTCTACTGCTTACCCTTGGTTTTACCAAGATATTAGAGTTGTTACTGTAGTTGGTAATCTTATCACTCTGTCCGAAAAAATAAACACTACAGCTGGAGATATATTAAACTTTAACAGCGTTTTTGATTTAACCGCAAACGGAAACGCTTGGGGCGCTAACTTGCCTTCGCAGCGACACTGTTTGACTAAAACGTTTACAGTTGAGTATAACAGCACTACGGGAGCGACATGTGGTGATCACGAAATTGACTTTGCTTTTAATTCTGGGTATGGTATTAACTGGGCGCTAAACCCGCTTCCTAAAATAACAAACGTAAACGTAGGGGGTGACACCGTTAATTCAAACGGAGAAACAAGAACTGTTGTTATACAGGGAGATGGAGCTATTTTTAACTTAACAATCACTAGAAGCGACGGGTTGTATTACAACTTTGTTACCGGTGTTTTTTCTGGTAAATCAGATATACTTGTAAATCAAACAGCTACAGTTGCGGTTCCTTTTACTAAGGCTATTGTTTTTCCTGAAACAGATGCTGACTTCGAGTATGTTGTAACAATAGATCCTAATAGCGGAAACCCAACAACAGACTTTGATAACGGAACTACTTTTGAAACTGGCGTTGAAAGAACACATGTATTAAATCAATACGTAGACAAGACGGTAACGTTTACATCTGACGCAACCACGTCTGGACTTACTTTAGCTAGCGGATTAACTTCACCTGGTACTATCATCGCTCCTGCTACTTATGTTTTTAATCGTGGTAAGAGTGTCCCTAGTTGGACAGGTAATGTCACTCATACTGCCGTCATATACAGTACTGGAGCTACAAAAGCAAGTTTACAGACAACAACTGACGGTGTTGTTACAGCCGCTGCCGCTGGGGACTTTACTAACGCTACGGCTAACAGTGGTGAAATGGACCTAGACATTGTTTTATCTGGGCTTGGATCAACAACTGTTACGGCAACCGTTTCCGGAAGTATATTTAAACATCCGACAGCAGACACAACTGTAACTTTAGATTTTGACGGGTTTTTACAAGTTAGGCCTACTGTACCAAATGTAAACGTTGAGCTTGATGTAGTTAATAAAGATTTTGAGGGTTATATTACTGATGCTGGAGGTCTTATTAAGAAAGATGGCGTTATATCTGTAAGGCCAGCTGGTAGTGTTGAAATTGACTTAAGGGCTTTTGATAAAGACGCAAATAAAGCTGGTAAAACTTTAGCCACTGTTGTAGTGCCAAAAGATGTTGGTGGTGTGCAAAAAGGTAGTTTAGGTAGCCACTCTGGAGGTAAGGTTACATACACAGCTGATACCAACGTTACCAGTAGAGATGTTGGTAAAGTAATTGAGTTTACGTACAAAGGAACAGTTGGTGGTGTAGATAGTGATCCAGCTTCAGTGTTTATATTAATAAAAGAATAAAATGCCAATAATAACAATAAATTTTCAAGACACAGTACAGTCTTCGGTTCAAATAAACGACGTCGCTTATTACGTACCTGTTTCAAGCTCTGGTGGTTTCGATACTCAAAACTCTGATATAGTAAAAATAGGTAGAATAAGAAGCGTTGGTATAACGTCTATTACTTGTGATATAGCTTCTAGCACTGTCCCTCCGTCGGTTTACAGCGGCGGTAATTCAACTAACGATTTAATTATGTTTAGTAAGGATAATGCCGCTAATATGAGTAGCTTGATTGGTTATTACGCAGAGATACAGTTAACAAATGACTCTACTTTAGAATCTGAGCTTTATTCTTTAGAGTCGGATTTTTTTGAAAGTAGTAAATAAACCGTAAAAACTGTGACTATATTGATATAAATTCAATTAAATGTCTGGTAAGAAAGAAATTACAAAACAACAACAAAAGCTACAAAAAAGAAGTGGCATAATGGAACTGCAAGATTCTCTTATGAAACTTGTTGATGGGGACAACGTGGTTAAAGGAGACTCTAGTACGTTTCCTTTAAAACACACTTTTACCGATGGGATATATATAAGACAAATGTCTATGAAGAAAGATTCTTTTGTTATAGGCAAAACACACAAGCACAACCATGTTTGGTTTTTGCTAAGCGGAGAGATATCCGTAGCTGATGAGAATAACACAATAGATCATATAGCACCTTGTTACGTAGAAGCTCCGTCTGGATCAAAGAGAATGATCTATGCGCATGAAGACTCAGTATGGGTTAATATACATGCGAATCCTACTAATACACAGGATTTAGAAGAATTAGAGGAATTAATTATAGCAAAAGATTATGAAGAAATTAACAATAAAAAATAAAATATTATGAGTTTTGTAGCGTTAGGTGTCGCTGTAGTAGGTGGTACGGCAAAAATAATACAAGCACAGCAGGGTAGAAAGGCTAGAAAAGCAGAGCAGGAAAGGGCTAACGCTGCTTTGGCTAAAAGAACAAAAGAGTTTGAGAACTTAGAGGTAACCAATCCATACGAAAACTTAGAAAATACTTATGAAGATTTAACTGTAAATCAACAACAAGCAGAATTTGCAGCACAACAAAACGCTCAGAACCAATCTAATATCATGCAGGGCTTAAGACAGTCCGCGGGTGGATCTGGAGTTGCTGGTCTTGCTCAATCTTTAGCTAACCAAGGTCAAATAGCTGCTCAAAAAGCATCAACAACTATTGGTCAACAAGAACAAGCTAATCAGATGGCGTCAGCCAGAGGTGAATCGGCTAGACAAAGTGCCGTGGCATCTGGAGAAGTAGGTAGAGAAGGTAGGCAAAAAACTAAAACCGGAGACTTACTTGAAATGGACATGGGTAGGAAACAAGCTGCTGATGATGCTAGAAGCGCTGCCGCTACACAAACTATGAGTGGAATTGGTGATATAGCTGGTGGGGTAGCTGGGGGAGTTTCTTACGGAATGAACAACAGGGCTAACGATGAGAACTTTTTCAACGTAACAGGTTAAATAAAATAAATATGGCAAAGAAATTTGAAGCACACATGATGTATTCTCCTGATGGTAAGTCTGCTATGGCTGCTACTATGGAAGATCATTTAAGATATAAAGAGATGGGTTGGGGGCACGAGAAAACTTCACCATTAAACGTAACTCCGGCTCCAGCTCCATCAAGAGGTTGGGCGAAGTTGGCTTATGGCGCTTCGGGAAGTGGAGGAACGCAAGGTGGTGGGTTTGGTAACACTGGTTACACAGTTGACTTTACAAATATAGACTTTGGTAAAGCAGCGCTTGCAGACCAAATGAAACTAAACGAAAAGAAGAAGTTTAAAAAAGACGAAGAAGATCCTAACGCAAAGGATAAGGTAAAAAAAGAAGAAAAAGTAGTAAAAGAAAAAGAAGGGTTAGATGATATTTACGACAATGTTCCGGAACAAGACATGTCTGATTATGGAAAGGTAGATCACTCTGGTGGAGAAGAGGGTAGTCTTGGAGAGGAGCAGGAGATTAACATGCCAGAGGAAGAGTATCCTGAACCGGGAGAAAATGCTAACAACGAGCAGCCACAAACCGATCTCGCTAACAAAGGTAGCGACGTTATCAACTCCAACGGTAACCAACAGACAAAACAAAATACTTCTAACTCTCAGAAATTAAATCAAGGGAACGTTGTTGATGAGAACTTTGATCCTAAAAAAGCTAATAACACTTTTAAAGAACAGAAGGGTGGTAACGCTAATGGAGGCCCCGTAGTAATAAGTGGTTTTGGGGAAGACAGTGGATATTCCCGTTCAATGGGTGGGGGAAATTACAAAAGAAACGGTGAGCAAAAGTTTACTCAAAAAAACGGAGTTATAACAGGACAGAAAAACTCTGGAAAAACAAAGGGTGGTAAGAAATTTGATTGGGGTTTTAAAATGAAAAACGGAACTGTAAAGTTTAATAACGCTGGGGCACTTAAAGGGTCTAAGGGTGGTGACGTTATGAAAAACGTTATAAAAAACCTTAGAATAACTAATAGCAACGACAATATTGGTAACCTGCCAAAAAACGGAGAATACACATTTAACAAAGTTCAGTGGGAAAGCTTCACAGCTGCTTACACTAAAGAGTACGATAGGTTAAACAACGTGCGTACAGAGATAGATAAAATGAGTAGCAAAAGTGATAAGATTAAAGCTATTAAAGAGTTAAAAGGGTGGGAAAAACAGATTTTACAAATGCACTCACAAGGTTTTTTTGCCAA
>TARA_R110000744_G_scaffold34651_4_pt1 | contig 12847 bp, 9 predicted proteins | sample TARA_R110000744 | Tara Oceans TARA_R110000744 (sample SAMEA4398083) | marine metagenome | biome: Polar Biome; feature: [DCM] deep chlorophyll maximum layer (ENVO:01000326); material: water (ENVO:00002006), including particulate matter (ENVO:01000060) such as... | depth 36 m | reverse complement strand
TCGCTTGGAGATAGGCAGATATTAGGGTTGTGATAACAGCACCAACCACAAAATAGCTCAATGTGATCCGTAACCATACATAGGCTGCAATCATCATGCTCTGTAAATCGAGAGGTTTTAATGGCGTCGCAGTTTTCATTGCTAATGCTCTTTTAGAGTACATAAATTATTAGTTACTGAGTATAGTTAACTAAAGTGGAATATATAAGTTAATTTTTATTCCTAAATAGTATATGAAAGAGGTTTAGTTTATAAACTAACTAGTGCGATGAAAAGTGAGGAGTTAAAAACATTTTATTTCAATAATTTAAAATTATTTGTGTTGGATTATTTGTGTTTGATTATTTACAGGATACAAAAATTTTTAAATTATTTTTAGCTGGCTTACAGCATAATTTCCTACGAAGCGATTTAAATAGACTAAAATTATTGGGCGAGCTACTTAGGGATAAATAAGGTTTTAAGATGAAAAACTTTAAAAATATTTTAGTGATTGCTGAAGGTCTCGGCCTAAACCAAACCTTATTGCTTAAAGCGTTGAGGATTGCACACAGTGCTAAAGCTAATTTAACTATCATAACCAATAAGCATGATAAAGAAATAGAGCAACATCTCGAGCTGATTTATCAGCAAAAGACTACAAGCTCAGCCATGTTAAACGGATATAATCCAGAAAAATTGGAAATAGATATCAATATAAAATATTGTTCAGCACCATTTTCTCACCAAGATGTCCTGGCTGAAGTGACTAATCACAGTTATGATCTATTGATTAAAGACATACATGCCGCACATTTTCGTTGGGGTTTATCTTGGTCTGATAACCATTATTTATTGCGAGAAGGTAATACTAATCTTTTGCTCGTTGGTGAAACACAGTGGCCAGAAAGTGGCAATATTTTAGCGGCATTAGAAACAGAAGAGTCGACAGATAAACACCAAAAACTGAACCAGTTTATGATTGATGAAAGCCGTTATTTGGCGGGGCTTTTAAACAGTGAAGTTCATTTAATTAACTGTTATCAAGAACAACCGAGTATTTCATTAGAAGATCGATTATTTGAGGAAGGTGTTGAAGAGCCATCACAACAGCACTGGCGTCATTTAAAAAGCTCTGCATCTAACTTTGATGTAGAACAAGATCATATGCACGTTGAACCTGGCTTGCCGGAATTTGTTATTCCGCATGAAGCGAAAAAATATAATGCTGACATTGTTACTTTAGGTGCTGGTGAACATCATGGTTTAATTGATTTACTTAAAGGGCATTCTACAGATTATGTACTCGATGGGCTTGCTTGTGATGCATTTATTTTAAAAGCGAATGTATGTAATTAATTATTACGCCATAAGAAAAAAGCGCCAAAAGGCGCTTTTTCGTATTATAGCGGTAAGTATATGAGCTTAACCTATAAACTTACGTGCGTTTCTAAACATGCGTACCCAAGGCGAATCTTCTTGCCATTCATCAGGGTGCCATGAGTTTGCAACGGTGCGAAAAACACGTTCAGGATGCGGCATCATAATGGTTACTCGGCCATCTGTTGTTGTTAGTGCTGTAATACCATCAGGCGAGCCGTTCGGGTTAGCCGGGTAAGTCTCAGTAATATGACCATAGTTATCAACAAAGCGCATAGCTACAGTGCCTGATTCGTTTGCCGTATCAATATCATCATCTGATTTAAACTCTGCACGACCTTCACCATGTGAAACGGCGATAGGCATACGTGAACCTTCCATACCATCAAAGAAGATAGACGGGGTAGGTTGGATTTCAACTAAGCTAAATCGAGCTTCAAAGCGCTCTGACTTGTTTTGTACAAAACGTGGCCAAGCGTCAGAACCAGGGATGATTTCTTTTAGGTTTGACAGCATTTGACAGCCGTTACACACACCTAGCGAGAATGTATCTTCACGTTCGAAGAAGGTTTTGAACATGGTTTTGGCATCTTTGTTGAACAATATTGATTTTGCCCAACCTTCACCAGCGCCAAGCACATCACCGTATGAGAAACCGCCACAAGCCACTAAGCCATTAAAGTCAGCTAAATCAGTACGGCCAGATAAAATATCTGACATATGTACGTCAACGGCAACAAAACCTGCACGATCAAATGCCGCAGCCATTTCTACATGTGAGTTGACGCCTTGTTCACGTAAAATAGCAATGCGAGGATTAGTAGCATGCTGAGCATCTTTTGCTATTAAATCAGCAACAATATCTTCATTGATATCAAAACTTAAATCAGCACTTAGGCCTGGATCTTCAGTATCAAATTTAACATCATGTTCTTGTTGAGCACATTCTGGATTGTCACGTAATGACTGCATTTTATGGGTGGTTTGTGCCCAGGTAGTGCGGTAATAAGTACGAGAGTTTTCTAACACAACTTCGTTGTTACGGGTAAAGCGGATAGTATCTTCGTTATTAATACGGCCAATGTCCGTGCAACAATCTTCAATACCAAATTCAGCAAAAACGGCGTGGATAGCGTCAACGTCACTTTCGCGAATTTGAATTACTGCGCCAAGTTCTTCATTAAATAATACATCAACATCATTGCCTGATGCTGAAGTCAGTTTACTTAAGTCAATATCAACACCGGTATGGCCAGCAAAAGCCATTTCAACCACAGTAGTAAATAAACCGCCGTCAGAAATATCATGGTATGCAATCAGTTTTTCATCACGCACGAGTGTTTGCATGGCGTTGAAGAAACCTTTTAAAGTTTCAGGACAATCTACATCTGGGGTTTCATTGCCAAGCTGTTTATAAACCTGAGCTAAACATGAACCGCCTAAACGCTGTTTACCTTTAGATAAGTCAATGGCAACGATGCGAGTCTCACCTTGATCTATTCTTAATTCAGGTGTTACGGTTTTACGAATGTCTTCAACAACACCAAAAGCGGTGATAATTAACGACATAGGTGAGGTTACCGATTTCTGTTCGCCATTTTCGTCCCATTGTGTGCGCATCGACATCGAGTCTTTACCAACCGGAATCGTTAAACCAAGCGCTGGACAAAGTTCCTCACCAATAGCTTTAACCGCTTCGTATAAACCGGCATCTTCACCTGGATGACCCGCAGGTGACATCCAGTTCGCTGAAAGTTTGATTCGGTTTAAATCGCCAATATCAGTACCGGCAATATTAGTTAACGACTCAGCTACTGCTAAACGTGCTGAAGCACCAAAGTTTAACAAGGCAACTGGTGTGCGCTCACCCAACGACATAGCTTCGCCGTGGTATGAATCAAGCGCTGATGCGGTAACACCACAATCGGCTACAGGTACTTGCCAAGGGCCAACCATTTGGTCGCGATTAACCATACCGGTGACTGAGCGATCGCCAATAGTAATTAAGAAAGTTTTTTCTGCAACAGTAGGCAAAGATAAAATACGCTCAGCTGCATCAGCTAACGTGATGTCAGTAACGCTAAAGTTATCTCCAGTGGCTACTTTTGTTTCAACGTCTTTAAAGATTTTAGGCGTTTTACCTAATAAAACTTCAAGTGGTAAATCAATCGGTGTGTCTAACTTATCGTTACCAGCAAAATGTGAGTCAGTAACGGTTAAGTGTTCTTCTTCTGTAGCACGACCAACCACAGAAAATGGTGCGCGTTCACGAAGACATATTTGTTCAAATGTGGCTAAGTTTTTATCTGATACGGCAATCACATAGCGTTCTTGAGATTCGTTACACCAAATTTCATGAGGTGCCATGCTACGTTCATCATTAGGGACATTACGAAGTTCAAAAACACCACCACGGCCGCCATCAGAAACTAGCTCAGGAAAGGCATTAGATAAACCACCCGCGCCAACATCATGGATGAAAGCAATAGGGTTTTCTTCACCTAACTGCCAACACTTATCAATAACTTCTTGGCAACGACGTTCCATTTCAGGGTTTTCACGTTGCACGGAAGCAAAATCTAAACTCTCAGCAGATTGACCTGATGCCATTGAAGAAGCAGCACCGCCACCTAAACCAATGTTCATTGCAGGGCCGCCAAGGGCAATTAAGTTAGCGCCAACAACAATTTCACGTTTTTGTACGTGTTCGTCACGAATATTACCTAAGCCACCGGCCAACATAATGGGCTTATGGTAACCACGGACTTCGCTACCGTTAAACGAGTTAACTTGTTCTTCGTAAGTACGGAAATAACCTAAAATAGCCGGGCGACCGAATTCGTTGTTAAATGCTGCGCCGCCTAATGGGCCTTCTGTCATAATATCTAGGGCTGAAACAATACGATTGGGTTTACCAAAATCAGTTTCCCATGGCTGTTCAAAACCCGGTATACGTAAGTTTGAAACTGAAAACCCCACTAAACCCGCTTTGGGTTTTGAACCAATACCGGTTGCGCCTTCATCACGAATCTCACCACCTGAACCTGTTGCTGCACCTGGGTAAGGAGAGATGGCAGTAGGGTGGTTGTGGGTTTCAACTTTCATTAAAATTTGAATGTCTTCATGGTGGTAGTCATAAACATTCGTTTCAGGATTTGGGAAGAAACGACCGCCTTTGTTACCCACCATAACCGCTGCGTTATCTTTGTAGGCACTTAAAACAAAATCAGGATTTACTTCATGGGTGTTGCGGATCATTTTAAACAGCGATTTCGGCTGTTTTACACCGTCGATAGTCCAGTCGGCGTTAAATATTTTATGACGACAATGCTCTGAGTTTGCTTGGGCAAACATGTAAAGTTCAATGTCGTGCGGATTACGACCAAGTTTGCTGAAGTTTTCAAATAAGTAATTAACTTCATCTTCGGCTAGGGCTAGACCCAGCTCAATGTTGGCTTGAACTAAAGCGTTTTTGCCGCCGTGTTCGATGTCAATGCTGGTAAGTTCACCTGGCTCTGCACTAGCAAAAAGTGCGCTGGCTTCATTGATGTCAGTGAAAATTGATTCCATCATGCGATCATGAATCAAATTATTTAATGTTGATTGTTGCGCTGGCGTTAATGGCTCGTTGTTTTCGGTGCTGACGTAGTAAGCTAAGCCGCGCTCTAAGCGAATAACCTTACTTAAACCACAGTTATTGGCAATGTCGGTAGATTTAGATGACCAAGGAGAAATCGTGCCAGGTCGTGGTGTTACTAATAAAAACTGGCCAACGGGATCATGTTCTTCAATTGTAGGGCCATACTTAAGAAGTTGCTGTAAAACCGAGGCTTCTTCAACGTTTAAATCTGCTGAAACATGAGCGAAATGGGTAAATTCTGCATAGATATCCGTGACCGGCAGTTGCAGCTCAGAACACTGATTTAATAGCTTGTTTACTCTAAAATCAGATAGTGCTGGCGCACCGCGAAAGGTTTTCATCAACATCGACATAGTCTATTTCACCGGGTTATATTAATTAATAAAATTAAGGATAAAAAACGCGCGTATTATAGATGAAACAGGGCAATTAGAGAAATGATTTGTCTCATTTTAGCCGAATTTTCTGAGGGCAAAACGTGCCACCGCGCAAAAAATAGCTTTTTAAATAACTCAATACACGTGACAATAGACATTATGATAAATACACAAATAAAATCATTTGCTAATAAAGTTAGCTTGAATAAGCTGTTGGCCTTGTTTCTAGTGCCATGTATATTCATATTGTCGGCTTGTGAATCGCAAAAAGCGTCTGCAAACTTGCAGCGTATTATTGATCGTGGTTATTTAACCGTAGGTACACTTTATGGTAACACTAGCTATTATCTTGACGCCGAAGGACCTGCGGGTTTTGAATACGAACTTGCGCAAAAATATGCCGAGTATTTAGGTGTCGAATTAAAAATGATGCCTAGTTACAATTTAAATGATTTATTTCAACAACTTGATAATGGTAGCGTTGATTTACTCGCTGCTGGGCTAGCGGTAACTGATGAGCGCCTTAAAAATTATCATTTTTCACCAAGTTATGATGATGTTAGTCAAAAGCTAGTTTTTAAGCAGGGTAATATTAGACCACGCACATTGGCTGATTTAACGGGTACGTTAGAAGTATTAGAACACTCTAGTCACGTAGAAAGTTTATCACAATTAAAATTATCTAATCCGGAACTGACATGGTCGACAACCAGTGAATTAGATAGCGAAGAGCTTTTACTGCGTGTACTTTCTGACGAAATTGATTACACCATTGCAGACACGAATACTTTGGCCGTTAGTCGCCGATATTATCCTGAAATCAGTATAGGCTTTACTATTCGTAAAGAAGAATCATTAGCTTGGATGATCAATAAACATAGTGATGATTCTATTTTTGCCAGTTTAATTGAATTTTTTGGGCAAGTTCATCATAACGGTGTATTGTTGGCCTTGAATGATAAACATTATGGTCATATTGAAGAGTTTAACTATGTCGATACACGTATGTTTATTAAGGCTATTGTAAATAAACTACCGGAATATCAACCACTTTTTGAAAAATATGGACAAGAGGTAGACTGGCGTTTGTTAGCGGCTATAAGCTACCAAGAGTCGCATTGGGAACCTCATGCCCGCTCTTATACAGGTGTGCGAGGTATGATGATGCTAACCTTGCCGACCGCAAAACAAATGGGCATAAAAAGTCGTTTAGATGCTGAACAGAGTATTCGCGGTGGCGCTAAATATTTTAAGCAAATGATTGCACGTATGCCAGCACGAGTTCCCTCTCCAGATCGACTTTGGTTTGCGCTCGCTTCATATAATATCGGCTTAGGGCATTTAAATGATGCTCGTAAAATTACCAAGCAACAAGGCGGAGATCCTGACCGTTGGGTGGAAGTAAAGGAGCGCTTGCCGTTACTAAAACAGAAAAAATATTATAAAAAAACTCGCTATGGTTACGCTCGTGGCGACGAACCGGTTAATTATGTTGAAAATATTCGTCGTTACTATGATACATTAACTTGGATGGATGATCAGGCCAAGCATAGCGCAGTGAAAAGTGAGTTGGCGGTGAATGAAATACATTAGACAATGTTAGGACGCTCCAGAAACATTATCTGCTATTTCATCAAAGTGTCATAAATGCGAGTGATAATAGTAAATATTGTTAGAGTGACATAGTGTTTAGGGAATATTTAAGTAATATATAATACAGGTATATTTAGATAAATATTATATGCGCCTACACTTATCTAATGAGTTAAACGTACGCCAAGGAGGTGGATATGAAAATTAAAAAGTGTTTAGTAAGTAACCAAAGAAAAAGAACATTACATCGTAACAAAGTCAGATTAGCTAACCGTCGACATACTCAGTTTGCGTCTGAGCAGTTTCATAACGAAATACCATCAGTAAACGAAAATAACGAGTTAGAAAACTCCTAACTCGTAAAATTGAAATGAAATACTTCATTGTTATAAACGTGCTTGCCAATAACTCAATCCGTTTGGCTAAGTGCCTTTCCCCTGCCTAAAATAGACCAGCTAATTAATGGTTTTTTTAGTGGTTAAAATTTTTATTAGCTTATAACTGTGATTTTCTTGCTTGTTTTTCGGCTTTTTTTTCCGCTCTTCTTCGTTTAAAAAAAGCTGAAAGCATAACGCTACATTCGTCGGCTAAAAGGCCTGATTCTGTATTCACTTGATGATTATGCTTTTCATGGTTTACTAATGAAAATGCGCTGCCAGCTGCTCCTGTCTTTAAGTCTTCACTAGCAAAAACTAAACGATTTATACGGCTATGTACCAACAAACCTGCACACATAGGGCAAGGTTCAAGGGTGACATATAGCGTGCAATCGAGCAGACGATAGTTTTGTAAATTTTTACCTGCATCACGAATTGCCATCATTTCGGCATGTGCAGAGGGGTCATTATTCATGATCGACTGATTAAAGCCTTCGCCAACAATTTCTCCTGCATAAACTACCACTGCACCTACCGGTATTTCATTATGGCTGCCTGCAATGCTTGCCAGTTCTATAGCTCGGCGCATAAACTTAATGTCGTGTTCAGCAAAACCGTCATCATTTGGTTGATTGATGATTTTAGTGTTAAGTTTATCTGTAGGGGGACTTTTCATAAACTATAAAAACATTTCTAATAAATCGTTCAGGTATCGATGCCCAAGCTTGCTAACTGACCAATGTGTGCCATTAAATTCCATCAAGTTTTTATCTTGAGCTTTTAATAATGTAGGTAAAACGCTATCGATGCTTAAACCCGTAAAAGCTTGATATTCGTCGAGCGAGAAACCTGAAAACAAACGCAAACGGTTCATCATGTATTCAAAAGGTAACTCTTCAGCACTCACCGTATGCAGTTTATCAAGGGCTTTTCTGCTGGTATCTAAATAACCTTTTGGATGTTTTACTTTCACCGTACGGTGAATAGTTTTGTTTGTAACATCAGTAATTTTACCGTGAGCACCGCAGCCAATACCGAGATAATCGCCAAACTTCCAATAATTAAGGTTATGCTGACATTGAAATTCAGGCTTGCTGTAGGCTGAAATTTCATATTGTTGATATCCGGCTTTATTCAGTAAGGCAATACCTTGGTCTTGGATATTCCAAAGTACTTCATCTTGCGGTAATTTTGGTGGTCTAGAATGAAACGCAGTATTGGGCTCAATAGTTAGTTGATACCAAGAAATATGGCTTGGATTTAAACTAATCGCTGTTTTTAAATCATCAAGTGCATGGGCTACCGTTTGTTCAGGTAAGCCATGCATTAAGTCAAGATTGAAGCTTTTTACGCCACATTCGCTGGCTAAGTTTGCTGCTATTTTGGCTTGCTCGCTATCATGAATCCGACCTAGCTTAATTAACTTATCTGAAGCAAAGCTTTGCACCCCGATAGATAATCTTGAAACACCGCCATTAAAAAAGCCAATAAATTTTTCTGCTTCAACGGTGCCAGGGTTGGCTTCTAACGTTATTTCGATATCCGCTTTATGTTCAAAACGCTGTAATACTTCAGTTAATAGCTGGTCGATAGCGGGGGCTGAAAATAAACTTGGCGTACCGCCACCAATAAAAATTGAATGCAAGGGTCTGTTATTCAAACTAAAACGTTCAATGTCACTGTCTAAATCAAGCAGCAACTGGGCAATATAGTCTTGCTCAGGAATCGCATGCTTTAATGCGTGAGAGTTAAAGTCACAATAAGGGCATTTTTCAACACACCAAGGTATGTGAATATATAACGAAAGTGGCGGCGCAATTAACATCTTACGCTAGTACTGCTAAAAGCTGCGGCACAAGTTTCTGTAGTGCTTGGCCGCGATGGCTAAGTTTATTTTTTAAATCTCGTGGTAACTGTGCTGATGTCATTTGGTGATCTGCTTGCCAAAATACAGGATCGTAGCCAAAACCTTGCTCACCTATTTTATCTCTAGCGATAGTGCCGTGCCAAACTCCATGACAAATGAGTGGGGTTGGATCATTTTCATGGCGCATATAAACCAGAACACAGTGAAAACGCGCGGTGCGCTTATCATCAGCAACATTTTCTAGCGCATTTAAAAGCTTGTTAGTATTATCATCATCACTGGCGTTTTCACCAGCATAACGCGCAGAATAAACCCCAGGTGCGCCGTTTAAAGCGTCAACTTCTAAACCTGAATCATCAGCAATAGCGGGTAGACCCGTAATTTTTGCTGCATGACGCGCTTTTATAATCGCGTTTTCAACAAAGGTTGTGCCAGTTTCTGCAACATCAACAACATTGAATTCGCTTTGTGGCTTAATTTCAATATTTTGTGCTGCCAACAAACTTGCCAGCTCGTTCACTTTACCTTTGTTACCTGTTGCTAATACGATAGTGGTCATGAAAACACCTTATACTTTTACATTACGCGCTTAAATATTTAATCTAAATAAGCCATTTACCAAATATCGATACCAATAAGTATACGACTAGATAAATTAATTAAAACAATGGCGCGCATAATACCTTAATCCGCGGTAAAGGGGGAGCGTCAAACACTGAATTTTGCAGTACACGTGGGGAATTATGTTGTTTAGCTAGTTATAAAAGCTTAGCACAGGAAGCGTGGTAATATTTGCTGACTAATAGCAGCTATGTAACCCATTAATAGTCAATAAAAAACGGCAAATCAATTGCCGTTTTACTATAATAAATTAGCCTTAAAGGCTTTACTTAATAAACCTAAACTTAATCAACATAAAATTTTTGTGAGAACTTTAAGTTATGCTGTTTACCTTTATCGGTGATATTAATATCAAAGTATATGGTTTCTTTGTTGGTATAACTGACCTGTGCTAGATAATAAATCGCGTCGCCTTCTTTTACTTCCATAAAATCTAGTGATTTAATTTGTCCAACATCATTACGCGCTCTACCGCTTATATTAACCACTTTAGATGGATGACTGGCTTGTGTGTTATCAAGCACTGAAATATTAATCAAACCTTTATAACGGCTTCGTTCAATACCATAAGCTTTAGCAATTTCTGGCGTTAAAAAAGTGGAGCCTAAAGCAATATAATGAACATTAATGTCATCCATTTTTTTCATGTTTTCAGCATTAACAGACCCCATAAACGCTACAGCTAAAAAACCTACTATCACGAGTTTAATAATGATTTCTTTCATGTTTTTGACCTTATAATTTAAGTCGTTCTTGTTAAGTATATACGACGATATTCATTAGGATAAAATAACGTTTATAGCATCGACCAATATGGCACCCAACCGCCAAGTAAAATATTAATTACATTTAATAATAAAAAGGCGATAAGCACTGATAAATCAAGGCCACCAATGCTAGGAATAATACGTCTTATTGGCGATAATATCGGCGCTGTCAATTGATTGAAAATCATTTGTGTTGGATTGTAACCTTGCACTACCCAGCTCATTAACGCCATTACAAGCATAATAATAAACAACAACACACCGGTTTGCTTAATGAGATAAATTAATCCTAAATATAAAGCAGAAAGAATATCAATTGGGCCGCCATTGAGTAATGGAATAATGATAAAAGTTAGGGTAGCGAAAATATAAGCTAAAACAATAGTCGCTAAATCAACGCCACCTACACCAGGAATAATGCGGCGCAATGGGATAACTAAAGGGTTACTCACTTTAACAATAAACTGACTAAGTGGGTTGTAAAAATCAGCGCGAACAAGTTGTAGCCAAACTCGCAACACTAAAATCATCAGAAATGTGTCAAAAGCAAATTTAAGCAAGTAATTAATTGCTTCCATCTAAAACTCCAAAATTATAATTCATAATATAAAAAACTAAAATAATCAGTGTTTTACTGACTATTTAAATGTTTAATACTTCAAGTATGCCGATAGTAATACTATTAAGCAGTTTTCGCCATTTCTTTAGCGCGATCTACGGCACAATTCATGGCATTGGATACTAGATTTTCTAAACCACCATCAATAAAAGAGGTTAATGCTGCTTGGGTTGTACCGCCTTTAGAGGTAACGTTCTCACGTAGCTTGCCGATGGGGAGTTTATTTTCAATCACCATTTTAGCTGCACCTAACGCGGTCTGCTGTACTAGCTCTCTACTATCTTGCTCACTAAAACCGTAAGCTATAGCCTGCTTTTGCATAGCTTCCATAAACAAGAAAAAGTAGGCTGGGGCTGAGCCTGACACAGCAATAATATGATCAATTTGTTCTTCAGATGTTAACCATTTAACGATGCCAACAGACTCCATAAGTGTTGTTGTGAACGCTTTTTCTTCTTCAGTAGTGTGAGCGTTAGCATATATTCCAGATACCCCAAAGCCGAGTTGTGAAGGGGTGTTTGGCATCGTTCTGATCACAGTGCAGGGCTTAACTAACGCAAGCTCTATTTGCTTAATGGTGCATCCTGCTGCTACAGAGATAAAACATTTATCGGTAATATCGATATTTTTACCTAAATGTTGGCAAACTTCTTCAATAAGGTAAGGCTTAACGCCAAGCACAATAACGTCAGCAAAAGTTGTTGCTTCAATATTACACTGTGTTTGCTTAATACCATGTGCTGCTTGCAGTGCTAAACGCTTTTCTGCTGAAGGATTTGATACGATAATATGTTCAGGATTAAAACCGCCGTTTACCAGACCCGAAATAATTGCACCGTTCATGTTACCTGCGCCAATAAAAGCTATTTTTTTCATAATTTTCCTATCAAGTATTGCTGATTCAATGAGTTTAATTCTTAGTTCAAATATTAAAATTCTATTATGTTAAATCCACCACTATTACCAGTAGGAACTTAATTTGTAATATTGTACTATTTTTTTGGCTGACTTATTTAGCTTCTAGCGCCAAATATTGCTGAACCTATGCGAACCAAGGTAGATCCTGCATTAATAGCAAGTTGCAAATCCCCTGACATACCCATTGATAAGGTATCCATGCTTGGGGATTGCTTTTTAAGTTTCAAAAATAAGTTTTGCATCTCGATAAAGCTTGCTTGAGAAGCATTTTTTTCTGGAATTGCCATCAATCCCCGTAAGCATAAATTTTCACAATTTTCGATAACAGCAAGTAGTGCAGGAAGCTCTTGAGGTAAAACGCCAGATTTACTCAATTCGCCACTAATATTCACTTGTAAACAAATGTTTAGCGGGGTATCTTGACCAGACCTATGCTCGTTAAGGCGTTTTGCAACTTTGATTCTATCTACACTATGTACCCAAGAAAAGTGGCTGGCAATTAACTTGGTTTTATTCGTTTGAATTGGGCCAATAAAATGCCACGTTATATCAGTCTTATTTTGCAATGCGGTAATTTTTTCAACCGCTTCTTGTACATAGCTTTCGCCAAAATTTCGTTGCCCAGCGCTGTAAGCTTGCTCGAGCATTTCAATAGGCTTAGTTTTACTAACGGCAAGCAAAGTAACTTCATTAGCGTTGCGTTTAGCAC
>TARA_R110000744_G_scaffold66560_1_pt1 | contig 12848 bp, 7 predicted proteins | sample TARA_R110000744 | Tara Oceans TARA_R110000744 (sample SAMEA4398083) | marine metagenome | biome: Polar Biome; feature: [DCM] deep chlorophyll maximum layer (ENVO:01000326); material: water (ENVO:00002006), including particulate matter (ENVO:01000060) such as... | depth 36 m | reverse complement strand
TTTATGTATTTCGACTTCTTGGCCAGGTTTAAAGACGGCTGTACCGTACATCATCAATTGAGGAATTTCATTATAACCAATTAATGTTCTTTTTTTTATCTCAGGATTATGGCTAACACCCAATTCTGGTAATTGATTCCAATCAACTATTTTCATAGTGGTTATTCAATTTCAAAAGTGACAAGTTCCGTTTTTCCGTTTCCTTTTAATTCAACAGAATAAGAACCTTTGGGCAGATAGGTCTTTCCATCATCTGCTGTCTTTAATTCCGTTTTATGTTTTTTGAGGTAGTTTAATTTTCCAATTTTGGAGAATGCCAAATCATATGATAGAATGTTGATTCCTTTATCAGACACAATATCGGTCTCACTAACTAAAATATCATCGTATGATTTTATTTTGGCTTGGTAAACCTCATCCCTGTTAGAATAAAAAGTTATATCTAATCCTGGTGTACTTGCTTTTGACCATGAGTTCCACGCATTGCCCCAGCGCTCAGAAAATTTAATGTTTTCGAGCGGATAAATGTGTAAATCCTTTTGAAGGACTTCAGGGGTCATTTTTTGTACGTTTGAAATGTCTGCCTTGTAAATACTTCTTCCGTGTGTGCCTACTAAAAGGTGTTTTGCTTCTGGTTGAATAACCAAATCATGTATGGCAATACTTGGCATTCCATCTTGGAAAGCCTCCCATGATGTGCCTTGGTCAAATGAAGCATATAACCCATTATCAGTACCTACAAAAAGTAAATTTTCATTTTCAGGATCTTCAATGATAACGTTCACTGGAGAATTAGGAATGTTGGCACTGATACTTTTCCAAGTTTTACCGTAGTCATTGCTTTCATACAAGTAGGTTGTAAAATCATCCCAACGGTAGCCGCTAAGCGCCAAATATACCCGCTCTTTCTTATGTTGTGAAGCCACTAAACTACTGACCCATAAATCCTTTTTGAGGGATCCAGATATAATTTGCCAACGACTACCCCCATCTTTTGATACCTGCGCAATACCATCATCACTACCTGTATACAGCAGTCCAAATTGAAAAGGAGATTCAGATATACAAGTTAGGGTGCCAAAAGGAACATTTCCTTCTTTGCCTCCTGAAGTAAGATCTGGTGAAATAGCTTGCCAAGTATCACCTTGGTCCATGGAGCGTATCAATTTATTGGTTCCAAAATAGAGGATGTCTTGATTATGTGGTGATAGCAAAATGGGCGATTCCCAATTGAAGCGATAGGGCTTTTCACCTAATTCGTGTTTGGGCCTAATAAAGGTGCGTTTATCATTTTTAAGATCTATTCTAGAATAATATCCAAATTGTGATCCGGTAAAAATGATGTCAGGATTTCTTCGGTCTATTTGAATTTGCATACCGTCCCCCCCGGCTACCCCTTTCCAAGGGTTGTGCCCTGTTTCTTGCCAGCTTGCATCGATTTCGGCATTATGAGGGCCCATCCAAACGCCGTTATCTTGGAGGCCACCATATACATTATACGGTTCTTGGTGATCAATGTTAATGGCAAAGAACGTACCCACTGGTTCTGAATTATTTTTAATCCAATGCTCCCCATCATCATAGGAAATATTTAGGCCTCCATCATTTCCATTGATCAAATGACCGGGTCTTTTAGGGTTTACCCATAGGGAATGATGGTCTACATGCACATTTTCTTTTTGTATGGACGTATACGTTTTACCTGCATCCTCAGATTTTATGATAGGTACCCCTAGAAGATAAATTTTATCCTTATTGTTTGCAGCTACACGCACTTGCGCAAATACATAACCGTAACTGTAAAACAGGTCGTCGATGTATTCTTCGTTCTGTTTTTTCCAAGTTTTTCCGGCATCATTACTTCTATAAACCTCTGCTCCAATAACAGGAGAGCTGGTTTCATCACCATCTCCCAAATAAAGTGCTAAGTCCACTGGTTTCACCTCATTTTTTGAAACCAGTTGCTTAACAGCGGTTGCCGTATATTTTTTAGGAAAGCGATTGTCCTTTAAAAAAGTGTCTAGTTCGGTATTATCCAATTTTTGAAAATCGGCATTTGACATCGTTTTAAAATCTTCCTTACTAAGCCCAGTAGTCTTTTCATTTTCATCGAATTTTTTCGGTCTTCGAAATTGATTATCATGAACGGCATAAACCGTGTTTTCATCATAAACGGCAAATCCTATTCGACCCACCCCATCGCCTGTCGGAAATCCACTTTCGGCGGTTGAAATTTTAGACCATGAATTACCTCCATCGGTGCTTATGTAGATGCCCGATGCATTTCCATTACCTGTAAAATTCCAAGCTTTCCTATCTTTTTGCCAAGCTGCGGCATACTGAATTGAAAAATCATTGGGGGCAAAGGCTACATCGATAATTCCCGTAGTATTGTTTATAAATAAGGTTTTTTGCCAGGTATCACCTCCATCTCTCGTCTTATACATACCTCGTTCTTCGTTGGGCGAATACAAATGCCCGGTTACCCCTACCACCACTTCATTCGGGTCTTTTGGATTTATAATGATTCGGCCAAAATGGTGTGCATCTTTCAAGCCTTTGTTCTCCCATATCTTACCATTATCGGTCGTTTTTAATATCCCGATACCTGAATACGAAGACCGTGAGGAAATATTCTCTCCCGTACCCACATAAATGGTTTTCGAAGGCCAGTGAACCGCAATATCACCAACGTTTAGGGTTGGGGCATTGTCCATGATAGGTATAAAAGAGGTTCCATTATTTTGCGTATGCCATACACCTCCTGATGCATACCCAACGTAGAATTCAGTAGGGTCGTTTGGATTGACTTCCAAATCGGCCACCCTACCGCTCATTATTGTAGGGCCAATGTTTTTCAGAGGAAGATTTTTTAGGAGCGAATTGGCTTCCATAGTTTTTTTGGCAGCGAGGGATTCATCAACCTTTTGTGGTGCCGTAGGTTGTACTTGTGCCGTTGAAATTGAAATACTGGCAAGTAGTATAAGGTAGAATTGTTTCATTTTCATTTTTTTGATAATGCTGATGGTAAGTTAAGGATTAGTTTTCCCCTTGCCAATTTTAGGATTGACTACCGCTTTCCAATTGTAGTCAATGATTCACTTAGTTTTTTTGTTTTTGAATCAACTTCGGCTTGTGCTTTTTCTATAGCATCTGTAGTAGCGCTATCTGAAGTGTGATTCACATCATTAACAGACTCGATAGCATCTATATACCAAATTCCCCAAGCTTTTAAAATTTCTATTTCATTAGTTAACGGCTCTCCAGTATCAATTGCTTTTTTACTCAATTCAAATTCGTTCGACAAACGAAGTAAGGCTTGCTCTTTTAACATTGAGGTTTGTTTCAATGCAAAAGCCGTACCTGCATTCACCAATTTCAATCCACTGACTAAAGCCGCAGTACCCACATTTTTTAAGGTTTCTTGCGAAACTTTATCGATACGGTCATTATCAGTATGGTAAAATTGATCCGTAAAGTGCCAAAGTAAAAGTCCGGGAATATCGGCCTGTAAAAATGGTGTGTGATCACTACCTCCTTCAAACGGATTCGTTTCTACTTTCCAATTTGCGAATTCACCTTGTTCTTTAAAATTTGAAAGGATAAAATCGTTGAGGAAATGTGGTTTCATATCCTCTAGCGATAAAACCTCGCCACCCCATTCGGTATGTTTATCGTTACCTCTTGTCCAGATAGCACTAGGGTCTGGCATTTTCTCGATTAAAAATGAACCGCCCGTTATATCTGTATTTTCACCGACCATATCCAAACTTATACCCCATTTTATACCCTTAGCACGTTGTGGGTCTTCTTCTATATATCTGCGTGTCGAAATTATTTCATCTCCCCATAAAAAGGTCATGCTACGGTCAATTTCAATTTTATGCTCCTTGAATAAATTTGCAGCTACTTTTGCCATTTCTAATTGAGCACCTACGCCAGTAGCATTATCATTTGCCCCTGGTTCTTGAATATGCGCACTAAATACCAATCGCTCATCTGGGTTGTTGGCTCCTTTAATAGTTGCCACAACGGTTAGTTCTTCAGATGGGTATCGTTTGGTTTGGATGTTTACCAAGACGTTGGTCTTTCCTTTTTTCAAATGATCAATTAATCTTTCTTTTGCCTCGTAGGAAAGTGCGATACCCCAAAAATCAGAAGCATCTTCATCGGGCAAACTTCTAAATTGTATGGAGGTTTTGTTTTTTTCTGGTTGCAAATAATCAGGATTGTTATAGGAAATGATACCTAAGGCACCTTTTTCTAAAGCAAGTTTAGCCGGTCTTCTTGAGCCCATTTCTGTGAAAATCACTTTTCCACTTACTGAAAGTGTTTCTAGCTCATCAATAGATTTTATCCAAACTACTTCAGCTGTTATACCATTTTTAGATGTTGATGCCGAATTTAAATAGGTCATGTTTCTATTCGTTTCCGACTTCAATACAGGTTTTTCTTCACCAAGTATTTGTAACGAGGCTGAAACGGGTTCCCAAGTGTTATGTTCCATTGCTCGTTTTTCAATGCGATAGATTAGTCGGTCAGAAATTGCGGCATCTTTTTCTAACACGTAACCAGCGGCTTTTAAGGTATCGGCAATGAGATAGACAGTTTTGTTAAATCCTGAATTGCCAACTACACGCCAATAGTCTTCCATGAAATCTGCGGTTTCATAGGCTAATTGTCCAGTAAATTCAGGGCGAACTAATTCAAAATAATCAACAGTGGTTTCCGTCGAATGTTGAGAGCAGCCTGTTAAAAAAGAAAAGCAGAGCATTATTTGAACAATACCCTGCTTAAACAATTTTCTTTTAATGAGTTTTATGAAATTTATTCTTCCCATTTCCAATCGTTACCTATTATCAATTTCTCCTTTAAATTATTTTTTATCATGAATTCTTTGGTAGTCTCACTGTCCATTTTAGTTGCTGGTAATTTGTCAGCATTTGCTAAAGAATACAACATCATCGTACCAAAACGAGCTGTATTGGTCATGTGATCTTCATTCACTAAATTGAAATCATCACAATCAGAATGATAGCAACCATATATGGAACGATCTAAATTACTAGTTACAGATAAAATCGGAACACCTTCTAACATGAAAGGTTGGTGGTCGCTATGCAGACCAGATTTGTTAGAAAATGTGTTTTGATAGATGGTATCTTGTTGCTGAATAGCTGCGCCTAAATCATTAAAAAACTTCTCGTCATCTAACTTTCCACCAGCATTCATACCGATAGGATTACCTGACATATCTAGATTCATCATATACTTTATATTGTCAATGGTGTTATTTTCAATAGCCTTTTCCACTAGATGTTTAGAACCAAGAAGCCCTTGCTCTTCACCCATGAACATTACAAATTTTACTGTTCGCTTAGGTTGTAGGTTATTTGCCTTAAAAGCTCTTGCGATATCGATAACTGCAAAAGATCCAATACCGTTATCGATGGCACCTGTTGCTAAATCCCAAGAATCTAAATGGCCGCCAATAACAATTTGCTCTTCCTGAATTGTAGAGCCAGCTAATGTAGCTACAACATTTCTTGCTTTAATAACATTGCTTGTATTCGTCATTGCTATTTTTGCACTGGCTTTTTTAGTTTTTAATGATTCTTTTAATGCCATGCCGTCTTCTTTACCGATACAAACTGCAGGAATCGGAATTAACTCTCCTGTTACAGAGGCTGTGCCGGTCAAAAGAACTCCGTTATCCACTTGATTAACGATTATAATACCAATGGCGCCATATTTTATTGCTAATGCCGTTTTTTCACTACGGTGTAGGTTGGTCAAACCTTCTACACTTTCAGGTAAAATATTGATATAAGCTAAGGCAATTTTTCCCTTAACCAAATCTGGGTTGGCAGCATAGTCCGCTTCTAAGCCATTACCCATATCTACAATTTCTCCTGTTATATTAGCTTCTATAGGAGAATGACCTAGGGTAACAACTTTTGTAGGCTTATCGTTTATGGATAAAGAAACATCACCACGAGCCCATGCTTCAACTTCAAAAGTTTCATACACGACATCTTCAAAGCCGTATTCTTTGAACTTATTAAAGGTGTATTCTTCGGCTTTTGCACCATTGGATGATCCAGTTAATCTATGTCCTATGGTTTCGGTGGCCTCCTTTAGAGTGCTATAGCCTTTTGAATTCTCTTTGATTTCAGTATCTATTCGAGCAAATAATTCTACTTGTGACTCTTCTTTTTTGGTTTCACTACATGAACTTATTATGAGGGCTAATAAGACGAAAAAAATTGGTTTCTTCATTTTTTGATTTATTGAGTTAGGATTTTATTTTTTTGTTATTTTTAATTTGTAATTCACTCTTTTTCAATTGTATATTCAATTTTTTGATGTCAACATCTATAAATTTTTTGAATTTCGCATCCACATCTTTTAATCGTTTGTTGAAAATAGTATATACTTCTCTCTGCTGATCTGTAGGTTTGAAATCGGCTCCATATCCGCCAATATCACTAGCCAAGGCACTAAGTCTTCCATATAGTTTAATGGGAGATCTAAAAGCATCTTCTCGCGCACCGGTTAATTGAATGTCATAAAGCGAGGCAACAATAGTTTCTGCTTCTTTTCTTAATTCTTGAGATTTTTTACGATCAGTACCACGTTCTAGTTTGGGAATAATTTCGTTCAATTCAGCCCTAATCGTTTCAATATCGTTTATCATGGTAACTGCGAGGTTCATGGCATCTCGCAGTTCTAAGGAGAATGCTACTTGTGCTGTTAATTCTTCTAAACTTGCTTCTGAATATGGATCTTTTACAACCTCTAATTCACGAATAAATTCCTGGTCACCTACAATCAGTTTTACTTTGTAATTTTTTGGTATCACACGTGGGCCGAATTGACCTCGCCACAAATCTAAATCCCAAGTAACTAAAGGTCGCCAACCTTCACCGTTTAATTGTACCCATGGTCTTCCAGGTGGTGTTGTCTTTAATTTCGCTTTGTAAGTGGGTTCATATCTCAAATCCCACATTACTCGATGTATTCCTGCATTCTGTTTGCCTTTTAAGGTTCTGATAATTTCATCGTTATCGGCCAATACTTGAATTTCTACTTTTTGGTTGGTACTATCCTGTAAATAATAATGGATATCTGCCCCGTAAGCAGGGTTGGTTCCGGAGTTTAAACTTGGTCCATCCGTTTTTATACTTTGTTGGTCTATAAACCGATATGCTGGTCGTAGACTAAATAAATGTGCTGATTTATTCTTTGCATCTACATCGAATTCACGTAATGGGGCTACATTATCTAAGATGTAATAACCACGGCCATAGGTACCCACAACTAAATCATCAAAACGTTCTTGAATCTCAAGCCAATATACCGGTACTGGTGGTAAGTTGTTTCGAAAACGCATCCAGTTAGCACCATCATCATGGCTTATATAAAGACCATTGTCTACGCCGAGGTATAACATGCCTTCCCTTTTAGGGTCTTCTTTTATTACATGTGCAAAACTATGTACCGATTTTGGGACAGTCGAGCTTATTAATTTCCACGTTGATCCATAATCTTCTGTTTTATAAACATAAGGATCAAAATCTCCCATTTGATGTAAGTCTACAGTAATATAAACAGTTCCTTTTTTATAACGTGATATTTCAATATTGGCAATAGTTCCCCACTTTGGTAAATCTGGAACATTTGCTGTTACATTAGTCCAATTTGAACCTCCATTTTTGGTTAAATGAACCTGCCCATCATTACTGCCTGTCCATATTATGCCAGGTTCTAACTCGGATTCCACAATGCTGAATAATACAGAACCATCAAAGGTCATCAGGTTATCAACGGCTATTCCTCCAGAATTTTGTTGGTGTGTTTTATCATTCAACGTTAGATCAGGACTTATAACTTGCCAGCTTTGACCTCCATCATCACTTTTATGAACATATTGGCTTCCTACATATACTCGATGTTCGGTATGTGGTGAAAAGGCCAATGGAAAATTCCAATGCCAGCGATACTTTAGTTTGCCAGGCTCCCAGCCATAACCTGCTTCTGGCCAAACACGAACATCACGAACATGACCTGTTTTTGCATTGTAGCGTTGTAATCCCCCATCATAACAGCCAGACCATACAATGTCATTATCAAAAGGGTCTGGTTGGGCAAAACCGCTTTCGCATCCACCTACGCCTTGCCATAATCCTAAAGGAATATAGCCTTGCCTGCTATTACTTGGTCCTTTATAAGAATAGCCATCTTGTCGATTACCATAAACATTATAGGGAATCTGATCATCTACTGAAACATGATACATTTGTGCGATAGGCAGCACGATGCGTTGAAAAGTCTCTCCGTGATTACTACTAATACTTGCACCACCGTCATGAGCGACCATTATTCGATCCGCATTAGAGGGGTCTATCCAAATATCATGATTATCACCTCCTGCACTATACCCTCCTTTGATTGTTTTTCCGCCATCTTTTGAAATACTAAACTTTACACTAGCAAAATATAATTCGTTTGGGTCTGTGGTAGATACCGCCATTCGAGTATAATAAGGTGCTCTTTCTGCGATATCGTGATTTCGGGTTTGTAAAGTCCAAGTTTCTCCAAAATCTTCGGAACGGTATAATGCCGGACTATCAATTTCAAAAAGAGCGTAGACGATATTTGGATTTGAATGGGAAATGGCAACCGCCGTTTTACCTACGGGATTTTCTTTACCTCCAGGAAGTCCTTTTGTATTTAGCGCCTCCCAATTTTCACCCCCATCTGTTGTTCTATATACGCCGCCTCCAGAACCGCCGCTATTTAATCCCCAAGTATTTATTTGTATAGACCACATACCCACTAATAGGCGATCAGGATTTTGTGGGTCTATAGCTAGCTCGGCTGCACCGGTGTTCTCATCTATAAAAAATATGCGTTTCCAAGTTTCACCCCCATCTACAGTTTTATATACACCACGTTCTTGTTGTTTACTATATGTATGGCCTAATGCCGCAGCGTATACAATGTCTGGATTAGTAGGATGAACGATTACGCGGCCAATACGACCTGTTTTTTCCAGACCCATATTTTTCCAGGTATTTCCCCCGTCTATAGATTTATAGATGCCGTCACCCATTGAGTGAGCTGGTCTAATAACAAAGGTTTCACCTGTACCGACCCACACAATATCTGGATTGGTCGGCGCTATCGCCAAAGATCCTATAGAAGATACCTCTTGATCATCAAAAATTGGTTTCCAAGTACTACCTGCGTCGGTTGTTTTCCATAACCCCCCTGATGCTGCACCAATATAAGTGGTCATTGGATCTTTTGGTATTCCTGCAATAGCAATAGTACGATTGCCTTCAGGGCCGATAAATCGAAATTTTAAATTTTCAAAAACAGAACTTTCAGTTTGGGCTTGTGCAGATAAGAATACTAAAAAAAATAGTGTTGTAATAAGTAGCCTATTTTTCATTAGTTATCAGTTTTTATGGTTGAGACTCACAAGTTAACTAATTAACATCTAAATGTTATAAAATTGTTGGGTATGACTTTCATAATTATATGCTTTATTTTCTATTGAAACAACACATAATCCGTAATTTTATATCAAAATGTAAATTCATGAAATACAACCAAATACCTAATTCGTTATTTATAAAGAACCGAAAGAAATTTATGGATCGCATGCAACCAAAAAGCATTGCCGTTTTTAATTCGAATGATATTTATCCGATAAGTGCCGATAGTGTATTGCCTTTTGAACAACATAGAGATATTTTCTACTTGTCTGGGGCAGATCAAGAAGAGACTATTTTAGTACTGTTTCCAGATTCTATAAATAAAAAGAACCGAGAAATTCTCTTCGTTAGGGAGACAAACGAACATATTGCTATTTGGGAAGGTGAAAAATTGACCAAAGAAAAAGCAATAGAGGTTTCTGGTATTCAAAATATTCAATGGTTAAAGGATTTTGACAAAACATTCTTTGATTTAATGACCGAAGCCAAAACAATCTACTTTAATACGAATGAGCATTATAGGCAGGCGGTAGAAACTGAAACACGAGAAGACCGTTTTATTAAAAAATGTAAGCAACAATTTCCTGCACATCTAGTTGCTAAAAGTAATCCAATTCTACAAGAAATACGTGGCGTTAAAGAGCCCGAAGAGTTAGAATTGATGCAAATGGCCTGTAATATTACGGAAAAAGGTTTCAGACGGCTATTGGGTTTTGTTAAGCCTGGGGTCATGGAATATGAGATCGAGGCAGAACTAGTACATGAGTTTGTTAGTAATCGTTCTAAAGGTTTTGCGTATCCACCGATTATCGCTTCTGGTAACAATGCAAATGTGTTACACTATTTAGAGAATAATAAGGCTTGTAATGGTGGTGATTTAATTTTGATGGATGTTGCTGCAGAATACGCAAACTATTCTAGTGATTTGACTAGAACTATTCCTGTAAACGGAAAATTCACAAAACGACAAAAAGAGGTTTACAATGCCGTTTTACGGGTAAAGGATGATGCCACCAAAATGTTGGTTCCTGGTACGCTATGGGCTGAGTACCACAAAGAATGTGGTAAATTAATGACATCTGAATTATTAGGGTTGGGATTATTGGATAAGGCCGATGTACAAAATGAGAATCCTGAATGGCCCGCGTATAAAAAATATTTCATGCATGGTACAAGTCATCATATTGGCTTGAATACACATGACTATGGAGCTTTAAAAACGCCCATGAAAGCAAATATGGTATTTACAGTTGAACCGGGAATCTATATTCCGGCAGAAAATATGGGAATTCGATTAGAAGATGATGTAGTAATTCAACAAAAGGGAGAGCCTTTTAATCTTATGGCAAATATTCCTATTAAGGCCGATGAGATAGAAGAATTGATGAACAGATAATACCATAGAATGAAATTAGTATCATGGAATGTTAATGGGATAAGGGCTTCTGTAAAAAAGGGCTTTGAAAATATTGTTAAAGATTTTGACGCAGATGTTTTTTGTATTCAAGAAACCAAGGCGCAAGACGACCAAGTAAGTGAAGCATTAAAAGATATAAGTGGCTATGAACTATTCACCAATAGCGCTGATAAAAAAGGATATTCTGGTACAGGAATTTTAACAAAGCAAAAGCCTGTTCAATTCAAAAGGGACATGGGTATTGCTGAGCATGACTTAGAAGGCCGTATCACCCATACTGAATTTGAGCACTTTCATTTGGTGAATGTATATATACCAAATAGCGGAAGTGGATTAAAACGATTGGATTATAGAGCAGGATGGGACAAGGCTTTTACGAATTACCTTAAAGAGCTTTCAAAAACGAAACCTTTAATTATTACGGGCGATTTTAATGTTGCGCATACTGAAAATGATTTGGCAAACCCGAAGAGTAATTACAATAAAACATCTGGCTTTACACAGGTAGAAATTGATGGTTTTGATCATATGCTGAATGAATTAAATTTGGTGGATAGTTTTAGAAAATTGCACCCAACTACATTCGATAAGTATACTTTTTGGAGTATGCGTGGTGGTGCAAGAAGTAGAAATGTTGGTTGGCGGCTCGATTATTTCTTGGTGAGCGAATCTATTTGGGACAAAGTGAAATCAGCAGAGATTCATGATCAAATTATGGGGAGTGACCACTGTCCTATTAGTTTAGAAATTGAATTTTAGAATATGGGGTTAATTTTATTGTTTCAAGAAACTGTTGAAATTGAAAAAAAAATGCGGGAAGCGCCTGATAACTCTTATGAAATAGGCGTTGCCATAGGAACCTACCTTCCATTTGTTGTGTTGGTTTTAATAGCGTATGCCTTTTATTACTATTCTAAAAAACGAAAAAATAGAGAGTTGTAATTTACGCTGATTTAGCTTTTGTAAAAATATTGGTCAATATAAACACTAACAAAGCCGGTAACACCCAACCTAAACTATATTGCTGAAGTGGTATCCATGAAAATGCATCTGTAGCAGGTGCAATTGCGCTAATACTTCCTAAGAAATCTGGAACACTAAATAAGATAGTCGCTATGGTAACAGTTTTAAAAACCAATGATGATGCATACTTTTCTGGTACTACATTTAGTAAAATTAAAATGATGGTTATAGGGTAGATGAACATTAATGATGGTAATGCTATTGCGATTATATATCCTACATTAAATTGGCCCATTAATACACCTAATACACTCCCTATAACAGCTGTTATGTTATATGCCGATTGAGAATCATTAAATCTAGACCTTACGAAATCGGCTGTTCCCGTAACTATACCCACTGCGGTGGTAAAACATGCAATACCTACTAATATGCTTAAAAATAAATTTCCAACATTACCTAGGCTATTAATGGCCAAACCAGACAGTAAAGTTGTTCTAGTGGTATCTGCATCAAATACAGAATGTGATAGCGCACCTGAAAGAATTAAACCCATATAAATTAAAAATAGGGCCAAACCTGCTAGCCATCCGGCGTTGCGTATCAGTGATTTTTTATCGGTATAGGAGGCAGTCTTATGTTTAATATTTATAGAGATAATAATCACTCCGCCTACCACTACTGCACCAATGGCATCAAATGTTTGGTAGCCTTCCAAAATACCATTGGTAAAAGGACTGGCAATTGTTGTAGTGCCGAATTCAAATGGGTAAGAGAAAATCGTTATTCCGATAACAAAAATCAGTATTAGGATAATTGCAGGCGTTAATATCTTACCTAGAATGTTCATTATTTTTGAACGATTCATGGCGAAGACAAATACTAGGCCGAAATATATGCTACTGGTAAACCAAGGAGATATATCCCAATAAGGTTGAACGGCCATTTCGTGGGTAACTGAAGCA
>TARA_R110000744_G_scaffold121562_1_pt1 | contig 12856 bp, 17 predicted proteins | sample TARA_R110000744 | Tara Oceans TARA_R110000744 (sample SAMEA4398083) | marine metagenome | biome: Polar Biome; feature: [DCM] deep chlorophyll maximum layer (ENVO:01000326); material: water (ENVO:00002006), including particulate matter (ENVO:01000060) such as... | depth 36 m | reverse complement strand
CACGATACCAGCGCAATGAATAGCCGATATGCTCGCAGAACTCTAGAAGTGTATAGCCTTTATTTCTGATCTTTCGTGTTAGTTTATTCATAATTTCCCTTACGTATGTTGTATACAATTACGTGTGATTCTTTGTCGCAAAGCTTTATCCCGTCGTTGTCGGACGGGCATGATTTACACTCCTTACATTTAAGTTTTTCACTTTCGGCTAGATGCCATGCGCCTTTTGATTTAACCATTCTTATTATTGACTCTTCAGCTGTTATTTTAATCATAAATCGCCATACTCTTTAATCAACTTTGCGTCAGAATAAAAATCCTCGGCATAAAATAGCAAGCTCCCTCCATGCGCTTCTTTCATCTGGGCTAGTATGCAATATATTGATCTGTCGTGATTATCACCGCAGTATGCAGATTTAAATTCTGTAAATTCGGCGTAATACTCACCAGAAACCTGCTTTATAAATACCTTAACATTTTGAGCGGAGGCAACCCCTCCTTCGCCAATGCGTTCTTTAATGGCTAGGATTAATTGAGTCTCAATATTTACGTCACCAAATACACGCTCACACTTAAAGCCCTTAACAAAAAAGCTATCGTTGACTATATCGGTTATTAGACTCATCTGATAATCATCTGGGCAAAATCTATGCTTTATGTCAATTTGGTTACAACTTACTAGTTTCATGACTTTCCTTTACTGAGTTAATTGATTTGTTTTGTTCTGCCTCGAATCTTCTTAGGGAGCCAAGAGACCAGAACTTAATCGGGGCGCGAGTCGATGACCGCCTAAGTTTTGATAGTTCTGGCGCAGGGAAGTCAAAGCGGGAAACTCTGGTCGCTAGCGATGCCGGCTTAGAGTACCCGAAGAACTTAGCAACATCTTTATATGACATCATAGTTTTATCAGGCAGGCTAAAAGTCCAAGATGGTAGCGTTAAGTTATGCGCCTTAGTTAACTGCATTTTGCATTCTATCTTTAATTTGAGCTTTAAAATGTCAGATTTTTTATAAGTCGCATTTCTTTTTTTTGTAGATTCTGGAAGCTCGCCATTTCTAACCCGCTTGTAAAAAGCCTCCCGTGAAAACCCCAGAATTACAGCCGCTTCAGCAGATGTTACCATTTCATCGTTTATATTTGTTGTCATATGTAAACCCCGTTAATATTCATCATTTGCATTACCCTATTGCACTATCTGCACTATTGCAACCATTATTTTAATAATACTGTTAACAGTGGTATAATCTCACGATATTAATTGAGGGTTACTGATGAGCGCATCAAGTCTACAGGCCAAAGTGAAAGAGTTGCTAGCAAAGGCTAAGGTTTTGGCTGGCTCGCCAACTAGTACGCCTGTTTATCTGGCCGCTAAAGCCAGCACAGGTACACCATTAGCGCCGTCCATTACTGAGTCAACTACGCTTTTATTGGATGCTGTGTTTAAGTCCTATGACAAATTCTTAACTGATGTGAATATACAGGCGGGCGATAGGCAGCTTGTAAGCAACTCTGACGTTGTTGTAGCTCAGAATGACATAATCAGGCAGGGTTCAATTGATTATCTCGTGGTAGCCGTTGACGTTCGCGCACCATCATCAGAGCCGTTGGTTTATATCTCACAATGTAGGCAGCAATAATGCCGTTAATAGGTCGTGAGGCTGTAGGTTCGGCAATTCAGAATGCAAAGATTAACGCAAACAAAGATGTTAGGGGTGTGTATTTTAGCGGGTTAAGTGCAGTGATAAAGCAAACGCCAGTTGATGAGGGCAGGGCTAGAAATAACTGGTTTTTAACTGAAGGTGTTGCGTCAGATCAAGCGACAACTTCAAATTCAGATAGTGGATCTAATTCGTTTTCGCAGCTTAATAGCATTCCAAAAAATGTACTAGATAAAAAAATATACTTTACTAATAACCTCCCATACATTGAAGTTCTTGAATATGGCGGATACCCAAACCCCAACAAGGGAATTAAAACTGCTGGGGGCTTTAGTAAACAAGCTCCGTCAGGATGGGTTAGGAAAACATTGATTTCAATGCAAAATAAGATTAGGTCTTTATGAGCTATTCTTTATAATTTAAAATAAATTATGGCTAGGTTTAGCGACTGAAAACCTGAATCCGAACAGGCCGCCATAATTATTATCTTCGGAATTAACGCTATCGGTGGTGTTTATGCTTAGTATGGAATTAGTAAGGAATACATTTGAATATAATAACGGTGATTTATTAAGATTGACCACCAGAAAAGCGTCGGGGTCAGTGAATAGTAGGGGTTATATTAACGTATATTTAGGCGGCAGATTGTACGTGGCTCACAGGCTCGTTTTTATGTACCACTATGGATACCTTCCTGAATTTATAGATCATATTGATGGAGATCGCCAGAATAACAAAATAGAAAATCTTAGAGGTACCACAAAATCTTGCAATTCTCATAATATGGCAATTACAAAAAGAAATACCTCCGGCGTAAAAGGTGTTCATTGGTGCAAACAAAAAAATAAGTGGTGCGCTAGGATAAGCGCTAAAGGTCAGGTTTTGTACTGTAGGTTCTTTAGTTGTATAATTAAAGCAGAAGAATCCATAAGGGAAAGAAGGTTAATAATGCATGGCGAATTCGCTAGGGATAAATAATTAAATGTCCTATTTCGACACAAGGCAAGCACTAATTAGTCGATTGATAAATACATCAATTGCCGGCATAACATCGGATGATATTAGTTATGAAAATAACAACTTCAACCCGCAAGGCAAAACCAAATTTATAGCGGCCTATTTCATACCTGCAACGTCTGAAACCACAGGCAAAGAACTAGCAGCAATTCAGGAAAGGCGCGGCATATTTCAAATCAGCGTTTACGTGAAACTAGACGGCGGGAAATATGACATAGAACAACTGCAAATTGTAGACTCGATACTGGCTGGCTTTGCCTATGGTTCGGTCGAAGTGTATAATAACCAAACAATAAATATTTTAGAATCCTCGGTTAATTCTGGCTCTGAAAATGAGTCATGGTTTAAACGAGACGTATCAATTAACTACTTAACAATTATTTAAAAGGGTAAATAGCAATGGCTGGATCAAATGATTACATTATCAAATTAGGCGCATCGGCAGCAGAAGCGGTAATAGCTGGGCAGCTTGACGGCACAATGGCGCAAAACGGCGCACCTGTTGACATCACAAACAAATCAAATGGCGGTAAAGTAACGACATTTAATAGTTTTGTTGCAGGCCAACAGATTACCTTTGCTGGTACGTTCACGCTATTAAGCGAATCCGTACAAAATACAATCAAAGCGGCTATTGAAAGCGGCACTCAAATACCTGGCATTGTTGAAACTGCTGTTGGTGGTGAGACTTGGCAGTGTGATACATGGAGCGTTTCTGGTCGTAGTGATGCAGCACCAGTTAACGGCGTTCCACAAATGTCTGTTACATTCAGCACGTCAGGCGCTTACACATACACCGCCCCATCTGTCTAGATGAAATTTAGTCTTTGTTACAAAGATTATGACTACAAAATAACATGGTCAGCGAAGCGCGAATTTAAGCGTGAAACTGGCCGTGGGCTTTGGTCTACTCTTCAAGGTGTAATGGGTGTTGTTCAATCTAACAGTGATGGCTCAGTGCTAGATTTAATGGCTGCTATTGGTAAGCATATCGATGATGTTGACGGTGCTATTTTATTGTGGGTGCTGGCTAAGCAATGCAACTCTGCGCTAACTCTTGCTGAGATTGCTGACGGTTGCGATCGCGTTGGATGGCGTCCTATTGCTGAAGATTCTGCTTATGCACAGCCTTACACATACGTTATTTATTTAATGCTATTAGACATTGATAAAATGTATGAAGAGGAAGCCATAAAAGCAAAAAAGTCTTTATGCCCCTCAGAGGAAGGGCAAGAGAAAAGTCCAGCCTAGATATCGGCGACTTTGACCATTTTAGCTGGTGGAAAGCACTCGTAAAAACAGGCATCCAACCAAGTGAGGCGTGGCAAATGGAGTTCATAGAAAGCACCTACGCACTAGATATAGAGCCGCAAAGCTCGGATATATCACTAGCCTTATATCATCAAAGAAAACAAAACGGAGCGCCTGACGAATGTCTACAGAGCAGTTAATAATTGAGTTAGATGCTAGAACGGCAAAGCTCGACGCTAAACTTAAAAAAGTTGAAGCGGGGCTTGATGGTGTAGAAGGCAAAACTAAAAAAGCAGACGCGGGCTTAAAGAAATTCGCTAACGGCGCAAAAGTTGCTGGTGGGGTCGCTTTGAAATTGGCGGCGGCGGCTACTGCTTTATCTGCGGCTATTACAGCTATGGTTATATCGTCGGCTAATGGAAGGCGTGAATTAGAGCTTCTAGCCAAGCAAGCAAAAACATCAACAGAAGACTTTCAAGCGTTATCTTTCGCGACTAGTAGGTATGGCATAAACGCAGAGCAAATTGCTGACATATCAAAAGACATAGCTGACAAGGTTGGTGAATTCAGCGCTGCTGGCACAGGTGCATTCCAAGACTACGCCGACGTGATGAAACTAACAAAAGATGAGGCTAGGGATGCAGCCAAAGAATTTGAGGGCTTATCATCTCAAGAAATACTCGGTGCGATGGTTTCAAGAATGGAAGCCGCTAGCGTATCAGGCGATAAAATGACGTTTGTTTTGGAATCGCTAGGCAATGACGCATCCAGATTAATACCTCTATTCAAAGGGAATTCAGCCGAGCTATTAGAGCTTAAAAAACGTTTTGACGACGTAAATAAATCTTTACAGATAACAGGCACTCAAGCCGAAGCACTGCGTGAAGTGTCTAACACATTTACACTGATGACATCGTCAATCGGTAACGCCACGACAGCCATCAGCGCGACCCTAGCGCCAGTGCTCGACGACTTCTTTAATGACATTATAGATATCGTACCAGATGCAACACAAACAATAGTTAACTTTATTAACTCATTTTTAGACGCTGAGAATATTAGCTCAATAGCTGGGGTTAACAAAGAAATTGCAGACGGTCAAGAACGAATAGATGAATTGACAGAAAAGATAAACAGCAAAAGGCAGCGTGGCAAAGAACTAATAAAAGCTGACCGCGACATTGAGCGCGAAAGGCTTGCCGACCTAAAAGAACAACTTGAAGTTTTAACGAAGCAACAAGAAAAACTCGATGACGCCAAGCGTTTAGGCGGCGGCCAGATTGGAGGTGAGGCAGTTGAGGGAGATTCAGGCGAAGTTGATTCTGGCCTCGGTACTGGCGACGAAATACAGGCAATAAAAGACCGATTCAAATTAGAAGAAACCTTATTGGCTGAAAAGTTGGCAAGTGAAATATTACTGGTTGGGGCTAACTCGGATACTAGATTTCAATTAGAGCAAGAATTTGCCGATAAAATGGCAGAAATACAAGGCAAAGCAAGGGAGGAGGCTAGGCAGGCGGCGCAAACAGATGATGAAGCCGAATTAGAGGCTCTGCTTAATGAGCAGCAACAACTTGAAGATTACCTAAACAACAAGTTAATATCAGAACAGTCATACCAAGAAAAGCTAAAAGAAATCATAGGTGAGTACGCACCTGAAACACTTGATCCATCAATACTTGAAGAGCAAAATCAAACAGAGCTAGATTTACTTAATGAAAAGCTAAACAGCCAATTGATATCGTATGAGTCTTACTTCGGAAGCCTGAAGAAGCTAAAAGACAAGGATCTGAAAGATAAAGACAAAGATAAAAACACCGAACTAAAATGGTCTACATCGTCAACAAAAAAGCTAATGGATGACGGCAACGCTTTGCTCGCAAACTTAGGCGACAACAGCAAAGCCTCACACAAGATAAAACAAGGGCTTTCAGCATCAAACGCATTCATGAATACTGCGGAGGGTGTAACTGATGCGCTAGCAGAGCAAAACTATGCAAGCGCCGCGATTATAGCGGCAACGGGGTCGGCACAAATAGCGGCTATTTTATCATCATCACCCGACAGCCCTGGTGGAGGAACTGGCGGCGCACCATCACAGGCTCCAGAGCAACAAGAATCATTTACGCCTGAAACATCTAACATCGGCGTTGACTTTAGAGATGACAACAGCAGCACGACAAATGTGATAACATTCGACACAAGCACGGGCGATCAGCTAATCGACGTATTATCTGGAATGTTAAACGAACGAATGAGGCAGGGTAGATAATGAGACTGACAACATCAAATTTATTCTTAGGTGTAACGCCAACCGTTACAACTGGCGCATCTACTGATGCCGCCGCCAATATAACTGACCCTGATTTTTCAACGTCTTACACCAGCGTTAATAACTCTGATTTGTCTATAACATTTGGCGCAGTTAGCACCATAAATTATGTAGCGTTGGCGGGTTTAAACATAAAAGGCGCAGGCGATTACACAAGCAGCGTTAGACTGTTTGATGGTGCAACGTTAATCACATATAACGAGGTTATAAGAAACAATTGCGTGATGCTTTGCTTTGCTGCTAGATCGTTTTCTAGTCTAAAAATATCACTTTTAAGCAGCACTAACACTGAATTGATTGCGGTTAGGTTTATAGCGGCTGGCTCTTATGTTGAATTACCGTTAGGCGGTGAGAATGCAGGCTACAACCGTCAATGGCTAAACAGAAACACCAAAACAAAAAGCACGTTAAGCAACTTAGCAGCGCCGACTGCGGTATTAATCAAGAATACATCACCAACGCAGACATTAACCTTACCCAATATGACTAAGGATTTTTCAGAGGTCACATGGCAGACATTTCTAGATTTTACGGTGTCGAATTTCTTCTTTATTAGTGAGGAGGATTTCAACCCGTCGATAGGAGCGGCAACTAGAAATTCTAGTGTTTACCTATGTTTTGATGTGACAAGCTCTAAAGCATCAGCGCACCAATCAACTAGATTAATGAACAATTTAGCAATTAAATACCGAGTGTTTAACGGGCTGTAAATATGGCAACAATTGGCGCAAGTTCGTTTAGTGTAGTTGAGCTGAGAACATTTGAATACACACGAGGATACTTTTCACAAATGCATTTTACTGTTATAGAAATCGATTTACCTAGTGTTACAGGCACATGCACCATAAGCGGCGAACCTGGCTTTGGCACGCCTCTTTCGTGTGACCAACCAAGTAACGCGACAACAACATATAAATTCACGCAGGTTGACGCGCCTTTGTTGCCTGAATCTGGCATTTTACGATTAATCAAATCAATCAATGAGACGCCTGCTAAATTAAATTCTGGCCGTGGGTTATCAAGCAGAGCGACCGGCTCTTTTACGATGGCCGATATCACAGGTAAAGATCCTAACCCGCTGTCGCCGGCCGTTGTTGCTAATGGCATTTCAAGCGCCGGTTTTTTGGCACTGCTAGCGGTAAGGAATGAGCTTTCAAATAAACCGATGAGAATTAAAAACTATCGAGTCAATTCTGATGGGACAATTAACTTAGCGACTGGCGCAGAAACAAAGCATTATATTATTGACTCTATGGCCTCGGGCAAAAATGGCGATTGGAGGATTAGCTTTAAAGATGAGCTTTCGCGGGTAAACCTAGATGAAACACTATGGCCTATTCCGCTTGAAGGCTTCTTATTAAACGACATCACAGACATTCAAACCACTTTCAACGTTGACGCAAATGTCACGTATGCAGTAGCCGACACAATACGGATCGGTGATGAGTTAATGAAGATTAGCGCATTGGCAAACATTGGAACAGGCACCGCAAACATCACTGTATTATCAAGAGGTACGGCGATTTCTTACACTAACCTATTGTCTCAAACAGAGAAAAGTGAACACAGTTCAGGTGATGAGATATTTATATGTGAGGTTTCAGACAACGAAACAATTGATGTTACTTTAAAAAGAATACTTATTGATATCGGCATAAGTGCAACATATATCCCTGACGCAGCTTGGGCGGCAGAAATTACAGAATGGCACCCGTCAACTTTTATTAATACTATTTGGATTGAATCGCTAGATACATTTGAAGCGTTAGAGATGATCCTAACTGATTACATGATCGATATGTGGTTTGATCCAATTGCCCGACTAATTAAGATTAGTGCCATCAGTGTATGGCAAGAATCAAACGCATCATTAACGGAAGGTAAAGAAATTGATTTTCAGACTATCAGTAAGCGGAAAGAGGAATCGCTTAGATCAACCCGCGCATTAGTTATTTATGACAAGAGATTTTTAGCATCAAATGACAGCATTGAAAATTACAAAAAAGCATCACTATTTATTCGCTCTGATTTAGAAAGCGCGGATCTATTTGGCGAGGCTAAAACAAAACGATTTAAAGCATCATTCTTACTTAATAAAGCCGCCGCTGATTTACTGACAAACCGACACGTTAACCGATTCTCAAACCCGTTTAGCTTCACATGGAAGACCCAAGAAAACAAACTAACGTTTAGTACTGGTGACGTAGTAGATGTGCAAGATTTGACCACTGTAAACTTTGCAGGCTTGCCCGACTCAACAGAGCGAGCGCAAATAACCTCGATAAAAACAAACTATGGAGAATATGGACGTGATTACAGTGTAAGCGCACTAAGTTATGAGCCAAATTTTGTTACAGGTACAGAGATATTAATTAACGGTAATAGAACGGATATAAACTTATTCAACGACTACGCAGGCGCACCGAGCGCAGTTGTAGAGCTAACATTTATAATTGATGCGGCAACTATTGGAAGCTCTAGCAATTCAATACCAGCCATTAGAGCGGGCGCATTTGCTGCAGGTAGCAAAGTTATCATCATAATGATTAACAGTTCAGACCTTCAAGCGTTCGCGGGTAACGGCGGAACTGGTGAAACGTTATTTTATGAAGCCGAGGACGGGCTTTGGATCAGGTCAGGAATATCTAACGGCGGCGCTGGTGGCGTTGTTTATAATGCCGACGGCATAACAACTGATGTTTATTTTAGCGGCGCAACACCTAGCGCAACATACCCAACTGCAGACGGATACATTAGAGCGCCCAGTGGCGGCGATGGTGGGTTTTCTGGCACGATAACAGGCCCAACAACTGCAACGGCTGGTGATGGTGGTGATGGTGGTGATGGTAGATCACCTGGTAACGGTGGCGCTGGTGGGTCTGCATTTATTGGTGGATTCTTAACTGATACAGGCGATAGTGGAAGCGCAGGAAATTCACTGGGAACCACTTCAGGCTTTGGCAATGCTGGCGCAAATAATGCTGCAACAGGCGGCTTAGCTGGAAGCGGAATATTAGATAGCGGGGCAACAGTAACACTTTACGGCTCAACAGCGGCAAGATACATAAACGGAAATGGGTCACATCCTTAATGAATTATATCCCTCACACAGTAACGGCAATCTCAAAGACGACCGGCTTAAACGACTCGATAATAGTACAGGGCGCAGCAGTATCAATTACAAACACTGACGGCGCGGTACTTATGTATGATGATGCAGCAGGGACAAACCCTGAATCTGTAAAATACACAGGCACAAGTGGGCAGGTTGTAATATATGTGACAGAGGACACATACACGCTTACTGTCTCTGGGTCTGATAGCATTATAACTGTTATCGAAGCAATACCAAGGCCGACGGTATTGAGCGTAGACGATCCCTCGGACGATATAGGGCCAACTTTACACGCAGCAATGTTGGCGGGTGGTACATATATGCTGGCTGGTGAATGCACCATATCAACATGGCCAGGCAGGGTTAGTATCACCAACCCTTTTAAGTTGGTTGGCTTTGAAAACGCAAAGATTAACATTACGGTAGGCGGCACGCTTGCAAGGGTTGCGTCGTCTAACATTCTATTTGAACGATTAGAGATTATATGCACTGATGACTCGTTAAATTTTATAGATTATAACAATCTCCCATCAGACACATATAATGTTTGGTTCGAGAAAATCACCGCGACAGGTTGTAATCACTTTGCATTTTGCAATGACACCCCAAGCACTGCATTTTATTTGATAGATTCAGGCTTTAACAGTTGCAGATTTAAGAACGTTAATCTATCAGGAATAAGATTAACAGGGTTGAGAATGCTAAACGTTGTTGCAGATGACTGTCATATCGACGGTTCAAAACGTGATGGAATTAAATTGGGATTTGTCAAAAATGACGGCACCCAGATTTTGCATTCTGAAATATTAGGGGTTGTGATAAGACGTTGCACAGCTAAAAATATAAATCCAACATCAGATCCAGGTAGTGCAGGAAGTTATTGTTTTTACGCATCGGGCGAAGATGCTCATATTTATGATGTATATTGCGAAAATCACCACGCGGCTAACTTGACATCAACATGGTCAAACATGGAGCCGATTTATATAAAAAGCAAACGCGCTCGACTTCATGATTTTGTAGTTAAAAACTGTAGCAATAACCAAGGGGGTTTTGCAGTAAAAGGGTTGAATGTCACGGATAGTACAAATGGTGATAATTGTTCTGTATATAACGGCACTGTAGTTAACGACTCACAAACGGGGTGCTTTAGTGCAAGTCGGGCAGGTTGGATACAGGGTGAGAAATGCAGGATTCACGGCATGACAATCAAGGGAATGAGATCTAGAAATATAACCATAAAATCTCTTGATGAGAGAAAAAGCAAATGGATAAAAGCATATAACAACGATTTTGAAGCTGTCGCTGGTGATAAGATTTATCAATTAAACGGCAGTTTTGAATATGTTGAAGTGGGAAACGGGGACACAGTCGTGGGAGTTACAAGAACTCAAGATTTAGATTTTTGCACAATTGGCACCACTAATGTTATAGATAAGCTAGTTATCAGCCACCCGTATTTTGAGGATACAATGCCATCTAGCCTTATCTTTAGGGTGTTTTCCATTAAGGACTCTGCAACAATAACGCACCTAGTCCTTGATCATGTTTCACCACCTTTTGGCCGGTGTCTAGTTGAGTTGGAATCACCCGTTGACGTTGGCACGCTTGACATGAGCCGTTGTGATGTTAGAGGTTTAGGGCGGGCATTTTACCGAACGACGGCGGCATTTAGAAACGTTACAACGCATTTAAACGCAGGGTTTTTAACGAGAGAAGGGCCGACACAGTACCTGGCGTTGCAAATCCAAGCGGCCAAAACTTTTGACGTTGAACTTACGGGTAATACATATGACACAACAGTGAAGTTAAATACGGTAATTGAATCTAGTGATATAATTATCAGCGGCACAAAGGAGGGCGATATTGTTCATCACACGCTAGTTATGCCTGACGATGTCACGATCCTTAGTTCATACGTAAAATCTGCGTCAACAATAAAGATGCAGATACAAAACGATAGTTCAACAAGCGGCACTGTCGGGCTAACAAGTATTGTAGGTGAGGTTTTTGTAGAAAAAATAAACGGCGTCATTAATAACAATATTTAAAACCATTTATGGGTATTATAGCCTTGAACCTTGAAAGTGCTAAAAAGTAAAATTGTTAGTCATAAAATGACATGTTAAAATAACCAGCAAAACAACCATAGGAAAATCAAGATGCCGAGAAGTAAAGATAAAGGAAAGCCATCACCGCTTTTTAAAAAGACAGCGGTTAAGCCTAAAGCCAAAAAGAAAACTAAAAAATGATTAAGGTGGCGGTTGTTTTGTTGGCGTTTACATTAATTGCTGTGTGTAATAATTTTAATGCTGATTGGTACTATCTCGCATATAGCGCAAGTTATGGGATTGTATCTATAATAGCCGCTATCTGTTATCAAAAAACAAACTCAAAACTGTTACTGTGCTATGCTACGGTTAGTTTATTAACCAGCGTCTTGCACTTTCTTGTACACGTTGGTTTTTACGACACACTAAAAAACATGCTTTGGTACCAGCCTTTAAATGTTGGCGTTATTGTTGAGTCTTTTGAATTTGCGCTAATAATTACAGGAGGTTTGAGTGTTGCTATTTATGTCTATAGTTTGCTTATTGATAATCATAATCAGCACAAAAACCGTATTGATAGCATGGGGTTGTTTAAATGAGCGCAACAATAGAGCAGCTGGCGAGACTAGACGAAAAGATTAGTCTATTCATGGCTAGTCAGTCTGAATTCAACAAGAACATTAACGATAATCTAAAAGAATTATCGAAGACACAAACCCAAATACAAGTCCAACAAGTCGAAATCAACAACGTCGTAATAAACAGCAATCTCATGTCTGGAAAAATCGACAAGCTTAACATTGAGATGTCAGACGTTAAAACAAACCAGGCTTTGATGATTGACTTTAAAAGTCAGGTCAGGCACTTGAAGTGGGTTTCAGTCGGCCTATTTGGCGCTGTAATAGTTGCGCTGATCAAAACCATACTAATACCATGATACTGCAACGATTGGATTCACCGAGCGATAGAACTAACGGCATCCTAACTTTGCCCGATGGTACTGAATATAAATCACTCGAAAGACCGTGGCTAAACAATCAAACATCAATCTCTTGCATCCCCGCCGGTCACTATAAATTCAAACGTGATACACACGGCCGCTTTCAATGGTTTAGGGTGCTAGACGTTAACAAGCGCACTGATATAGAAATGCACTTAGGCACAAAGCCAAGTCATAGTGAAGGTTGTATTTTGCTACCTAAAGAGTGCTTGAAAGCAATGTGTGATTTTTTCTTTAACGACCTAGATTTGACTTATGTATTGGAGATTAGAAACCCATGAGCTTTTTAAGTAAATTACTAGGCGGCTCTGGCATAGTCAAATCAATTGAAAACATAGCGTCAGAATGGATTCAGACGGACATGGAGAGCGCAGAGGCTAAAGTGTTGATGATTAAAACGCTTGATCCAAATGGCAAGATGCGCCGCGACT
>TARA_R110000744_G_scaffold37249_1_pt1 | contig 12857 bp, 9 predicted proteins | sample TARA_R110000744 | Tara Oceans TARA_R110000744 (sample SAMEA4398083) | marine metagenome | biome: Polar Biome; feature: [DCM] deep chlorophyll maximum layer (ENVO:01000326); material: water (ENVO:00002006), including particulate matter (ENVO:01000060) such as... | depth 36 m | reverse complement strand
ACAAGCATCATTAAAAATGACCAAGGCCCAGAACTGGATTCATGACAACTATGCCATGGACATCACACTAGAAATGGTGGCAAAACAAGTGAATATTTCAAGAAGTCATTTTGCTCGTCAATTTCGTCAGCATACAGGGTTTAGTGTTATTGAATATCTCCTCAAAGTACGCTGCGATGCCGTGGCTAAACTACTTGCCAGCTCAAACACCGATATAACAGAAGTTGCTTTTGCGACCGGTTTTAGTAATTTAAGTCATTTTTATCGACACTTTAAGCGCCGCTATGGCATTACACCTGGCGCTTTTAGACAAATGATTAAACATCAAGGCACTGCACTGACAGCTGATTCGGCATAAGCAACACAGCTAAACCATTTATATACCAACCTATTTAGTTTAATAAATAGCAAAAAAAAAGCTCTTACCTAAGTAAGAGCTTATTAATATTGTTAAATACTAGCCGTTATTTAAAACTTGTAGCTTGCTTTAACGTACAAAAAGCGACCTTGGCTATTGTGAGTGCTATTCGCAAAACCCATAAAATCATGATAAGCAAACGGTGGCTCTTCATTAAACAAGTTAGTGGCACCAATACTCAAGGTAGTATTTTCAATACCGATATAATTCACTGTGGTATCAACCGTTGTCCATGAATCTATATCACTCATACCTTCAGTAGCAACTGAGGCGTCTTGCTTAAATTCGCCAATATAGTTTATCGCCATACTTGCGTTCCAATCACCTTGTATCCAAGTCGTGTTGAACGTCCAACGAACTTCTGGTTGTTCAAAGTCACCTTCTTGGGTATCAATACGCATAGAGCCATCAGCATTCGGGCGAGCATCTTCATAAGATAAAACGTAATTGACTACATAAGTAAATTTAAATTCACCTATATCAGTTTCCAAGCCGTAATTAGCTTCGATATCTAAACCAGAAGTAGTGATATTCCCAATGTTTTCATATTGATCGAAGATACGAACAACTTCACCTGGATCGCCAGCAATAGTCGATGGTAAACGTTCAACTACCGAAGGGTCATTCCCTAAAGTACTGAATTTAAACTGGGTATCTTTAGTAATGACATTTTCAATATCATAATCATAATAATCTATTGAAAAATCCATGTTATCTGCGACTTCATAGATCAAACCTAAGTTATAACTAGTCGATTCTTCAGGACCCAAATCGTCATTACCTGAAAGCACGGCAGTATACTCTTGTGGCTCACAGGCTTTGTTAATATTACCAACCGCAGCACAACGTACCGTATCAACCAAGTTAGGTGACTCATCAGTATTGCCTAAGCCAATTTGGTGTAATGATGGGGCTCTAAACGCCGTGCCGTATGAACCACGTAAAGATAAAGACTCAGTAGGTTGCCAGATAAAAGCAACTTTTGGATCCGTTGTAGTACCAAAATCACTGTAGTCTTCATGACGAACGGCAACCTGCACTTCTAAGGTATCAAGTACTGGAATGGCCAATTCTGCAAAAACAGAGGTATTATCACGCGAACCATTAGCTTGGGTGGCTTCTGTGCCAAATACTTCACCGCGTAAGAATTGATCATCTGGATTATCGCTAATACTCTCTTCTCTGTATTCAACACCAACCGCTAAACCAAGGTCACCATGCTCCATTTCCATGACTGAACCGCTGATTTTAGCATCAAAAGATTTACTGGTTGATTTACCAATACGTGTCGTAGTCGTTTCAATAAAATCTAATGATTCTTGACTGTTGCTAGAGGGTTCAAACGGGTTCCATAAACCACTATCAATCGCTTCTTGTGTGCGACGTGAATTAGGGAAACCATTTACGCCACGCTCAGTCGATGTGCTCTTAATATAGTTATAAGCGACTTCCCAGCTCCAATCTTTGATCTCACCTTGTAAGCCAATAATTGAGCGATAGTAGTCAGAGGTAACGCGCTTTTCACGGTTGCCAATATCAAGCATGCGTCGGCGCATGGTTAAGTCTTGCTGATAAAATTCATGCGTAGGCATCATTGCAAACGGGTGATTTACATTATCACCAGACATAAATAATTCATTAAAGCTTGGGCTACCGGCACCACGGATTGTCGTTTTAGAATGTTGACCGTTTAATTCCGCAAAACCACGTAAATGGTCATTAATTTCGTATTTACCTAAGTAAATAAAACTAGCGCGTTCAGTTGCAGGAACAGAAGTCATGACGGGTGCATAATCATAACGACAAAGGTTACCGACAATATCTTGCTCAGCACACACATCATTACCAAAGGTATCAGGCATACGATTAGTTGAATCACTCGCTAATGCTATAGTGCCAGGAAACCCTGATGAACTCCTAAAGTCAGTAGCAAATGGGTCATTAGGTCTTAATGCTTGTTGGTTAGCCGATTTTGAATAGTCGCGATCAGCATAAAGAATTTCTTCACGTTCAAAGTAATCTAGTGCAAATGTATGGCTGCTTTTTTCTGTTGAGTTACCCCAAACAATGCTGATGTTTTTCTCTTCACCACCACCGTCAGCTGTATCTCCTAATTTTACAGCAACTTCTGCGCCTTCAACATCGTCGCGTAAAACGATATTAATAACACCGGCAACGGCATCAGAGCCATAAGTTGCTGACGCACCGTCTTTTAGAATATCGACGCGCTTGATAGCCGCTAAAGGAATATTGTTGATATCTACAAATGCGGTGTCAATATTATTAGCAAAGGGTGAAACAGAAACACGACGACCATTAACTAATATTAACGTTGAGTCTGCACCCAAACCACGTAATGAAACACTTGAACCACCATTACTGGTATTGTCACTACTGTTTCCTTGCGTTGAAAAAGTACCTTGACCTGCCATAGGTAACTTAGTAAAAAGACCGATCAGATCAGTAACCCCGCTATTGGCAATATCTTCTGCACTTAGGGACGTTAAAGGAGATGGTCCTTCCATGTCTGTTCTTTTGATATGAGAACCGGTAACTTCTATTCTTTCTACGCTTTGTTTTTCTGCCGCTATGGCAAGATGACTTTGTGAGGCGAATAGTGCCGCGGTAATACTAAGGGCTAGTGTGTGTTTACGACTATTTAAGAGTTTCATGTTTTAACTTCCTTTTATGCTTTTATAGTTACTTGTTTTTAAGGTTACTTGTTTTTATATTAATTAATGTTCCTTAATGTCAATAAAATACGATTTAACTAAAATAAATCAAGTGATTTTATAACAAAAAAAACACAGATTTAACAGGTTAACCACTGATAACATATATCTAAAATGTAAAGTAATGTTAACCAATTAAAATCCAATTTAAATTTAACTACGAAAAGTTTCTAATTTTAATTTAATAACCACCAGAAACAGTTCTAAATTATGAAGTACTAGGAATGTTCACAAAAAAAATCCGATGAATACGTTTCATCGGATTTTGGTTTTATTGCCAATTTATAAGCTAAATATTTTTAACTTATCGGCATTACTGCTTTAACACAGTACTTTTCTTCGGTTGGGGTCTCTTTTACAAACCAACAATGAAGTTGATATGTTATTAAAACTGGTTTGAGGTGTTTTTCGCTCCACCGGCTTTAAGTGCGTTTTCACCTGCAAAGTATTCTTTGTGATCATCACCCATGTCTGAACCTGACATGTTTTGATGTTTAACACAGGCAATACCTTGACGAATTTCTTTACGTTGTACACCTTCAACATAACCCAACATAGCCGCATCGCCAAAGTATTCTTTAGCAAGGTTATCGGTAGATAACGCAGCCGTATGGTAAGTAGGCAATGTAATTAGGTGATGGAAAATACCAGCTTCACGCGCTGTATCTGATTGGAAGCTACGGATTTTGTCATCTGCGGCTGTAGCAAGTTCAGTAGTATCGTAATCAACATTCATTAAATCTGCACGAACATAGCTAGATACGTCTTCACCGGCTTCAACCATGGTGTCGTATGCTTGTTGACGGAAATTAAGCGTCCAGTTAAATGATGGGCTGTTGTTGTAAACCAGCTTAGCATTTGGAATTTCTTTGCGTACTTCGTTCATCATTGCAGTGATGTCAGCAACGTTTGGTGTTGCCGTTTCAATCCAAAGTAGGTCTGCGCCAGCTTTAATAGCTTCAATGCTGTCAAATACACAACGCTCTTCACCCGTACCTTGACGGAATTGGTATAAACCAGAAGGCAGACGTTTAGGACGAACAAGCTTACCGTTACGATTGAAACATACATCGCCTTCAGCCATATCTGCAACGTCAATTTCTTCAACATCTAGGAAAGAGTTATAAATATCGCCTTGATCGCCAGGCTCTTTAACAACCGCAATTTCTTTTGTAAGGCCAGCACCTTCAGAGTCTGTGCGTGAAACGATAATACCGTTATCGATACCTAATTCTAAGAAAGCGTGACGTAATGCACGTATTTTAGAATGGAAGTCAGCATGAGGAACCGTTACTTTACCGTCTTGGTGTCCACATTGCTTTTCATCAGCAACTTGGTTCTCAATTTGCAAAGCACAAGCACCTGCTTCGATCATTTGCTTCGCCATTAGGTAAGTGGCTTCAGCATTACCGAAACCTGCATCGATGTCAGCAATAATTGGAACTACGTGAGTAACGTGGTTATCGATTTTGTGCTGAATAGCCGCTTTATCGCTTTCAGATGCTGCGTCTAATTCACGGAAAAGACCACCTAATTCACGGGCATCTGCTTGACGTAAGAAAGTGTAAAGCTCTGCAACTAAAGAAGCTACTGAGGTTTTTTCGTGCATAGATTGGTCAGGAAGCGGACCAAACTCACTGCGAAGAGCAGCAACCATCCAGCCTGAAAGATACAAGTAACGACGATCTGTTTGACCATCAAAATGTTTCTTAATAGAAATCATTTTTTGTTGGCCAATAAACCCGTGCCAGCAACCTAAAGATTGAGTGTACTTAGTACTATCAGCGTCGAATGCAGCCATATCGCGACGCATGATATCTGCAGTGTATTGTGCAATGTCTAAACCAGTTTTAAATCTATTCTGTACTCTCATACGGGCTACAGACTCTGGATTAATGGCATCCCAAGAACTGCCAGCTTTTTCTTTAATTTCTTTAACTGCTTCTATTGCACTTTGATAATTAGACATATCACTTTCTCCAAAAGTTTTAACTGACAGTATTTATATGTTTGATGATGTAACTGCTTTTGTAAGCAATCACACCGGACAACATAAATACTAAACCAACATTCATGAATAAACAAAATATATAATTAGCATCCCTACCATTCCCGTCATGAATAGTGGTGTAATAACTCTAAAATATAAATGTAAATAATCTAATATATTCAAATAGTTCTAACTCATCTTATAATTTATTCATAAAAATCACGCTGAAATTAATTTAATTTTCCCATGAAATTTACTTGATTCTCACCATTAGCCATGACATAAATCTAAGTTATGTTTATGTCCTAGATTATTAATGTTATGAATATCTCAAAAATTGATTTAAATCTGCTGATTTATCTTGATGTCTTACTCAGAGAGAAGAATGTTACTCGCGCTGCTGGCCAGTTAAATATTACTCAACCGGCGATGAGCAATGGTTTAAAAAGGCTGCGAACACTTTTTAACGACCCTATTTTAGTGAGAACTTCTGATGGCATGGTGCCTACCGAACGAGCTCGAGCTTTAGCGCCTGCTATTAGAAAAATTTTATTGGAGCTAGAAGAAGCACTCCAAGGTGAAGAGGAATTCAACGAAAAAAATAGCCAACGGGTTTTTCGTCTGATGGCAAGTGACTATGCAGCCTCTACGCTATTACCAAAATTATTGAAGCGTATCAACCAGATAGCACCTAATGTTACCATTGACATCATGACGCCTAGTGATGTTAACTTTCATGATGTTGAGGCCGGTAAAATTGATATGGCCATCAACCGTTTTGATGAGTTGCCACAATCATTTCATCAAAAAACTATTTGGCGAGATTCATTCTCATGTTTATTAAGTGCCGATAATCCAGTTGTTGAAAAATTTAACTTAAATACTTATCTGAGTGCTAAACATGTTTGGGTATCTAAAACAGGCTTTGGTGTCGGTGTTGGTATGGATCCGAAAGATGTGCAAAAATTAGGATGGGTTGATGAAGCATTAGCGCGCATAGGTAAACAGCGTGATATTAAAGTCTTTACACGAAATTATCACGTGGCAATGCAACTAGCACTTGAAGATGAATTAGTTGCAACCTTGCCTACACGAGCGGCATTAATTCATAAAAACGATGCGAATTATACAGTGCTCAAACCGCCATTCGATATTCCAGATATTGAACTTAAAATGATATGGAGCCCTCTGTTGCATCATGATGCTAGCCATATATGGTTTAGACAGTTGGTTATAGAAGCGGCCAAAGAAGGCTAATAAAGCAATAAGGACGTAGTGAGTGTGATCACATTTAAGAAAAAAACATTCAATGCTTTGTATAGCATATTTGCCATTTTTAGTTGTCTTGCGCTTGGTAAGTTGTGCTCGCATGTGGCCCCTATATTGCCGAGTAGCTTATACGGGTTGATTATTTTTACCTTAACACTACATTTTCGCATTTTTAACGCTGATCATATTAAAAGCAGTGTAGTTTGGTGCTTAAAACATATGGGAGTATGTTTTGTTCCTGCTGGCGTTGGCATTATCAACCACTTTGAATTAATCAAACAATTTGGCATCGCGATAGTCGCTATTACTTTTGTAACCACCTTTTTATTACTAACTGTTGTCGGCTTACATTATCAGCGATTCGCTGTCGATGACGAGTGACATAGATGTTACCTGAACTATTAAGCACACATATGCTCTCTTCGCTTTTTACTATTGTTGGAACCATTGCACTATTTCAATTTACGGCCGTATTTCAACGTAAATTAAACGCAATTTGGCTGCAGCCAATGCTAGTAAGTATTTTAGTCATTATTGTTATTTTACTTTGGCAAGATATTAGCTTTGAACGTTATTTTTCAAGTTCTTGGATGCTTAATGCCTTGCTTGAGCCGGCGGTTGTGGCATTAGGCTTTCCACTTTATCAACACTTAGAAACCATAAAAAAGCAGTGGAAAAGTATTATTTTCGTGCTATTGATTGGGGCATTAATTGCCATTATTAGCAGCTTTGTTATCACTATGTTGTTGATCGGGGATTATACTATAGCCGTTGCACTTTCTTTAAAGTCGGTTACCACACCTATTGCCATTGCCATAGCGGGTCAGTTAGACGGTAATACAGCGATAACAGCTTTTGCCATTATTCTCGCAGGATTTTTTGGTGGTTTGGTTGGCCCTCCTTGGTTAAGGTATATTAAGGTGAAATCACCAAAAGCACAGGGATTGGCTATTGGCGCTGCGAGCCACGCTATAGGTACAGCAAGCGTCAGTAACATTAGTTACGAGCATGCCGCTTATAGTTCATTGGCGTTGATTGCTTCTGCAGTAATCACAGCATTTATAAGTCCATTTATCATCATCTTTTTAGCTACGCTGTTCTAGCATTTTTAAAAGCGAAGTTTTATGGAAAATTTGCGTTAATACCTTGGTCATATATTATAAAAACGATATGTCTGTATCATTTATCTCAATGAGTTAGCTTAACTATATAAAAATAATACAGACTTTATTTATGATTCATTCTCAGCATGAATAGCAAGGATAACAACAAACAATAATATGAATATAGCTATAATAAAGGCAAATAAAAAAGCACTTATCTATTAAAAAGCAAGTAGTTAAATAAATCTTAGCTACTTGAAATACAAAAATCATGGCTAAAAGGTACTTATTTTTTTTTCGCGGCTATTGCATCAAGTAGACAATATTTCTACATTGCAGGTATTAGTTTTTCCTCAATGTCTTAAATAAGAAAAATTTATCCCAATTTGACTCATTAATTATCTATTCACTATTTAATCAGTCAAATGGGTATTACTTCCAAACTTTCAAGAAAGGTGTCCCATGACAAAAAGAATTTCCATCTCAAATTTACAGGTAGCAGAAGAGTTATATAACTTTGTTAACGAGCAAGTTCTCCCTGGCACTGCAATCCCTTCAAATACGTTTTGGGATGGTTTTTCAAAGCTTATCGCTGATTTAAGCCCAAAGAATAAAGCCCTATTGTCAAAGCGCACTTCACTGCAACAACAAATAACGACTTATCATCAAGAACACCCCGCTGATAATTTTGTTTTTGCTGACTATAAAAGCTTTTTAAAAGATATTGGCTATCTCGCTAAACCAGTAGCAGACTTTACTATCTCAACAAAAAATGTTGATGCTGAATTAGCCACAATAGCGGGTCCGCAACTTGTCGTGCCAGTAATGAACGCCCGCTTTGCCTTAAATGCGGTGAACGCTCGCTGGGGTAGCTTATACGATGCATTATATGGCTCAGATGTTATTTCTGATGTTGATGGAGCAGAAAAGACAAAATCTTATAACCCAAAACGGGGTGCTAAGGTTGTTGCTTTTGCACGTGACTTTTTAGATCAAACTATACCTTTGATTGATGGTTCACATAATAATGTCCAGCGTTACCAAGTTATTGACGGTTCGCTAGTTATTGAACTGGATAATGGTAAAACGTCAAGCTTGGCACAGCCGGCATTATTTATTGGCTTCAATGGTGAACAAGCTTCGCCAAGTGAGCTAGTTTTTAAACAGCACGATTTACATTTTATTATTGAATTTGACCAAAATAGTACCATTGCAAAAAGCGACACAGCAGGTGTTAGTGGTATCTCTATGGAGTCTGCACTAACTACCATCATGGATTGTGAAGACTCTGTTGCCGCAGTTGACGCAGAAGACAAAGTTATTGCTTATCAAAATTGGCTTGGTTTAAATCAAGGTACTTTATCTGAAACATTTGAAAAATCAGGTAAGCAACAAACACGTTTAATGCATCCTGATAAAAGTTATCAAAACCTTGATGGTACGCAAGGTAAACTAAAAGCGCGCAGCTTGATGTTTGTCCGTAACGTTGGCCATTTAATGACGAATAATGCCATTATTGACCAACAAAATAATGAAATCCCTGAAGGCATCATGGATGCTGTAATCACTTCATTAATCTCAACTTATGACGTTAATAAGCAAAATACCTTACGAAACAGTGAAACAGGTTCAGTTTATATTGTTAAACCCAAAATGCATGGCCCGGAAGAAGTTGCCTTTGCTAATGAATTATTTGACCGTGTAGAAGACCTATTAGCACTGCCTCGTAACACCCTAAAAATGGGAATCATGGATGAAGAGCGCCGAACTAGTGTTAACCTAAAAGCTTGTATTTATGAGGCAAAAGAGCGAGTAGTATTTATCAACACAGGATTCCTCGATAGAACCGGTGATGAAATTCATACCTCAATGGCAGCAGGTGTTATGGCAAGAAAAGCTGATATCAAGTTAACAAAATGGATTTCAGCATATGAAGATAACAATGTTGATGTTGGCTTAGCTTGTGGCTTTAGTGGTAGAGCACAAATAGGTAAAGGCATGTGGCCGATACCTGATCAAATGGCTAATATGCTAGCAACAAAAATCAACCATGTTGAAGCGGGCGCAAATACCGCATGGGTGCCGTCGCCAACTGCAGCTACTTTACATGCTTTGCATTACCATAAAGTTAATGTATTACAATTACAGCAACAACTAAAAAACCGCGTACCTGCTAACGTCGACGATATTTTAACGATACCTTTAGCAGAAAATACTCAATGGTCTGCGCAAGAAATTTCTGATGAATTAGACAATAATTCACAAGGTATATTGGGCTATGTGGTGCGATGGATAGATCAAGGTGTTGGCTGTTCAAAGGTGCCTGATATTAATAATGTTGGCTTAATGGAAGATCGCGCAACACTACGAATTTCAAGTCAACATATGGCAAATTGGTTACAACATGACATTTGTACCGAAGAACAAGTGCTTGCAAGCTTGAAAAAAATGGCTGCTGTTGTGGATAAACAAAATCAAAATGACACCCAATATCAAGCAATGTCGAGTGATTTTGATACCAGCATCGCTTTTCAAACCGCAGTAGATCTTGTACTACAAGGCCATAACCAACCCAATGGCTATACTGAGCCTTTATTACATAAAAATAGAATTATATTTAAAGCCCAAGCTAAATAAATCTAGCGTTGCTGCAATTTAAATATTTTGGCCATTAAAGCTCTGTGTTCATGAGTCGTTAGATTTATGAACACAGGACTATTTTTTATTCTTAAAAAACTAAAAAAACTGCGATATTTATTTAACATTACAGCATTAATATAGTCAGTAGCTTATATATTAACCATAGCTTCTAAGCTAAATTTCAACAAAATAGTCACTTACTTTAGTTAAAGTGCTGGTTAATTAAATTAGGCTATTGGTCTGAAAAAATGCACAGTTCGACTTATTACTCTCGCGTAAATGCAAGCACTTATCTATATTAATTTTTATCATAATGGTATTATGGCGAAATCAGGGAAAGATCTAGGATAGATATTTGATGAGAAATTCAACATGACAAGACAAACTAAACCTTATTTTTTAGGCTCTACTTTTGTTATCGTTAGTTTATATTGCTCAACGATTCAAGCAGAAACCAAAGTAAAAGCAAATGCTCAATTAGCTTTTACTAGAGATATTGTCGTTATTAAGATGAAATCTCCTGCAATTAATATGACTAACAACTACGCCTACCCTAGTATTACCAGCGAAGTATTCAATGTTTACCATCAAAAAAATTCACATAGATTAACTCAAAAATCTCCGCAGCCATTACTCGGTATTGAAGTCGCAGATTTTGTAAATATAGTGCCACGTAAATTTGATAACAAAAATTCTATCTTTGAGTTTGCGGCAAAATTTAATGACAAGCTTCAGCAAATACTCACCTATTTCGATTTTTCATCGACAAGCACTAAAAGTAAAGTTGAAAATATCAGCGAAAAAGATCAAAAAAGTAAAGTCAGCTTAATTGTTAAACATGACAACAAATCGATAAAGTCGAATTGTAGTAAAATTAAAAGCTGATTATTTATATCTAAAACCGCTTTATATTAGTCGAAAAAAAACCGCTAATGAGCGGTTTTTTAGGTGTAGTACTTGACCCGTCCTAATCAAGCCCAAGTAACACACTCATCACTGATACGAAATATTGCAGAGGCTTTACTCATTCAGCTTTAAAATTGGTAAGACTGGCCTTTATTCAATAATGTTTCAGCGCTTATTTTATCTGCCGAACAACTCGCGATATCTTCCTTAGTAAACACCAGAATAGTATCTTTATAGCTACCCGCTGACTTTCCCCCAGCGGACTTTAAAATAACATTAACATGTTCGTTTTTTGGTAATGATTTTAAACCATTGCCATATATACATAGTGTTTGGGTTAAGCTCACTGTTAATTGTTGATAATAATTAGAGCGCTCTTTCGCCCTTTGCTTTTGCTTTTCTTTTTGCTCTAACGCGAATTTATTACTGAGTTGTGCAATTTTACCTTGTTGAGTGCGAAAGCTTTCTTCTTGATCATTCAGCTTGGCTAACGCTTGCTTTAACTCTGCTTTCCGGTCTTCACTTGCCCGTGAGAGCTGGTAGCTTACATCACGTTTTTCGCGTTCTACTTCCCTTAATTTATAAGCTATTTCACGTTGTTCATCTCTTAACTCTCTTGATCTATCTCGGTTTTCTTCATATACCTCGACAACTCTTTCGTAGTCCTCGGCAGCAGAATCCAATGCACGCGTCACGGTTTCATTCACATCAATATCAAATTTTTCTAGAAACTCATGATTCACCTCTGGCGCAATCGGGGCAACGGGCATTTCAGGCATTGAAAAGTTAAAGTTATAATTCCCCCATTGACGATTTCTTGCTGCCGAACTAATAGTAAACACAACGCCTTGGCCACGCAGATAAGTGCTTTGAATACTATTAATCTCTGACGATTGGTCGGCTGATTTACCTGAAACAGAAGACTTAATAATGTCATTCATTATAGTTAACTGTTTGTGCATATCTGCATACTGCGCACTATTCGAGTCAGCCGCAAGCGCAGCTCCTGACATTAAAAAACAGGGTAATAATATCCTCGATGTAATTAAGCTTAATTTGTTCATATTCTACTCCTCAGTAGTCCAATTAGCAGGTGTACTTTTTAAATCATCTTGTTTTAACCCAAAGCCATTAACATCTTCTTGTCTATAAACTTTTCTATATTTAATTGCTTGTTCAAGTACTTGATATTTAATTTTTTGTTCGAGTAATTCGTCTTTTCGTTGTGCATTGATATATTGAATAAAGTCACTAATATCTTCTTTGCGCTCTTGTCGCGAGGCACCCATAATATAACTGGCAAGCTGTAAGTTATTGTCTTGCTGCTTCACTTTAATATCAGCAGCATAGTTTGCTAAAACTACTTGCTGCTCTTGTGCAAAACTTTGTAACCGCTCATCGACCAACTTAGCTAATTTTTGCTCTTGTAGTTGCGTATTACTGCCGGAAAAGCTCAGTAAAACTCCATTGTCTTGCATCACTAGCTCGACTTTAAATAACACTAATGCCACAGCAAAAAGAGAAAATACCATCGATAATGCAGGTAAGCCACGCCATTGCCAAAAGGCTGTTTTGTCACTTTCAAAGGCACTAGCACGGTCCCATGTGGGTACTTTTTCGTCACAAGTCATTGCTACTTGATGTTCAATAGCGTTGACGGTATTTTTACGTTGTTGCCATTGCCCTTCATCATCTAACTGACAATCATCTGATTTGCCATCTAGCCAATCGGCAAAGGCTTGCTCATGGTCTGACTCATCTTTATTTGACATGGTCTAACTCCAAATGATCTTTTAATT
>TARA_R110000744_G_scaffold102377_2_pt1 | contig 12861 bp, 12 predicted proteins | sample TARA_R110000744 | Tara Oceans TARA_R110000744 (sample SAMEA4398083) | marine metagenome | biome: Polar Biome; feature: [DCM] deep chlorophyll maximum layer (ENVO:01000326); material: water (ENVO:00002006), including particulate matter (ENVO:01000060) such as... | depth 36 m | reverse complement strand
ATTACTTGACCCGTTGCCAATAAAATCTACTATCTCGTTATCTTTATATTCTACTGGATTATTTACAGTTTGGCTTAACCCCTTAATCCTATCAATAGTTTCTTTGGGAAACCGCTTATAGAACTTATTTAGGTTTACTTTGTCGCCCGCGTCTACTATCGCATGAGAGCTAATATTAATGGTATGCTTAACGTCAACTATAAAAAAGTCATTCTCTGGAAGAGTTGTATTTTTAAGTATAACTCCACCCCTAATCATTCTCATATAACCGCTTCGGTCTATTCCTGTATTGCGCCCGTTCTCCCATATCTCGTAATTCATACGCTCTAAACATGCTTTCGTAAAGAACCTACCCGCCCCACAAATACCGCCTTTGTAGTAGTTTAGTTTATTGTCTGATGTTCTATAAAAGTAAACGTCACCGAACGAGTAGCAACGGTTTAAAGTTGTATCACGTTTGAAGTAATGCTTAAAGGTCTTTTCGTCTATTAGGTCATCGCTTCCAATAGCTATAACACCATCATAGTCTTTACAATGCTTCAATAGTTTGTTGTGCTTGTCGCTTATTGGCTTGTTAGGTATCTCGTAATAAATGCAACCTTCTGCAATGGCCTTTGACTTTGCGCCCTCGCTACCACCTACAATTATATCAAAGTTGTACTTCTTTTGCAGTCCTTTGTAATAGTCTATTACTATCTTTTCGAGGTCGTAGCGTTTATAAACGCATAAATGCAAGGCTAGTTTCATTCGTCTTTATCTTTCAATTTGTTTATTAAATAATCATTTGATTTAATCCTTTTGGCGGGTGTTCCTACGTAAACGCTGAATGGCTCTAATTCACCTTTAGCGAAAGCGTTAGCCCCTAACATAGTGCCTTTATAGATTGTGGTTCTTTGGTGTGTTACCGAATGTAAACCCATATTAACGTATTCATGTAGTCTAGTATGACCACCAACGCAAGCAAAGCAAGAGATTGTAATGTTATTGCCTAAATGGGCATCATGCCCTATGTGCGAATGAGCCTGTATGTAGCAATCATTGCCTACTCTGGTCCACTTGTCCGCGTACCTTGACGAATGAATAGTTACATGTTCTCTTATTACCGTATTGTCTCCAATGATTACGCGGCCCTCAATACCAGATCCGCCTTTAATTTCCGCTTCTGTTCCGATAACACAAAACGCGCCTATTTGTACGTTCTTGCCTATTACTACGTTAGGGTGTACTATTGCGCTATTTTGTATGTTGCTCATACTCTTATAGTTTGTTTACCAAATATAGTCAAAAAAGAAAACCCTACCAAAATAAATTGATAGGGCTTCAAAACAAACAATAAAAGAAAAACTATTCTTTATGCTTTTTAAGTTGTTTCAAGCGATGCTTTATTCGTTGCAAAATTTCCCTTCACAAACGATGTTCGATCATTGGTTTCTACCACGACTGCTCCACGCCACTCAATAAGGATAGTTCTAAAGTTTTCGGTAAAGTCGTTTCCGTCCAAACCTACTTCTACTCTAATACCATCTTTCTCGTAAAGATTAGCCTTACTCATATCTCCTACTAAATACTCACCTTGAGTAATTAAAGTAGATTCGATGATAGGATACGTTCCATCGAGCATAAGAGTCGAGCCGATCTGAGATAAGCGCGTCACGTAGCGATTGTCAGTAGAACTAGCAAGTACCTTAACCATCTTCAAAGCCGTAACATCAGAAGGGTGCATGAAAATTGCGCCTCTTTCGATAGTCTTGTTAGCTATTTTGATTTGATTAAAAGCAACTTCTAAAACGTCAACATCGTTAGCGTTATCAACAGCATTAGCAAAAGTGCCAGCAGCAAAAGCTGATGCAGTAGTTCTAATTCCGTGAAGTGTGTTAGTAGTACCAGCACCGCTGTAAGCTCCTAGCTCTACCGCTTGGAACAATCTGTCAGAAAGGTTGCCAGTAATAGCGCCCAACATCCAATCAGTATCACCGATCATTTCAGTAGTAGCTCTGATATAGGCAGTCGTCTTAACGATGTCCTCAGAATCAACAACCAAATCAAAGTCAATTTGATTTTTTGCGTTTCCTTCAGTAGTCTGAGCAGCAGTTCCGTCCTCGCTTGTCTGATAAACCCAGCTAACTTTCAATGAAGAAGTTCTACGCTTGTTCATCAAGTCTAGTAATTTAACCGCCCTTTGTGGTAGCGCGTTAAATCCTGCAATTCTATCTTCAACAGGAACATTACCGCCAGAGATATTACCAGCTATTGACATATCGCCAACTGCCTTAATCTCAAATTCGAAAGCGTTCTTCTTTGCTTCGATAGCTGAACCAGTCATCTTAACTAGATTCGCTTTGTTGTCCTCTAAAGACTTCCTAATTTGGTCGTTAAACGATAAAGGCTTTTCATTTCCTTGACCCTTCTTCATATTAACTTCGCTTTGGTCAAGTCTTTCGTTCATTTCTTTGAACAAATCTTTAACACCAGATTCAGACTTTCCGATAAGATCATTGATCTGCTCTTCGTTTAGTCCTTTATCCATCTTCTTAATCTCATCTTCTAAGCTCAACTTGAACTTTTCAGTCGACCCATCAAGAGCATCTTTTGCCGCCTTGATTGCCGTGTCTTCAACTTGCTTTAACAAGTCATTTTTTAAATTCTCAATATCCATTTTTATGGGTTTAAATTCTTGATTAAATGTTTATATAATTCCTCTTCCGCTACTTCGGTGGTCGGCTTAGTGGCGTTAGCCGGCTTAGTGACATTTAAAAAAGTATCTTTTAAGGTTAGTAATTCAAATTCTAAAGCATACCCAAGTTCATCGGATATGTTTCCTTTTCTTAATATGCTCGCTAGGTTCTCAAAGCGTTTAGATATGTAATCTATTTGCTCCTGGCTCTTAGCGTCTGTAATGGTTGCTAATGGATTAGCAGCAAGTGATACTGCGCTAATCTCATATAGCTTCAATTCCGTTAATTCTCTAAAACCGTCTTTCTGTTGTTTCTTGACCGCGCTAATACCTACGCTATTCTCACTTATCAAACCAAATTTGATCTGCTCCATAACGTCTTGACCGTCTATGGTTTTTAGTGCTAGTTTAGCCGTAAACGCTAGACCTTTTTCGTCTTCGTAAAGCTCATCTAACAACCCAATAGGAGCGCTAATGTCGTGCTGTTTGTAATACTTTATTCTGCTTCTGTTTTCGCTTATCGTCTTTGTATAAGCTCCTTTGGTGATTATATCTTGGTCACTATCCATGTTTCCAAAGATTGAACCATAACCCTTAACTATGCCTTTGGTTTCGTCAAGGTCTGATATACTACCGTTTTTATATAGAATTGAATCCATATTCAAAGATAAATCAAATATAATTCCGTTTTTTTAAGCCTTATCTTTAGGGTAACTATAATTAAAGCGCATGGCTACTAAGATTTATCAAGAAGGACACAATACTATATTCGATGACGGGGCAACTTATAAGGTGTTTCCTAGCTATCAATGCACCTATACAATACTTGTTAATACGTTTAAGATTTACTGTCATAGTGGTTCTAAAACAGAGTTTAGAAAGATAGTAGAAGGTGCTTATACCGCCTTTCAAGATGGTAATGGAAGTGCGTTTTCTAGTGATGAAATATTTAAAACCCACTTAAACGGGGTAACAGGAGGTGCAACCGCTTCGCTAGGGTCTAACACCGTATCAACTTTAAACAGTACGACAACGCTCTTAACGGCTTCGTCAGTATTTACGGGCGCTTGGGAAGATGTCAGCGCTTTTGATTCTGTTGTGGTTGCCGTTAAGACAGACCAATACGGTTCTTTTAGCGTTCAGTTTTCACCAGATGGAATAAATCAGGATTCAACGCTAACAAGATATTATAGAACCAATCAGATAGAAGTACCTCACAGATTTACAATAACTAGAAAGTATTGCCGAGTAGTCTTTACTAATGATAGCGCAAGCGATCAAACGTATTTAAGATTACAGACAATGTTTGGAACTAAAAGTGATTTGAACGCGCCTTTAGATTCAACGCTAGCGCAAGACTTTGACTCTACTGCGGTCAGACCGAGTAAGTTTAACACAGAGGTTGCATTAGGACTAAGACAAGGGTATCAAGTTTGGAACACGTTTGGTTATAATTCTGACGTAGATATCGGAACAGAAATAATAGCTTCTTGGGGTGGTGCAATGACTATCACTACAACAGCTTATACTTTATCGGTTGTTTCAACTGATGCGGCTGACGATGACGGAGGTACTGGTTGTAATTCGATTGTTATTTATGGCATTGATGCCAACAGAGATGAGCAAACGGTAGTAATAGCATTAGACGGAACTACTCCGGTAGTAACTACCGAAAGTTGGTTAGGAGTTAATCGTATAGAGATGGTCTTATGCGGAACAGGTCAAGTCAATGCAGGCACAATTACGGCAACCCTAACAACGGCTGGAACTATAATGGCTCAAATGCCTTTAGGTGGTGGTTTAACTCAACAATGTATATTTTATGTCCCATCAAATAACGATTTTGTAGCAGATTGGGTTAGAATAAACGCAGTAAACGAATCAATAAAAGCTATTTTAACCATTAAAATGTTTATTTGGTCTGCGGTTACAAACGGCAAGCAAGAAGTTTATAGGGTTAATCTTGACACAGACGCAAACCCAGACATATCAGAAAACCCTACTCTACCCTTTACAATTCCAGAAAAGTCAGTAGTTTGGTTAGAATGTACTTCTGACAAAGCAAACGTAAATGTTTCTGGGAGGTTTAGTGGTATGTTGGTAAGACAAAAGGACGCTATTACTTAAAATTAAGACCCCCGTTTTCGATTGGGAAAAACTACTAAACCAACCTACTTGCGAGGGTCTTTAGGGGGTTTCTTATTTATTTTTATAACTATCCTAATGGCGCAAACCATAACAAAAAAAACCAATAACACCGAATAGGCATATCTTTTCATGTCTTTGATTTGATTAAAAAATTAAAAACATACCTTAAAAAGTGGTAATGTTTAGTATATTTGATTCAGCAAAAACAAATTTAATAATTATTTTCTAATAAATTAAGAAAAAATAAAACTATGATAGAAGAAAACAAGACCCCCAAAGAAGTAGCACCAGACGGTCAAATAATGTTAGACGAAAACGGACTACCCCCAATGAGAACTAAGCGAGAGTCTGTTAATTGGGATTATGTAATTACTTTAGATACTAAGATTGGTTCGCCTTTACCGGATTGGAACGAGCGCAATAACCAGGAGAGTAACTAATACGTTTACTTTTCATTAGCAAAAGTTTCCATATAAGGAAACATAATTAAAGTAGCCTAGTGATACGATGGTAAAAACTAACCTTATACCCATAAAGAGATAGTAACTAGGGTAAAAACTAACGGTAATTACCTATAACAAAACTATAAACCCCGTTTTAATAAGTCTTTATAAAAAGCTATAAATTAAATTTATACTTTAACTATCTTTGAATAAAAAAGATATGCTACTAGGATTATTAAAAGGATTGGGACAAGCATTAGTACCCAAGCTGGTATCTAAGATACTTGGAGAAGGCAAAGCAATTAAAAAAGCTAAATTATCTTTAATGCTTGACCGAAACAAAGACGGCAAGATTAACCTAGACGACTTTCCAGGATTAGAAAAGTTTGCCGATATTAACGGTGATGGGAAAGCAGACTTTAATGACCTTGTAATGCTATCTGAGAAGAACAACAGGCATAAGCTATATGTTGCCGTTGTTTCTGCTATTGTATTCGGTGTTGGCTTTTATTTCGCCAGTAAGTATGGCCTAGTATGATTAACTCATTAAAAGGGCTAGGCATAGACTTGACAGCAATAGTCTGGACGTTCTCCTTCGCAACCACAATAAAAGACCTAAGTGTTTCTTTAGAATTAGCTTCGTTTATATTGGGCTTTATATTTCTATCTGTTAGGTTTGTGGTTTATATTGTAAAGAACAGAAAACACATATCAGCATTTTTTAATCTATTCAAAAAGAAATGAACGGCTCATTAGTTCGTATTAGTTCGGGCGCTTATCAAAGCCAATCAATATTAGACATTTATGACAATACTGGATCTATCTTTAATTGCAAGGCTTTAGAGCTTCCTAACCTACGCAATCAAAAGAGAGTGTCAAGAATACCTCAAGGCCGTTATCTAGTTGTTAAAAGACACTCTGAGAAGTACGGCCATCATTACCACGTTACTAACGTACCTAACCGTTCGTGGATTCTTTTCCATTCCGGTAATTTCAATACACATACTCAAGGGTGTATAATTTTAGGTAAGGACTTTATAGATATTAACGATGACGGACAATTAGACGTTATTAATTCCCGCGATACAATGAAGGTATTTAATCATATTTTACCTAAAGAATTTTATCTAACCGTTACCGACTTAGATTATTAATTAACTCGGCTTATTTGCTGATAATGTTAATACTTGAGTAGCCGCCGCTTCTGCTCCTCCTTCTGTGTGAGTCCTAACCTCGTATGTATTCTGTTTTAGATTAAAAGCCATGTGGTCAATGTGAGATGTTAATGTTTCAGATTGAGCCGTAAAATTAATTCTAAACCTATCTATCGGGGTAAATGGAATCCAGGGAATAGTAGCATTATAAAAAGTCCCCTCGTATCGTTTATTACCCCCTTCAAAGTCGCCTATTCTTATCAACTCCGTAAACTTTGACAACTCAAAAGAATCATTAGGTACTACTACTACCGTACCTAAAGTAACGAGTAATTCAGTATCTCCTACGTCCTTCATATAATACTTACCAGGAAACCCGTCTAAGTCGGTTTGTAACACTTCAACCGCGTCTATCTTTCCTGTAAAGTTGCCCGTAAATGTTGTAGTTAATAGAGCATATTTATCAGTCGGTAAAGTAAATGGAAAAGTAGAGTCACCCCTATAACATAAGAAGTCATCAATATTTAGCTTAACATCTATCGCGCTCGGTGCGTTACATCTAAGCATTTGCACCCATAGATTACGACCATCATAAGCGCCAGTATTTAGATTAGGTAGGCTTATTGTTTGCCATTGTTGAGTAACTGACGTTGATACTTCGATAGTCGTATCTGATCCCGTCCAATCGTTTGTGCTTGTGTCCCAATACAGATCTGGATTAGACCCGTCTATTAACTTAACCTTATATCTTACTTTGTATTCGCCAGCCGTTGTCTCATCTATGTAGTAGGCAAATTTAAATGTAATAAGCTCATTATAAGCAAATGTATCAACGCTTTCATTAGCCGTTATTACTTGCGTACTACTTCCACCGTTCTCAATAGATGCCGTATCATAGTAAACCGATTGGTCGCCAGAATAATGTAAGGCTGAATCAATGGTTAATAAAGTTAATGTATCTGTCCATGGTGCGAAGCTACCAGATGTTTCAAAGTTAGGATTTGCAAAAGTAGGCCGCGCCTGTTGTAGGTTCTGAATCTTTTTAGTTTCTATTAACCCCTTATCAATTCGCTTAGTAAGGTCGTCATATATTGGTACGTAATCTACTGGTACGGTTTTGCTAACGTCCAAAGTAGTAAGCGCGTCAGCCCCATCATAGAATTTAGAAGCGCCAACACCATCTACCCACCACCTACCGAAACGCTGACTAATCTTAAACTTCCCATCATATAAAATAGACTCTAATATTTCTTTGCAATTCTTAGGCGTTCCGTCTGTGTTATAATAGGTCAGCGTATTAATAGAGCATTGAGTAAAAAAGTTTAATGTCCTTCCTGTTGAAAAGTTGGCGTTAATAGCTGTTCCCGCTAAAAAGTCACCACCTAATAAAGTATTGTCTAGACAGTTTTCTATAATATCGTAAACGGTAGTTAAAGCCGTTTCGGTAGCTAAACTAAAATTATAATTGTCTAATAGGTAAAGCTCATCAACCGCGCGAAGACTAACCACGTAAGGCGGTGACGTAACGTATTGAATATATCTGTCTGGAACTATGTACCCCTTCCAATATGTGTTATAAGCACCCCCATCGTAATACTCAACAAGAACTATGTACTCTTTTTCGCCAGCCGAATAAAATTCATCTAGTTGACTTCCTGTCATGTCGTACATATTAAGTACGCATTCAGACCCTAACAACGGCTTATAGACGTTTTCGTCACCTTGCCAAGTTATTACTACTGGATTATCACCTACACAAGTTATATCAGTAGTCGCACCAGCGTATAAGTCTTTTTGAATAGTAACCCTAAATTTATGGTCTTCCGGATTGTTGTCTATTATAATAGATTCTATGTCATAGGTATTAGTGTCTACTCCTGTCGTTTCAAACTTGTTTTCAGCATCGAACTGAATATAGACCGAAGTAATGGCCGTTAAATCGAAAGCACTAGAAACTATTGTTCCGTCTGCGTCGCCCTGATTAAATGTGCAAGTAGCTAGTATTGAATCATTAGATACCTTTTTTACGTATATGTCCGCCGTAAATGGATTAAAACCCGATAGGCTACCTAACACCGCTTTTAATCTGTTTCTACCTACTGGCGCATTAAACGCGCTCCTTGTCGCTGTGTTAGTTGTAAATGGTGGCACTACTGCCGTCTGAACTATTTGTAATGACGTGGTGCTAAAGCTAGTTTCTCCCGTCCAGTCGCTAGCGTCATCGTCTGCCATATCATAGGTAGTAACTACCGTATCAGGTATGGTATCAAAAACGTCATCTATGTATAAATAATACTTATCACCGTATGCCATTTATCCGAAACTTAATGACCCACCGCTTGAGCCGTTATTTTTAAAAGTTCTTGTTATTGCACCTACTAAGTCGTTGCCTTGTATTCTGAATGTTACGTTAGAAGAACCCGCACCACCTAAACCACTTTGACCACTACCACCCCTAAAGCTCTGTCTACTATTAACACCAAATCCACCCATAAGACTAGCTAATTTAGATAGTGGCAATATGGCCTCTTGTTCTTTTCCCTCTCCTACCATTGCTAGAGTAGCCCCGTTAGTTATACCACCTTCGGCCACGAATGGAATACCACTAGCAAGACTAGATGCTAAACCTCCGGCTATCTTTGATGCGTTAGCTACTGCGGTTGATACTCCTTTACCATCACCCGTTAATAATAGTCTTAAAGCGGCTGACACACCTACTGCTATCAATAGCTTTGCTATTAATTGACCTAAACCAATTAACAAACCTTTGAAAGTTAAATTACCCTCTTGAAGCATGCCAGCGAATAATGAGCTAAACTCTGTGGCTATATTTTCAAAGGTAAACCCTACCGACTCTCCTAGCCCCTTCATGGTTTCCCTTAGTTGGTATGCCTTATGCTCAGCGTCGGTCATACCATCAACCATAGCGTCAAACGGTGTGCTACCACCTTCAAATGTAGGCAACGTACCACTCATTACAGAGGCGGGTGCGCCAGGTGCGCCCGTTAATGGCTCTGGAGCTTCTTTTAATAAGCCTTCTTGTATTCTAAGTTGTTTGGTTAGTTCTTTTGCTTTTTCGCTTGCGGGGTCTAACCCATTAGCAATAAGGTTTATTAATGCACCTTGATAAAGTTTAATCCTCTCTTGTGTTCTGGTATAATCAGTTCCCTGTATACCTACACTTGCGCTTACTTTATTCAGTGCTAAATTTAATTTGTCTAGTGTTTTAGATTGATCTTCGTTTAGTGTGTTAATGTCAGAAGCTGCTTTCTCCTCTTCAATTTTTTGTGCTACATAACCTTTTATAGCATCTATCCTAGCTTGTACCCCTTTTATCTCTTTTTCTACTTGTACTTGGTCGGCTCGATCCGTCTCATTGTCCTTCCTCTCTCTAATCGCCCTAAGACCATCTAAATATATCTTTTTTTCTCTATTTAAATCAAATGTTGAACCTTGTAGTTTTTTTTGGGCTGCCATTTCTTCCTTAAACCCCTTAACAGCCCTTCTTCCAGCGTCTGTTAATCCAGATAAAAAAGTGCTTTCTCTTAGTTTGTCTGTATTTTTAACGCCAATGGATAATAACTTAGTAAGCTTTCCTAAAAAAGTAAGAATATCACTATCTGCAACAACCTCACCTAAACTTTGTTTTAGGTCTTGGACAGAGGTATTCATTTGCTGTAATTTTTGACCAGTAGTTAAAGCACCCTCTCCAAATCCCCCAACCTCTCGTGAAGATTCTTCTATAATTTCAAGTAGTGCGTCAGTTGTGTCTTTTACCGTAGCCATTTCAGTACCAACACCGCCCATTTTTTTACGCAATTCAACCGCGCTAATACCTAAATTATCTAATATTCTTATTGATTTTCTACCTAGACCTAAGACAATGTCTCCTGTCAACTTTTGTACACTTTCCCCCGTATCAACAGCTCTTTGTGTGGCAAACTCAAATAAGGTGCTTAAACTCTCTAATGGTACTTTAAAGTTCTTAGCTTGTACAGCCGCTTTCATTAAAGAAAGATTGTCAACAGTTCCGCGTGTTGCTTTTTGTAGCTCGCTTAAATCAACACCGTTTAGCTGGTCAAATCGCCTAGACACCCCCTCAAGTGTAGCCGCTAACTTTACGCTTTCCCTTGTAAAGTTTATTATCGCGCCAACAGAAAAGGCAAGGGCTAATCGAGACCCTAACTTACCTACTGAGTTATTAAACCCGTTTATCTGGCTTTGTGCTTTTTTGGTGGACTTTTTAAGGCCGCTAGTGTCCCCCGTAAACCTTACCTTTAATTCATTATCAGCCATATTCAAATTTAACTATAAAAAAAAGGCCATTTTACTGACCCTCTCTTACTTTCTTTAATGCTTTATTAAATCTATCTACTACGCTTCTGGTTTCCGATTTCGTTGGTAACTTTATCATATCAGACAACAAACTATCTTGAGGCAGTTTAAACAACTTAGTGGGCTTTATCATTTGGCTAGACTTTTCAGCCCTTGCGTTAAATATAGACGTTGCCAAATATCTCAAGCGCTCCCATTCTAGGTTGTGGTTGATGCTCCAAGACTCGCCTAACAATGTGATTTCAGACCAAGTATAATTCCAAAATATATCAGGGTCTAAACCTACTTGACCGATATAGAAGTCAAGTAGGTCGTCCCATGTTAGGCCTTTGCTTCCTTTGTGTTCTTCGTGCTTTTGGTGACGTTCCTAGATATGCCCATGTTCATCTCATTACCGAGAATCTTTGAGTTACCCATTGCCTCTACAATAGAAGTTAAGTCATCTGGTTTGAAGTCATCCATCCAGTCACCTACCTTGTACTCGTTATAGTCGATCTCTTTACCCTCTGGTAAATCAGCCGCTTTAAGTCCGAAGTAAACTATCTTGATAATGTCAGATAATCCAAACCCTTTAGAAAACACGCTTCCAAGTTCATGCAACTGAATCCCTAAGTCATCAGTAAACATGGCCCAGAAGTTCATTGAGAATTTAAGGCTTCTAACTTTACCGCCTATCTCTAATTCTAATATCCCTCTATGCTTCATATTAAGTAGTTACGCTTGTAGTGATTGCACCGTTAATAGTAAACGATCCCGAATAAGTAGCCGTCTGCTCGCTGTCTGCACTTTGCTCTAAAGAGTCTAAAGAAGCAGAAGCACTAAATACAGTATCTCCAACCGCAACCGTTCCGAATGTTACCGTAACCGCTGTTCTGTTAATAATAAGGTCTGCGAGTGTTACTACACCCTCGTTAGTTGTTCCTTCGTCTGAGTAGTCAATTAAGCCATCAAAACTGATAGACCCGCTTCTTTGACCTCTGATGTGTTCAGCCCAACCAGCACTATCTCTGCTCGATGCGTCTGGAAGGTCGTTAGCCATTGAAAAAGTAAACGAAGTTGAATGTCCGATAGGATTGCCGTCTACGTTTACTATTAGATCAGTTCCATTAAATACGCCTGTTGTAGCCATGTCTTTTTTTTACTTAAAGATAATTGATATAAAAACTTGATTTTTTTAGTAGTGGTAGAGTAGTGGTAGAGTAGTGGTAGTCTGTGGTAATACTGGTAATTATCTATGGAAGTCTAATGGAAGTCTGTGGAAGTATTGGAAGTCTGTGGGTTTTGCTTTCACTACTTTCACAAAAGGAATGCGGAAAGTATATTATAGTTGTTGGGGCATTTTAGGGCATCAATAGGGGGGTACTCCTTTTTAGCCCTATATCAAGATGTGTTTAGTAACAGAATTTGTTACCCGCCCTAAAGCTGTGTACCATTTTAATTAGGTACTGAAAAGGTACTCACATATTGTTTTTGTGGAATGTAACCGGTTATAACCGGTTATTAGTTTAATTAAACAAGTCTTCTTCTTCAGGAAGAGATAAGTCTTCTTCTCCCATAAGAGATAAGCCAACTAATGACATGTCAAATAGTAAGTCAGATTGAAAGCCACCTATATCGAGTTCAACCGCTTCTGGATCTGGGAAGAATTGCGCCCTACATCGACAATTAATAACCTCGCTTGCGATTGCTTTACTGTCGCCTATTGCGGTTTCCCTTGCTCCTGGTCGTTTAAGCTTAACACCACCAACATCAAAGAACTCATGTTCCTTTCTTGTTTGACCGTTAGCGGCTTGGTGTGTATCTCGTTCCCTTCCATCCATTACAGTAAGCCATTGTTTTAATAGTGGTGTTGTAGGAAACATTGACTTTGCACTTACCTCTAAAGCGTAATTAGCCGCGCTATTGCTTTCGGTTCGTGCTACTCGTTTAGCCATCCAAGCCGCTTCCTTCTTCCAATATCCACCGCGTCTTAATATCCTTGCCTTTTCGGGCGTGCCTAACGCTACAAAATCAGGGTCTGACATTAGACCTTTGATATTAGATACAAATGCTTTCTTAGCCGTCCCTTGAATACTTGTAACAGCTTCGCCCGCTGATCTTGCACCCA
>TARA_R110000744_G_scaffold289502_3_pt1 | contig 12891 bp, 26 predicted proteins | sample TARA_R110000744 | Tara Oceans TARA_R110000744 (sample SAMEA4398083) | marine metagenome | biome: Polar Biome; feature: [DCM] deep chlorophyll maximum layer (ENVO:01000326); material: water (ENVO:00002006), including particulate matter (ENVO:01000060) such as... | depth 36 m | reverse complement strand
CCGCACAAAGCCTACGCAAAGCAAAACGATACAGGCGTCGGTTGTGCAGGGCGCATCAGCGGTGGGCGGTGCAGTGGCCGCTTTCCAATCGCTTGATGGCACGGCACAGATCATCGCAATGGTCGGCTGCGTTCTCGTGGCTCTGACCGCGCTGTTTATCCTGAAGGAGCGCCTGAAGGCATGGGCGGCGGGTTGGAAATAAGATGAGCGGTTTTATGGCGAAAATATACGGCGTCGCTGCGGCTTTATTGCTTTTTGTCGGTGCCGTATTTGCAATCCGCAAAGACGCGGTTAATGACGCCCGAAAGGATGATAAAATTGATGACCTTGAAAACGCAGAAGATATTCGTCTTAGGGCTAGCACTGCTGATGAGCGGTTGCGTAAATACGATGACGCAGGGTGGCGCGACTGAGGCGGCCATTTGTGACGAATGGCGGAAAAGCCTTCCAACTAGATCCCGTGCCGACACTGCCCAGACACAAGACGAAATCCAGCTTGCTATAGCGAAGCACGCGGCGGTATGTTTGGTCCTCTGATAGCACTTTGGTTCGCTGATAGCACTGCGAACCAAAAAACCTGCATCATTTTATTTTTCCTCAAATTCTTCTTCATACAAGTCGTTGATGATGCAAGTGAGCAATTCGTCAAGTCGCCCGCCGTCTGGGACTTGTGACAGAAGCCATTCGCGCTTTTTTGGCTCAAGGTTCATAGCTACGGCGCTTACCTTGCCAAGCCTTGCCCTGCGTTCTTTCAATCCATTTATCATGCGATAATACTCAGAACGCATTGGCAGCAATTTCGTGACCAGATGGTTGTCACGGGCTTTTTTAAGTGCGCGGTAGTATTGATCATGCGAAAGTCTTAATTGAACCTGCGTGGTTCTTGGCGAATTTCCTGCTTTGAAAGCTGCGGCGACTTCATAAACCCTGGTGCTTATCATTACACGCCCGCCAAAATAGGGGCTGCAACGAGCAGCAAGTAGAATGAGCCAAATAAGCAAATTGCGCCAATTGTGTCTAAGATAATTTTTTTCATTTTATTTTCCCTTCAATCGCCGCGCATGCGCTCAATTGATGTTGAATTGATCGAAGCCGTTGCCGTTTCGTCTCGCGGCCAAGGCTTCTGTTTTAGCGGTGCAGCATCACCACGGAACCACCCAGCAAGCGTTCCGTTTTCTTTATGACGCTGCATGATTTCAAGATCTTCGCGAAGGCTCATTGTATGCGACCATACCCTTGCACTACGGCGTGTAGCATTGCATCTGCGGCTTGAGCCGGGCTAATAATTCCATACCGTTCAAACACAACGATGCCGGATTTTGAAGCTATCACCTCAACTCCATTAATGGGTCGGACTTTCCTCAAGTGATCAAACGACACTTTTAATGCTTCCATACCATAAAGTGTCGCTGAAAATGTAGCAATCAAAGTTTCAAAATCCTGTAAGGCGTTTGAGTCTATTGATTTTATGCTTAATGAGATACATTCGTCCAATAATCCTTCGGACTCTGTCACGAATTCTTCGTGTTGTTCAATTATGGCAGTGAGCTTGTTTGTCACGCTTATCTCCAATTTGCTTGCTACCCCTTAGTAATACGTTATTAGGGGGTAGCGCAACAACAATCTGCAAGATAATTATTTATTCTTTACGCATCGTTTAATTCGGTCGGCATCGATCCAAGTTATTACGCGCAAAATTTGAACCGTTCCGATGTCGGTGGTTTCGTTTTTAAGTTTCTCGAAACGATCTGAACCTGCCGAAATAGCGTTGCCAAGAATTGTTGATGGCTGGATGCCAGCTTCCGCAGAATAGACTTCGACGAATTTGACAAAATCTTGCAATATCTTATTTCTCATTGGTTTTCTCCATATTTTTGAATTTCGGGATCGGTAAGCCGAACCCCTTGGCTTGTGTATTTCTGATGAACCAATTCCATAAAGCAACCCATCTGTTTTGTCGTCATGATACGAGTGACTGGATAGTCCGTCGGTTCTAACATGAGTTCCAACTTTTCTTTGGTGGTGAAACGCCCCTTGATCAGGCGCGTCCACTGTTCTTTGAAGTCTTCATTTTCTGCCATCAGCATTCGCACGCCGATGTATAATTTGTTTTCGGCGTGAACATCAGACGCAGGACGATCACCAAACCATTTGGCTATTTCATTGTTCCACTGATGCAGAAGGTTATTTTGACCAAGAGATCTGTCGGTGCCTTCTTTAATTGCAATTTGAAAAGGCATCGCTTGATGTTTGATCTCCGTCATTAGTCGCGCTTTTTCTTGGGCGGTCTGGATCAAGAGTTTTATCGTCGCCATCAGGTTTTCCTTCCGTGGTTAGGATGGAAGCCAAACATTTTTTCAGCAACGCTTCGGGCTGCGATGGCGTCGTCCTTGTCTTTGAAACGACCAAGGTGTTTTTTCTTGCCGTCCGCCCAAATCACAGTCAGCCACTTGCTATTCGCATTGTCCCAAGAAACACCTACGACGCCGCTGGTGTTGTTTGAATACATTGCTTGGTTTTTCAGATTCTCGCTGTGGGTCACGTTTCGAAGGTTTGCAATGCGGTTGTCGTCTTTCACGCCATTGATGTGATCAATATCTTCCGATGGCCATTTTCCGTGAACAATCGCCCAGGCAACACGGTGGGCTAGGCAGTTTTGGTTTAAGACTTTTCCGCGCCTGTACCCCAGGCCACTGTTGGCCGTAAGCGCAGCTTTCCCCGCATATCTGCCGTTCCACCAGTTGCAATTATGCTGCGCTGCTCTGCTTCCATCTTCAAACAGATCAGCAGAACGCTTGCGCCACGTCAGCGCCCCCGTGTTGTGATCGTAAATCAGAAGGCGGCGCAGCAATTCGGGTTTAATATTCACTTTAAAACGCCTCCTTTTCTACCCACTGCTTCACGCCATCAATATGCGTGGCCTTGTGATTTGTGGCCACAAAACTTTTGACCATTGCGCGGATCAACGATGGATTTTTGGCCGCTATAAATTTGAAAACGGCGTTGTAGTCCTCGATTTCGAACTTGGCGACTTTTCGCATCCCTTTCGGCGCTTCTTTCGCGGCTGCTTTGGCGACCCTCTCAGCGGCCACCACAGCGGCTTTAGCTTCGTTTGCGGCGCGTTGTGCATCCACGTCACCTTCACGCGCCTCAGTGGCCTGTTTTTCAGCCTCACGACGCAAGCGGTTGGTTTCTTCCCACGCTGCTTTTTCTGCGGCTGCCTTTTCTTGTGCCAGCTTGGCTTTGAACGGGGCAGCAATCGCGATCAAGGCTTTTTGAATCAGATCCGCGTCGTCGGTGTAGATTTTAACCGCGGCGACTTCTGCCTTCCATTCTTTGTGCAGCGGGTCGGTTCGTTCCTTCCCAGCTTTGACAAGTACCGTCCGATAACTCTTGAATTGTTTCAAGACATCATCAACGGCTTTCATGCCCGCTTCGTCGGTTATCAACTCACCATCTGTCCAGTTGGAAGCTTCATCAAGAACGCTTTCAAATTCAGTTAGTACAGCTTCAATCGGATCTTGCTGATTGTGGTTGCGGGGGGGCAATGCGCTACCGTTCATGGCGCACCCTCGTCATTTAGATTTAAAGCCGACGCAGCTTCGGCCAAGGTCATTGCATCATCAATGATTTCTTGTTTGCGTTCGTCTTTTCGTGAAGCCAATGCAGACCGAACTTCTTTATCGAATAGATTCCAAACCGCGCCAAGCTCATCAAGAGTTGCGGCTGCGGAAATTGATTGCTTGCCAGATGCCAATAACTTAGCTGCCTTTGCTGATGCGTTAGCGGCTTTGGCTTCGTTTGCTGCCTTGGCCTCTGCGGCTGCGGCGCTAGCTGATGCTGCGGCTGCTGCGCCGTCATCATCTTCTGGAGCAATTCCGGCCATTGCCATCAGGCCGTAACGCCGCGCGTAGGTCATGGCCGATCCAAGCGCCTGCATGTCATTTTTCGAAACGATCAACGGGATGCTGCAAGTCAAGCTTTGGCCGCTTTGGCCGTGAATAAGCTGCGTTTCAATGAAGCGTTCACCATCGACAACGGTCATGGGCTGAATGACCGCAATACCGTTTTCATTTAGAGCGGGCAAACAAGCATCCATCACAGATGAAAGATCTGCATAATTTTGCTTAAAATGAGGGTTCTTTGATGTTTTCAAAGCTTTGCCCATTTGCATTTGGGCTTTGGCCAGCGCTGCGGCAATTCCAGCGGTTTCGATTTGTTTTTCAGTCATTTTAACTTCCCTTGCTTTAGTGTAGTTGCACGTTACCACGCGCGGAAAGCAATGGCAACGTGTTATTTGTAATAGATTACATTCCCAATGCTTCTTTGTAGATCTCAACCACAGCTTCGTTCTCCGCAAAGTCGTTGGGGTCAATCTTGCGTTGGGCAATGATTTTGCGAATGGCTGCGGTATCGTATCCGCTCCCCTTGGCTTCGGCCATTACCTCTTTTTGCATTTCGGTTAAGTCTTTTTTCTCGGCATCTAAACGCTCCATCCGCTCAATGAACTGGTTCAATTCGGCGGCTATCACGCGGTAGCTTTTTTCATTTGCTGCAGTGTTGGTCATGATGTTTCCATTTCATGGGGTGCTGATTGGTTGCCCCGCGACATTGCGCCGCGAGGTTGGGTTCTGAACGATTTTAGAACGGGATTTCATCATCTAAATCACGCGAAGGTGGTGGCGCTTGATAACCGCTGCCGCTGTTAGACTGGCCGCTGTCGTATCCGCCGCCTTGGCCACTGCCTGCACTGTCGAGCATCACAAGCTTTGCGTCGAAACCTTGCAGCACGATTTCGGTGCTGTATTTGTCAGCGCCTGATTGGTCCTGCCATTTTCGGGTTTGCATCTTTCCAGAAATAAACACCTTCGAACCTTTTTTCAGGTATTGCTCGGCAATTCCGATCAAGCCTTCGCTGAAAATTGAAACGGCGATCCATTCCGTTTTTTCCTTGCGTTCGCCCGTGTTCTTGTCTTTCCATTTCTCAGAAACTGCGAGGCGCAAGTTCGCAACCTTATTGCCGTTCGAGAAGCTGCGGACCTCAACGTCGGCCCCCAAGTTCCCAATAAATTGACATTGATTAAACATTGTTGTTTTTCCTTTATGAGTTGGTTTGATTGTGTAGGCGAGTAATAATTGATTACCAAACGCAATGCAAGAGCAATTGGCAATATTTAAAAGATAACTGATTTGTCCTGCTTTGCAGTCGACGGCAATTCGGCGTAAATTTTTTCCATTGGTGCCAAGTCTCGAAACGGCGAACGCTCAATCAGGCGAATTGCCATAAGCCAGTCGGGTCCGTGCTTCTCAAGCCATGTTGTTTTTGCCTTGTGAACGCTTTCAGCGCCGTATTGATGGCATATTTTACACAGTGGGACCGTCAACCAATCAGATCTTTTAGCGGTGCCGTATCGATCATGGTATGCGTGATGAGCATCGCTTGGCCCGCTTCGCCCGCAGCATTCGCAATCAAGTCCCTTGATCCACATCATGTGGGAGGCAGCTAATGCCCCGGCTGTTGTTTTGCGGGCTTTGACCTTTTTGTCGGATCTTTGTTTTATTGGTGATCGTCTCATACCTGCTCCATATTGTGTGGTAGGGTGCTATGTATAAACCCAAATGAGGAAAGAGCAATGAAACGTGAAGAAGACGCACTGCAGGAGGCAGTCATCAGAATATTCAGATTGATGTTGCCAGGCGCAATCATCCACCACTCGCCAAATGAGGGAAATCGCGGTGGCAAGCGCGGTATTATTGACGGTGTAAGGCGAAAGAAAATGGGCGTAATCGCTGGGTGGCCTGATACGATCATCATCGACAAGGGCACAACCTACGTTGTTGAAACAAAACCGCCTGGCAAATACTTATCGGCAGCTCAAAAAGATTTAAAAGCTAAATTTGAAGACCAAAACATCCAATATTTCATTGTGCAGACAATCGACGATGCGGTTGAAGTCGCTAAAATGATAAAAATTTAAGGGAAAGGTGAGTGGCGGTCATGAGAAAATCCAAAAACCCATGACCGCCAGCAGGGAGGTATCAGAGAGGAAAACAAAAAAACCATCTGATAAGTATGAATAACCAATGGCACATATTGGCGCAAGCATTATTGAGTTGCATTGAAGGTATTTTTATCCTATGAGGGTCGGGCGGAGAGTGTTATCAGCACTCGATCCGCCCTTAAATCAACGTGAATAAGGAGTTCACAATGACAACCGACCATCTATCATTAAGAACTTGCAGCGGCAATAAAAAAATTACTGGCGGTGGCGGATGAGCGGTTTTATCGCCATACACCGCAACCTGTTCGATCATGAATTTTTCGACAACGCCCCAATGTCTGAACGTGAAGCTTGGATGTGGATGTTAGCAACCGCGCGTTGGAAAGACAGTCGCCACAAAGTCGGTCTAGATATGTTTGACGTGCCGCGCGGTTCGTTCATGGTAACCCTGCGAGAAATGCAATCTCGCTTCATGTGGGGGTCGGATACCAAGGTCAGAAACTTCCTAAAACGCCTCGGAAAAGAGGGAATGATCGAACGCACCACAGTTGGTTCACGCAACGCACCAAAGACGCACATAACCATCTGTAATTATTCAGAATATCAAGTGGGCGAACGCACAGAAAACGTACCAAAAACGCACCACGAACGTACCAAAAACGCAGTAAAGAAACAAGGTAATAAGGAAACAAGGGAAAAAGAACAGAGAAAAGAACCTAACGGTTCAAAAGATTTGGCTCTTTTAGCTGTTAATGTTGACGCTGATGTGATCCAAATTCTAAGCAATTCCGTCTCGCCAAATGTAGCGGCATCATTTGTGAAGCACCGACGAGACCTAAGAAAACCAATGACCGACAATGCCGCCAATGCTATGCTCAAAAAGCTGGAAGGTCATCAAGATCCAGACGCAGTTTTGACCGACAGCATAGCCAACGGATGGCAGGGCATTTTCCCTGAAAAAACAAAAGGACAAAACAATGGGCAAGCAAATTCAAACTATTCAACACAGCGAGATCAAGCCTTTGCTGACGAAATCTTTGCCGCAGCACGAGCTAGATAGGCATCGTGCAGATCTTTGCATCCTGATGGAGGCAATGGTTCGCAAGCATGACAAATTCGGATGGGATCGTATGAATGGCGGGATGCGCCAAATGATCCGCGAGGACTGGCTGTTCGCGTTGTCGCCTTATCCAGTTGATGAATGCCGCCACGCCTGCCGTATGCACACGCAGGAAGCCAAAAACACGGTTCCGAATGAAGGACACATTAAGGCAATCATTTTGCGTGAACGTCAAAAGTTAGTGGCATCGCAGCCGAAGCGCGAACACGAACCGGCGAGAGGTCCGCGCGTCACAGGCGAAGCGGCAAATAAAATTGTCAAGGCCGCAGGTATCAAGCTTAAACAATTTGGAGAAACAAAATGACCGCTAAAAAAACACAAGATATTTTTAAGGTTGCGCACTTTCAGGTTGTCGTTACTGATTGTCCGAGCCAAGGTTCAACCTTTGGATTATACGTTGGGCATGATAATTTGCCGGAGCGCAGAAATTGCCTTTTCTCAGGTCATATTGAAGATGGCATGACAACGCAGTTGCACCGACTAGCGGCGCATATTTCGACACTTGAAGCAAAATTAAACAAAAAATAGCTTGCGTATTATTTCCTGGAGGTGTAATCTGTAACTACTTCAAAGAGCGCTGTTTCGGGTTATTGCCGGGCAGCGAGCGGCAATTTCACCAGAAAATTGCAACCACCCTTCGGACGTGCTGGGCAGCCCTAGCTATAGCGTTCGGAGGGACTACCATAAAAACAAAATGGAGATCACCACAGTGACCAAAACACTGATAAATATCTTTGGGTCTAATTTTCCCAAGGGCGAAAAGTTTGAAGCGTTGGCTGGCCAAGTATTGCTTAACCACGCAATGGGGCCAAAGTACAATCCTGGCAGAACGGCAAAAACCGAATTGCAAATACTGGCCGATGAACGCCGCGCAAAAATATTGGTTATGACCAAAAAAGGCGTTGGGTCTGGACTTATAGCCCGTCGCCTAGATATTTCTACAAGCACGCTTTCGCTTGATCGCAAGATTTTACGGGAAAAGGGATTTCTGCCGGAGCATGAAGATGTTTAGCATGGACGACGAACACGAGGCAATCGTCGCAGATTTTCCGTTTATCTTGTCATCGCTGGCGACAATAATCGAAATTAAAGTGGGCGAGACTATGCTGCGTCACGAACGAAAGGCGGGCCATGTCGGCAGGCTTCCGTTATCAATGACCGCCAGTAGCACAACGGGCGTAAAAACCTGTCAAACGCAAAAATCGATTGAGCTTGCATCTTATCTTATTGACAGCCCAAATTTGGGTCGCGTTTCCCTGGCCAGGGTATTTGGATGCTCAAAGGAAACGATAGGACGGCGGGCATCCAATGCCGTTGACTTGGGATTGATTTTAAGAATACGCACCAAAGCTGCGACGTGCGGGCAACCGGCAATTACCTATGTTGCGGTCAACAATAAAAAACAAAGGGAAACATCATGAAAATTTATTCAATTTGGTTAAGTGGGTTTGTACGCCGCTGGCATAGCAATCCCGACCTAGCCCACACATCTCAAACAAACGCCCAGCATCAGTGGGGCTGCGCCGTATTGGCAATTCACCTGTTTCCCGACAATCACAGGCTGTTGATCGATGCCATTACGCACGACGTGGGCGAGGTCGGGGTTGGTGATGTGGCAGGGCCAGCAAAGAGCCTTTATTCCATGCTGAAGGCTGCAGTTGATCGCGCTGAATCCGCAAAATTCCTTGAGCTTCAATTGATTGAACCAATGAAAACCAAAGAACTTACGTTGATTGATAGGTTGGAGGCATATTTGTGGGCTGAACGTCACGCGCCGCATTTGATGGTCGGAGACGGATGGCCGGAAATGCTTGAGGATATTTCATCATTGGCAAAGCATTTGCGGGTATATGATAAAGTTTGCGGTTGCCTCAAGAATTTTTAAGCGAAGGGAAAAGGCATGACACAGAGGGATGAGTCTTGGGGTTGGGTTGATATGGAAGGCGATACCTACAACCCCACCCATTGGATGCACCTACCAGCAGCACCAACGGAGACCCTAGACTAGGTAAGCAAATCCATGTAATATCCCAGAAGCACAAGGGCGATTACGCCACTGGACGCGAGGATAACATGGCTAACAAAGACCCATCAGTGGATACTAGGTTCAAAAAAGGCGTATCTGGAAATCCCGGCGGAAAGACCAAAGCGCAAAAGGCAACCGAGCTTAAAGCGGCTGAAATAGCAGCCAAAATGCGGCTGAAAGCGCTTTCCTCAATGCAGACTAAGTTTTTGAATAAAACGAAGCTTACGGATGAAGACCTCGATAGGTTGCTATCATCGGGGGCGCTTGCCTTGTTTAAGCAGAGCGAGGACCGAGCGCATGGAACGCCAAAGCAGTATGTTGACAACATCAGCAGCGACGGCACCATGTCCCCGACCAAAATCATTCGTGAATTAGTGTATCCGAATAAAACAAAGGAAGAACCATGACCAATGCACCTGAAAAGATCAACGCAAGCCTGACTGCCACTAGGGACGGCTGGTATCAAATCGTAAACGTCAAGAGTGGACAGCGTGCGTTTCCAATAACGTCATACACCCGCACCAACGTAGCCGATGCACGGATCGCGGAGCTTGAGTCGGCGCTTACATCAATACTGCAAATACCGAACAGCGACGCTGCGCAGGGCATAATGAAAGCATTTGCCGAGGACGCATTGGGAGAGATAAAATGACTGACCAAGAAATGATCTCGACAATGAAAGACAGGCTGGCCTTGCAGCGCGAAGTGATCGGGCGGCTGCACTATAGCATGGATGCACTGGCCAAGGAAAACTCTGACTTGGCATCGGAAATCAAATGGGTGCGGGGGGAGGCATGACCGATGCACCTGAAAAGATATGGGCGTATGCGGGCACGTTCAAGATGTGGAGGGGTCACAAGACAGATCACCCCCAAGATGTACAAACAGAATACACCCGCACCGACGTAGCTGATGCACGGATCGCGGAGCTTGAGGCGGCTTTAATAGGAGTGCTGCCCTATGTAAGCGCATCAAGAGAAGACGCAGAGTGCGCTTGTATGGAACGATTTGACCGCCCAATTGGGAACACAGTTTCCATCGCCCGCGCGGCCCTAGAAAACAAACCCTAAATGGCCCGGGATTTAAAAATACAAACGGCGGCGGTGTTCGAGCCATTGCTGCACCCTGCACGCTACAAGGGAGCTTGGGGTGGCCGAGCGTCTGGCAAATCTCACTTCTTCGGTGGCTTGTCTATTGAAGACGCGCTGCGGTTCAAGGGGGACCACGGTAATGGCCTTCGCATGGTTTGCCTGCGTGAGGTGCAGAAGTCTTTAAAATTCTCAGCCAAAAGTCTAATTGAGCAAAAGCTGCAGGACTTTGGCCTGGGTGAGGCAGACGGTTTTAAGGTGTATCGTGAGTTGATAGAACTGCCAGGCGATGGTGTGATGATTTTTAACGGCCTAGCAGACCATACGGCTGAAAGCGTTAAGTCGTTAGAAGACTTCCACCGGGCTTGGATCGAAGAAGCACAGTCGGTGTCCGAAAGGTCTCTGACCTTGCTACGTCCAACAATCCGTGCCGAAGGGTCCGAGATCTGGGCTAGCTGGAACCCGTCATTGCCAACCGACGCCATCGATCAGATGCTTCGCAGCGATAAGACGCCGCAAGGGTCCGTTGTAGTTAAGGCCAACTGGTCGGACAACCCCTGGCTATCAAGCACCATTGATGCTGAACGCCGCGACACCTTGGAGATGATGCCGGAACGGTACGGCCACATTTATGAGGGTGAATATCAAAGCGTAACAGAGGGCGCATACTTTGCCAGCCGCTTGACTGACGCGCAACTAAGCGGGCGGATCGGCAGCGTCTCCCGTGATATGCTAATGAAGGTCTACGCCATATGGGACATCGGCAGCACGTCCAACGCGGCAGACGCAACATCCATCTGGATTGTGCAATTCATTGGCGATGAGATCCGCGTGCTGAATTATTATGAGGCTATCGGCCAAGCATTCGACGATCACGTCCATTGGCTGCGGTCAAACGGATATGAGGACGCGGTGTGCATCCTACCGCACGATGGTCGCAAGCATGATTTCGTCCACACAATCACGCCGCAAGGCTTTCTTGGCCGTGCAGGCTTTACAACGGACGTTGTAACCAACCAGGGCAAGGGCGCGGCATTGTTGCGGATTGACGCTGTGCGGGCTATGCTGCCGCGGTGCAGTTTTAATGCAGACACAACGGAAAGTGGGCGGATAGCTCTTGGCGCTTATAGACAGAAGGTTGACGAGATCCGGGGCGTTGGCCTTGGTCCAGTACACGATTGGGCCAGCCACGCAGCGGATGCCTTTGGTTTAGTCGCCGTCTATGCGGAGCGGGCTGGAGCAGCCAACAAGCGCCAGCCATTGCGCAGGAATTTAAAAGGTGTCGTTTAGACACGGAAAGAAGATAACATGAGAGCCGAACCGACAATGACGAAAGCCGAACCCCTAAACCGCACTGACGTTTTGTTGACGGCGGTCAACCTAATCAACGGCGACCGCGAAGAAGATTATGGAACCCCGCAAGACAACTTCACCAACATAGCGCAGCGCTGGTCGCAAACAGTTGGGGTGACAATTAAGCCGTGGCAGGTCGCCCTTATGATGGCAGACTTAAAAATTGCCCGCATGTCAACAACTGGAAAGCCCCATCAGGATAGCTTTGTTGATATCGCGGGCTATGCGGCCCTTGGCTCTGAACTAAGCTAGAACCAAACCGTGAAGCGTCCGTCTTGGCCGTCGTATGGGTGATGCACAAAACACTCGACGGCCTGACGGTTGACGTACCCGTTGCGGTCGTGCCAGCCATCGGGGGGCGACATACTGCGGACGTATTCAATTTGCACGTTATCGCCTTCCATGCTGCGTTGCGCGTTGTGCATCATTGTCATTCCGATGTGATCTTTTTCCCGCTTGTGCGAGGTCACACCGGCTTGTTTTTTGATCTTGTGGTGTATGTGATGCACGTACCAGTAACGATGCGCCGCGTCTGAAATGTGCGCCCGCGCCTCGGTCATCATTAGCGGGTATAGGTCCGACTCCTTTGCGCCGTCGCCGTGCGTTAGGCCAATTAGATTGCTTTCAAAGCGGTAATATTTACGGTGTTTTTCTGACAAATTATATTCGGTTGCGGTAACGTCCGAGGCATTGCGGAACCATGCGCCGACCTGTTGCGCCAAACACCAACCCATCAGCCAATCGTGATTTGACGGGACAAAAACAATATCAACGGGCGCGGTCAATCGTGCCAATTCAATCGCCCCCACATATCCCGCGAACGCATCCCTTGCCATTTGGTGGATCGTCCCGTGGGTATCTTGGGGCGTGCCGCTGGTGGTGCTGGACCGTGCGTTGTCGACGTGCACAATATCGTTTCCAATCACGAACAAGATTCGACCGATCCCCATTCCCGACGCCTTGCGAATCAATTCCCGCGTACCTTCAACCATGCGCTGCACAGCAGTCTCGCGGCTGTAGGTGTATCCCGTTTCCGTTTCAACGCACAGCTTGCCAACATGCACGTCAGCAAGATCAATAACCAACAAGCACTCGCCGCCTGGCTTTTCGCGGATTTCATATGCAGGCATGTCAACTGTTTTGAGGTCGTCGATTGCGCCCTTGATTGTATCAATGAATGATACAACATCGGCGTTTTCCTTTGGTAATTGGAAATACATTGACGCGCCGTCGGACTTAATCCAGCCACTATGCAGCGGCGATATATCGGACATTCCAACGGCGGACATTGCGCCAGTGATT
>TARA_R110000744_G_scaffold117190_1_pt1 | contig 12898 bp, 22 predicted proteins | sample TARA_R110000744 | Tara Oceans TARA_R110000744 (sample SAMEA4398083) | marine metagenome | biome: Polar Biome; feature: [DCM] deep chlorophyll maximum layer (ENVO:01000326); material: water (ENVO:00002006), including particulate matter (ENVO:01000060) such as... | depth 36 m | reverse complement strand
AGCTGTTGGTACTTTAGGTGAAACCGTCGATGTATTAGAAGATTATTTAGAAGATAACTACGGTTACAAATTGCTAGATGGAGAAGAAGAAGGTGAATTCAATAGCGCGATAATTTAGAAGTAAATATTAATTATAATCAAATTAAACGCAGCAAATAAAATGAATTTAGAAAACCAAGGCTTATTAGACGACTTAAATAAAACAATAAATTCTGCTTTAGAGTTTTTGAACGGTAAGGAGTCTAGAATGAAAAAGATGGAAGAAGAGTTAACGATGTTAGAAAGCGAGATACACTTTGACTCTTCTAAAGGATTAAATGTTGATAAAAAGAAAATAAAGTTAAAAGACTTAGAAGATTCTTTATATGAATATGAAATTAGACCATCAGATGTATTAATAGAGTGTACTCATATTAATAACATAAATAATTGTATGGCTAAAATAAACGGTGAAAGAATTCATACATATGGAGAAGCTAAGTTAGATTACGAAAACGACCTTAAAAATAAGAGTAAATTATCTTTAATAGTTAAGGACATAGAAAAAGAGTTTTCTAAGATAAATGACGAGAACGAAGTTAAAAAAGAATTAAGAGAGAAGATTGTTAAATCTGAAATGCACATAAATGGATTAGACTCTAGAATTAAACTCTACGAGCACAAATTTAGTGACTTTACTAGTAAAGAAAAGGAATTAAAATCTAAACTTAATTTAGATAAAGATGAATTACATAAAATAGTTTCTTTAATAGAGATTGATAAAAAAGAATTGGATTCATTAGTTATCGAACTTGATAGTGTAAACGAAGTTTTATCTACTAAAAATAAACAAGTAGAAGAGTTAATTAATATAAACGCTGAATTAAAAGAAAAGTCCAAAAACCAAGGGCCTATAATTAGTAATGATATTAATAATAACGAAAAAGAAAAGTTATCTTTAGAAGTTGAAATAAAAGGTTTAAAATCCAAGCTGAAGATTTTAATTAAAAACAAGAAAAAAGTAGAAAGTAAAATTAAAGATAATAACTCTTCTTTAAACGAAAGAAAAGATATGGAACCTTTTATAAGTTCTAATATTAATTTTATTAATACTTTACATGATTCTTTAGAATACAACGAAGATGTAAATGATCTTTGGAAAAGTATGTTTAAAGGTTTTAATGATAACTTAAGTCAGATAAGTAAAGATAATAATTATCCTTATTTAAACGTGAATGGAGAAGAAAACGATACTTTGAATCCTCTTATTAACTCAACTGAGAGACTTCAAAAGATGATAGACTTCATAAAGGAAAATGATTTAATTATAGAACCAGGTGAAGTAGATAACAACGTTAGAGTGGTTTATAAAGAAAAAGAAAAAGAAAATAAATTAAACCCTATAGTTATTGGAGCTATCGCTTTAGGTGGGGTTTTTATGTTAAGTAAAGTTAAATAATAATTAAAAAAAAATGGCAGATTTACAAAGTATTGAAAGAAAAGTAATGGATGTTGATGGTAAGGTTGGTAACGTTACTCAAGATTTAATGAATATAACTCAGGATTTAGGTGATTTATCTAGATCTTTAGAAGGTACTCTAGGGTCTCTACAACAACAAGTTTCAGCTGTTAACGCTATAACTGTTGACCCTGTAGCAGGTGTAGAGTCAACTCCATACACTATAAGTAGTGGGTATAACCTTATAGGTTACACAGGCATCAATGGAATACCAATTGAAGACGCTTTCATACAAGCTTCAGGTATACCAGATATAATGGATAGAATTTATCTGATAAAAGATCAGTCAGGTAATTTTTATACTGAACAATACGCTAGTTTAACTTCGTTGGTAAATGGTAGAGGTTATTTTTTACAAAATCTAGGTGAACCTTTCTCAGTTAACTGGGGATAATATATAAATTATGGAAGAGGAAATAGACATTCAATTTATGGAAGACTTGAACGCTACTCTTAGTAGCTTACAAGAACTTGGTTGTGAAGCTACTATTGAGGAGTTTGAAACATGGTATAACGCTAACCTTGAAAGTATAGAATCCACAGGCTTAGTATTAGAAGGTCAAGATACTACTCCAGTTTCTATGGAAGGTCTTTTCGAAGTGTATGAAGCGTATTGTTTTGGTGAAAGCGTTGACATAGATACTCCTGAGGTTACTAAACCTAAAGAAGAAGAAAAAAGCAATAAGTTAGGTATGTATGTTGTAGGTGCTGCTGTACTTTATATGTTATTTAAAAAGAAATAATGAATTTATACGTTTTAAGATTTAGTTCTCAAAAAGATAGTACATCAGGCTTGTTATTTAACGTAGTTGATAACAAACTTAATTTCCTATGCTACACTCTAGAGGACGAAAAACGTGAAGATAAAGTTAACGGCGAAACTAGAATACCAGAAGGCGAGTATGAAGTGTTATTTAGAAAAGAAGGTGGTTTCCATAACAAATATAAAGATAGGTTCTCAAGCATACACCAAGGTATGTTAGAGGTTAAAAACGTACCTAACTTTGAGTACATACTTTTACATTGTGGTAACGATGACCGAGATACGGCTGGGTGTTTATTACTTGGTGATAGCCAAGAAAATAACATAATTAAACCAAAAGGATGGATAGGCAGTTCTAGTCAAGCTTATAAAAGAGTTTACCCTATAATAGCAAATGAATTATCACAAGGTAATAAAGTGACTATAAAATATAAAAATTTATAAAAATGGCATTAACAACTAACATATCAGGTTTTTTCTCTAAAAGATATGAGACTCAATTTGGAGACCCTGTGTTTTACAATAGATCACGTATGAATGCCATAGGCCAGGTTATGGCTAGGGGTGTTATTACTGAATGGGGTAGTAGTGAAAAAGAATGCCCTGAAGATAGATATGAAGCTAATTACAGAAGAGGCGGTTTATTCGCTTCATTAAGGAGAGACAGAAAAATAAAATCTTCTTGTAAAGAAGATAGACAAGCTTTAAAAGAGTTAAGTGTTAATGCTGTAAGAAATCCTTTATCTCCAGACTACGTTCAATGTTCTACTATATTAGCTGCTATGGAATTAATATCTGGACCTGGTGGCGAATTAGAAGCAGCTCAAGGAAGATTAGATGGTTGTGGATCTTTGGCTAGAACATGTAAAAGAAAAAATAAAGTAGATATTGAAAAATGGGACCAAGCTTATAGTATTGTAAATTCTTATTATAGATCTGGTGGAGAGAATTTTTTAGACTGCACTACTCAACAAATAGAAGATGATCAACAAGCTACCCTTGATTTGTTAAACTCATTGATAGAGCAACGAGATCAAAACGTAGGTTTAGATAACAACTCTTTACTTATGACAATAGGCATAGGAATAGTAGGGCTTACGTTTATAACATTAAAATTCATAAAATAATGAGTAATAGCAGATCATTTAACATGTACTTAGACTATTTATACCAAAAAAGTGAGTATAGTAGTAGAATGTCTAGAAATAGCAATGGCGATAATGACGTAGTTGATGCTGATCTAAACGCTATAGAAGTAGAGGTTAATAACGAAATTACTTTTTTTGATTCTGGAGGAGGAGCTGCTATAGCAAGTGTAGGAGCAGGTGGAACTGCTGCTTTAGCTCCTGTAGCGGTACCAGGTACTCTTGCAGCAACTGGTTTTGCTCAAGCTATACCTATAGTAGGTCAAGTTGTAGCTGTAGTAGCTGCTGTAGTAGCTGTTGGTCAAGTTTTTCATAATATTGATAAAACAGCTCAATACAAAAGGATTATAGCTAAAGTTTCAGCTGTATTAGCGGAGAAAAACAAAGTAATAGCAGCAGATCAAGTAGAGCATCAAAATCAAATAGCAATATTAGATAGAGAAATATTATATAGAGAAACACAATTATCTAGGACTCAAACTATGAATACTATAGTTTTAGTAACTTTAGCGGTAAGTGGTTTGGTATTCGTTTATAGTATAACAAAGTTAGCTAAGAAGTAATGGAAAAAAGAAAAGTATACAACGTGTTGTTAGGGCTAGGTATAGTAGGTGGAATATACTTATTGGCTAGTAAAGTTTATAGGAAATATAAATCTATGACTAAAAAACTACAAGATGGAGAATTATATATTCAAGAATTATTAGGTACACTAGAGGTTATAACTCAAGACGGGAGTGTTATAGAAAGTTACGATATACCTGAAAACAACATGAGCTTTCCTTTATCAATAGAAGAAGGTTGTGTAGACGGCATACCAGGCGGTTGTTTCGATTACGCTAACGTACAGAAACTACAAACAGTATTACTTTACCAAGTAAGTACTTTGGCTTTTGATTTAACTATTGATGGTAAATTTGGTAATAATACTGAATCTGCATTAAAAAATTATTTAAACACTATAAGTATAACTGAACTAGAAAACAACGGTTATGATGTAGACTTATATATTGCTACTCCTAGCGATTTAAATTTTCTAACTGAGTCACTATATAATAGTAATATATTGCCTCAGTACGAATCAATAATAAGTTAACGTATAATTAAAAAAATAGTAGTAAATTTATCAAGATTTACTAAATAAAAATATTATGCCTTTAGTTGAGTTAGTATCAGACCAAGAGTCTAAAAGAAGATTAAGTGTTTGTCTAGGTGATGAAGAATATTTACCATGTGATAAATATTTTAATATGACAGGTCAATGTAAAGAATGTGGATGCTTCGTTAAAGCAAAAACTAAAGTATATAAAAGAGGGAATCATATAGAAAGATGCCCGTTAAATAAATGGTAAATGGCGAACAAAAGTAATTCATTAGTGCTTACACTACTATTAGGTGGTGCTGCATATTTGTACTTTTCTAAGAAAAGAAAAGACGAAGAGTCTAATATTGTAGATGGAGAAATGCCAAATCAAGTGGATGATGTTTTCCAAATATATGGTTGCATGGATGAATCAGCTATAAACTACAATCCTGAAGCAAACGCTGACAATGATACATGTAATTACTCAGTTTTAGGTTGTACTAATGAATTAGCTTCTAATTACAACCCTGATGCTACTACAAATGATGGTTCTTGTGATATGATAGCTGGCTGTATGGACACTGAGGCTAACAATTACAATCCTTCAGCTAACATAAGCATCCCTAGTGTATGTGATTTTTCTGAAGACGAGGTTTTAGGTTGTACAGTTGATACTGCTTTAAATTATAATCCTGAAGCTAACACATCAGACACTAGTTGTGTTTTTGGGGGTTGTACAAGCCCTAACTCATCAAATTATGATCCTACAGCTACCGTAGATGATGGTTCATGCTTAATTAATATTGTAGGTTGTACAGATAGTTTAGCATGTAATTATAATATGTCTGCAAACGAAGATAGTGGTAATTGCGTTTATCCTAATTCAGGTAGAAACTGTGATGGCACTTGTATAGACGATTTTGATTTAGATAATGTATGTGATCAAGATGAAGTATTCGGATGTAATGATCCAGAAGCTAATAACTGGCAATTAGGAGCTACAGACAATGATGGATCTTGTACCTATAACGTTTTAGGCTGCACAGACCCAGCAGCTAATAATTATAATGAAAATGCAAATATTAATGACTATACTTGTAATTATGGAGTTGAAGGTTGTACGGATTCATTAGCTGAAAATTACAACAGTGAAGCTACAATAAATGATAATTCTTGTGAGTATATAAATGGTTGTATGAATCCATTAGCTTCAAATTATAATCCTAGCGCGACTTCAAATGATGGTTCTTGTGTTGTAGAACAAGAAGAAAACGGCATTTTAGATTCAGAAGAACAAAGAATATGGTCATATATGAGAAGTGAAATGCTAACTACTTTAAATGCAGAACAATTTTACTCTTACGTAAAACCTGCTTTTGGAGGTCAAGAGATGCCTATGTTTTGGCTTCCTTATGGAGGTAATAATTCTGAACCTACAACACCTGTTTCGGAATGGATTGCAGGCAATTGCGACATCGAAGCTTTATGTATAACTAATGATTGGGACACTTGGACAGAAGATTATTACAATTCACTTTAAATTAAATTAAATTAAATAAATAAATAAAATGAAAGAAATTTTAAAAAACCCGTTTACATGGTTAGGTTTATTTTTTGTAGGTAGATACTACTTAAAGAATAAACCAGATAGTTCAACTTCAAGAGTTATAAGAGAAATAACAGAAGGAGGTACTGACTTACTTGATACTACTACAGATTTCGTAACTGACTCTGTTGACATAGTTACTGAAACTACTGAAGATATATTTGGGGTAATTCAAGAAGTTGGATTTAATACTCAAGAGACTTTAAATGAAGTAGTTCAAGGAGCAGAGCAAGAAGCCGCTGAAGTTATAGATGGTGACACACTACCTCCTGACGAGACAAGTGGAGAAGGAGACCCTTCAGGTGGCGGAGGTGACCCTGGTTTTTCTGGAATGAAAACAAATAACATAGATGACGAAACTACCTATTACGACGGTCAGCCGTTAATAAGTAATAACTTAGAAGATTCAAAGTTTAATTTTGATTCTAATGTAGATGATTTTAGTGACAACAACCCTAACATGGCTTAAAATGAAATTAAGTAAGAAAAGAATATATGCTTTTGTTGGTATAGCTGCATTAGGTGTGGGTTCATACTTTATGCTAAGAAGAAAGCGCATAATATTTTTTGATAACGTTTGGTGTAATGATGATGAATGCACTAAAATAACAGACGCTTTACAGTACTGTACCGGAGAAGGTGGTTATCAAGAAGGTGATCCATCAACTGGTGGCGAAAGAACAATAGATAATTCAGGTAAACAACCAAACAATTTAGATTCATGTATAAATGAAGAAAACGTTTTAAGTGAGCAAGAATTAGTTTATGACGCTCAAATAGAAAATGGATTAAGAGACGAAGATGGTAATGTTTTAGTTAACTCAGAACAAGAAGTCGAAGACATAGCGTTACAAAACAACGCAGAAAGAGGCAACTCCAGAAGCTGGGAAGATGAAGGTTATACTACTGGTTATCTTAATTTAATATTCCCAAAACCTCATGGCTTAAAAGATGGCCAAAGAATATATATAGTACAAGATGATCTTCCTGAAGCTATAGGTGAATATAACGGTGATGCTGTAATTGAAAAAGTACTAACACCTTATATAGTAAGAACAAACAAACCAAGGGTTGGTAGTACAACTACGGTTGGTGGTTATATAGTTTTACCTTCTTTATGGGACGAGCTAATAGCTTAAAAATTTTATTCAATAAATGTTTAATTTAAATTCAAAAAAAATGAAAAATTTCAATGTAGCAACTTTTTTAATTGGTCTAGCAACTGTATATGCAACCATTTATGTAGCTGGTAAAGCTTGGGAGAAGTCGAAAGAAAATGATGATGTAGTTTAATATGCTAGAAGGATACGTAATATCATGGGCTGTAACAGACCCTGTAACTAAAGAAGAAGTTGTAGCTAACATGCCTTTATCTGAGTTTTGGAGACAAGTAGGTGAAAATACAATTATGTATGATGATCTTGGCTTTTATTTAGAGGATGGCACTTCTTTGCCAGTAAACCCTCCTGCTCCAGAGCCTTTTCAAGGTATGGAAGAAGGTGATATAATAACTATGCTAAACGAATATATAACTTCAGATCCTTCAGGTCAGAGAGATATAGTTGATGATGAAGATGCACCAGAAGCTGACGATGAAGTTGTTAGGGATGAAACTCCAGAGCCTCAAGTATCGACCAAGCTTAATAATAACTCGAAGAAGGCAGTTAACGGCTCTTCTAGGGTGTTTTTAGGTACAGTTGGTTTTGTTATATTACTAATATTATTAGGTGACAAGAAATAATGAAAATTAAATATATAACATACGCTTTAATAGCATTAGTTATATTGCTTTCTTTTTCTTTAGTAGCTAACAATAGTAGTATAGAAAGGTTTAAAAGTCAAATATCAAAGTTTAAACTAGATAATCAAGCTTTTAAACAAGAACTTAATGATAAAGGAGAAATAATAGTAGAACAAGAACAAGTTATTTTAACTCAAAAGGAAGCTATAGATAATGGTTTAGTCGAGATAAATAATTTTAAAAAGATCAGTAATCAAATAAAGGTTATTACTGAAACTTTAATAGACACTATTGTCATCACTAATCACGATACAGTTATTTCTTATATAAATGGATTTAACTATTTAAAGTTACCAGTTAGTTATGATTATAAGTCTGAGTTTATAAATTTAGATTTATATTTGACTAGAGAAGGTTTAACTATAAATTCTATAAACTTAATTAACGAAAGTTTAGTTAGTTTAGGTTATAAAAGACAAGGTTTATTTAAGCCTTTAATACCTGTAATTGAAATTAAAAATAGTAATCCTTATATACAAACTACTAAACTTCAAAATATATCGATAGTTGAAGAAAAAAGATTGATAGACGACAAGAGGTTTCTAGTTGGTTTTGGTTTATTTTTAGGTTTTATAATAAAATAATGAATAAAGGAAGAGGATATATTATTTTAGGTGCTATTGCTTTTGGATTAGCTTTGATTTACGTATTAAAAAACTCAATGAGTAAGTTTAAACGTAAAGTGCTGTTTCAATCAAACACTGAATCAAAAAAATGGGAAGATTTTAATGAAACAGATCCTGCTACAAGTGAAATAATACAAGACTATTGGGATAGAGGAGTTAATTTAGATTATAGTATAAGCGAGATAGAAAATTATGAATGGCAAAGTACCCACCCATGGTCAGCAGCTTTTATCTCTTGGGTTATGAAAGTATCTGGTGCTGGAAGACATTTTTTATATTCCGAGACGCATGCTGACTATGTTATAGATGCTATAGAAGAAAAAGAATTAAACTCTAAAGCTAAATTTAAAGGCTATAGAATTATGGAGGTAAAGCCTGAGGTTACAGATATAGTATGTAAAAGAAGGCTAGGCTCTACTGCTGATTATGCTTACGGTGAAGATCATACTGTTTTAAATAATTCTCCATTACATTGTGATATTGTTACTAAAGTTAATAAAAAAGATATAGAAGTAGTAGGAGGTAATGTTAATAATAAAGTTGATAAAGCAAATTTAAGTTTAGACGATAAAGGATATTTAAATCAGACGGATTACTTCGTTTTAATAAGAAACACACTATGATGAAATTAGGAGACTTAATGTTAATAGGAGGTATAGCAGCAGGCGTTTACTATTTAAGTACAAAAAAAGATGAACCTAAGTCTGAAGATGATAAATCCGATGATAATAATGATTTACCGTTAGAATTAGATTCTGAAAATGATGGAACTAGTATTATGTCTTTTCTTGATGAACAAGGTAAAGATTTAAATTATTGGGTATTTGAAAGTGAAAATGGTGAAATATCATATAATGAAGAAGCATTTGATGAATTAGCTAATGCTATGGTCCCACCTGATGGCTATGGATTACAATGTTGTAATGAAGAAGATAATACCAATTATAATGAAAGAGTAAACATGGCACAAGAATGGTTAGCAGATAATGAGTATTTAAATGATACGCCTGAAATATTGGCTCATTTAATGGATTATATTAATATGTATTGCCAAGAAAGATTTCAATGTGATAATGAAGTCATTGGAGAGGGTGGTAGAAAAGTTGATCTTAATTTTGTTAATGGTAAAGATGATACGTTATTACAAGGTGAAGATGAACTTGTTAATTTTAACAGTAATAATGCTTTTATTAAACGTGAAAGCAAAACAATAAAATTTAGTTAAATGAAAGATTTAGGATTATTACTAGCTATTGGAGCCGGGGCATATATACTTACCCAACGTAACAAAGACAAAGATTCAAATAAAACAAAAGGCAAAACACCTATCGTTGTTGATTTAGACACGCCAGATCCTGATGCTGGTGACGCTGGAGATCTAAGAGCTGTTACTTTAGGCGAATTAACTAGTGGTCAAATTAGTGCTGCTGAAGCTCCTCTAGTATATGTCACTAGCGAGACAATAGAAATAATAAAAGATATATTCGAATTAGAATTAGACTTAAATGATGTAGTTAGAGATATTCTTACTAATAAACAAAATTATATAGAAGGTACGCCAGAATCACTTATAACTGATATAAAAAATTACGCCAACGAGCTTGAGGGTTGTATTAATTCAGGTTATAACGCTTTAAATACTATAACTCCTGGTAAGGCTTTATCTACTCAAGTTATACGTGTATTTAATGATGTTGGCGAGTGTGCTATTAAAGTTAGAGAAGAAGTAATGTATTTAGCTGGTGAAGACGGTGCGTTAATGTCGTACATAACACCTGAAGGTTTCGAATCATTAGAAGCTGAAACTGGACAAATATTGAATGATTTTAGAGACGAATATGGGGGTCTACCTGAACCGTTAGGGGAGCCTTCTTACGAGAATTAATAAATAAAAATCAATTAAAATGAAAAACGAAGAGTTAATTAAATACGCTTTAGTAGGAGCTGGTGGTTATTTACTATATAATCATTTTACGAAAGTAAAAGCTAAAATAAGCCCAAAATCTTTTCTAGATAAATGGTTAAACGCTGTGGCTTCCGGTGATCCTGGTAAAGTTACTTCATTATACGCTGATGATGCTATATTACTACCTACCGTTTCTTCAGAAATAGCTGTGGGTAAAAACAATATAAGATTGTATTTCGATACTTTCTTATTGCAATCTCCTACTGGTACAGTTGATGATCTATATACTAGATTAGAATATAAAGATGATTTAGCTATAATAGACGGTAATTATACTTTTACTTTAACTGATCCAACTGTAGTAGTTGATGATGTTCCTAACGCAGGACAAAGTGTAGTACCAGCTAGATTTACTTTTGTATTAAAAAACTGTGAAGGTGATTGGAAAATTTTAACTCAACACTCTTCAGTTAGACCAGAATAAATTGTATAAAAGTGGTGATATAATAAAAACAAAAGGTCAACAAGTATTAGGTTTTACCTATATATACCATTATGGTGTTGTACTAGTTGAAAACGATGATGTTTATGTATTACATAACGGTAGAGAAAAAGGAGCTGTAAAAGAAACTATTGATGTATTTTTAGAAAATAGAGAAATACATTCAATAAAGTCTTCTAACTTAAATAAGTTAAGTAATAGAGATATTATATTAAGGTTTGAGCATTGTAAAAGTAGTTGGGATGTTTTAAATTTCAATTGTGAGCATTTCGTTGATTGTATGACTAACAGGAATAGAAACTCAGAACAGTTGTTGAAATATATAATTTTTACAACTATAATTATTTTATTGATTAAAAAGGAATGAAAAATTTAAAGTACGTGCTTGATCAAACGAATGAGTATGATAGTAAAAAAACTAAGTCTAAAAAATACAAAAGTATGGATAAGACTAAAAAGAAAAAAAAATCAAATGATGAAAATTTTTAAAGACGATAATGATTGGAATGAAAAGTCTATAATAGGATTTATAGCTTTTCTTTTAATGTGTATAATAATGATCGCAGACCTAGTAACAGGTTGGTTAGGTAAAGATTTAATAATTAAAGAATTTGTATACGAATCTTTCGTATGGATTGTATTAGGTTGTTTCGGTATTAGTGGTATTCAAAAATTTGCAAAAAAAAATTAATATGAAAAAGACAAACGATTATTTATTAGCTTTAGCTATAGCAGGTATAGCTTACGTGGTTTATATTTTAAATAAAGATAAAGAGCCTGATGTAATAATAAAAGAGAAAATAGTTGACCCTGAAAACTTAGCTGAAGCTGAATCAACTGAGGTTGATAATACAGGTGAAATAGAGACTACATCTGGTGATATTGAAGAAGCTGAGATAGATAATAACACTGGAGTAACAACTATTGAAACGTCTGACCCATACGTAGATCCTGCTTCTGGCGAAGATATTTATGGTGGCGCTACAGTTACACCTTTTGATAAAGTTCAAGTTAGAGTTAGACACTTAGATAACGGCTTGTACGAATTTAAAGCTATTTTCAACGAAGAATTAGAATATACTGATTTATCAGGTTACAATCCTGATTTTGCTTATCCTAGTTTAGACCAATGGGAGTTTACTACTTTTAACGTGAATGATGGTCAAGGCGATATACAATTATTACCAGATCAAGCAATAGAAGTGCAGTATACTCAAAGCGCGATTATACCTATATCTGCTAAATTTGATTTTGATAACTCAATTTATGATCCGACTATAGATTTTGAATTGGATGTAGTATACTTTGATAATACAGTCAACACACAAAGCGGCGGCGGATCTAATGTTAATAATGAATTACTAGGTAATGAAAGTAAGGTAGATTAAGAACATTAAATTAAAGTATAACTAAATAAATAATTATTAATTAAAAAAAACAAAATGGAAAAGTTAAAGAATTTATTAAAATTAGACATTATAGGTTGGTTGTTAATAGCTTTATACAGCTTAGGTGTTTTAGATTCAGGTTTTATAATACAATCTGGAATTGTTTTAATTCTAGTTTCTAAATTATGTTGTGGACTAGGTCTAAAATGTGGTTTGTGTAGAAAACCTTGTAAATTAAAAGAGTAAAAAACTAGGGCTAACTAAAACTAGTCCTATATTAATTAAAATATTTAGACATGGGCTTTGGATTATCAATTTTTGGATTTCAAAACACGGGAGGTGAAGCTGATACAAACACTAACATAGCTAATACAAATCTAACTGCTGATGGAGACAGAACATTAGATATGGATGGTAACGAGTTGCAAATTGATGCAGCTCAATCGTTTTATATAGGGCAAGGTACTGCTTCACTAGAATTTGAACTAAATAGCGAAATAATTAGTTTCAAATCTGATACTAATGCACCCGATTTTAGAATATATGAAGCAAGTGGTAGTGGTACTAACTATGTTAAAT
>TARA_R110000744_G_scaffold66320_1_pt1 | contig 12900 bp, 7 predicted proteins | sample TARA_R110000744 | Tara Oceans TARA_R110000744 (sample SAMEA4398083) | marine metagenome | biome: Polar Biome; feature: [DCM] deep chlorophyll maximum layer (ENVO:01000326); material: water (ENVO:00002006), including particulate matter (ENVO:01000060) such as... | depth 36 m | reverse complement strand
TGTGCCTGGTCTAGTACCAATGCGAACTGTACCTGGTCTAGTACCTATAACTTCAGGGTTGAAATCATTTACATTTGTTGCCGCTGGTGTTGACGACATTGCTAAAGATAAAATTAATGAACTAAGCATACTACTTCCTATTTAAGTTATTATTATATTCAATAGTATATAAGCTATAATCGTGCCAAAAGTTCAAAGCCTTTGTTTATAGGGCTTTGAACTTAATGTTGAACAAACTAAAATAGAGTGTCAGAAAATCGGCGCTAAAGAGTTAAAGCGTATTTGAACCAAATGATGTGGATTTATTCGTAATTTGATAGGAGAGTAAATATTTTTGAAAATCATTTTCAGGAAGTGGTTTGCTATACAGGTAACCTTGTAATTGCTCACAACGTAAGCCTGAAAGAAAGCTCAGTTGTTGGTTGGTTTCAACGCCTTCTGCGACTACTTGCATACCTAGGTTATGTGCAATAGTTACTATGGTTGCTACCATGTTTCGACCTTGTTCAGATGTTTCTATATCATCAACAAAGGCTTTGTCTATTTTTAACGTATTTAATGGGAATTTTTTCAAGTACGCCAGTGAAGAGTATCCAGTACCAAAATCATCTAAAGATAAATGGATTCCCATCGCGCGAATTTGCAACATAGTATCGATGGCTTTTTGTGGCGAATCCATTACCGTGCCTTCAGTTATTTCTAACTCTAGATACTTCGCCGGCAATGCACTTTCTCTTAATGCATCAGCAATCATAGCCACTAAGTTGGGTTGAGTAAACTGCACGGCTGATAGATTAACTGCAACTCGGCCGTCAAAAAGACCTGAGTCTACCCATTTTTTGGTAGCAATACAGGCCTTTCGTAGTACGACTTCACCAATATCTATAATTTGTCCTGTTTCCTCTGAAACAGGGATAAATACTACCGGGCTAATTATGCCTTTTCTCGGGGTCTCAAAGCGCACTAGCGCTTCCATCCCCGCTATTTTTCCGGTGCTGATCTCGATTTTTGGTTGATAAAATACCGAAAATAAATCTTCTTTCAAGCCATGTCGAATTAAACTCTCTATTTGCAGACGTTTAACAGCAGTTTTATTCATTGAATCACTGAAAAACTGGTATTTATTACCACCAGTGTTTTTAGCATGATACATAGCAGTATCAGCATTCTTAAGGAGTTCTTGCGGGCTTTTACCGTCTTCAGGGTACAGTACAATGCCAATACTGCTATAAAGCACAATTTCTTGGCTTTTAAGTCTCAGTGGTAGGGCAATTGACTTTAAAACTTGTTTACCGATTGTGGTGATAGTGTGAATATCATTGGTATTTTCAACAATTAAACTAAATTCATCACCACCTAGTCGATAAACGGTATCTTGACTTCTCCCTAAACTTCTAATGCGCTCAGCAACTTTACAAAGTAAAAGATCGCCAACTTCGTGGCCCAAAGAATCATTAACTTTTTTAAAGTTATCTAAATCGAAAACTAACAACGCATGCGGAATTTTATTGTTGACTAATTTTTGTTGATTAGTCTGGAAAAAAGCGCGGTTAGGCAATCCTGTCAGGGTGTCAGTATTGGCAAGTTTTCTTAATTCGGCTTCTGTTTGTTTGCGTTTAGTGATATCAGAGAAAACAGCAACAAAGTGCGATATATTACCATTATCATCACGGATGATATCAATATTTAAGTCAGTTAAATAAAGGTCGCCGTTGTCCCGAGTATTTTCAATTTCACCGTGCCAACTGCCTTCTGTAATTAAATGTTTTTTTACGTTTTGGTTAAAGCTGTCAGGGTATTGCTCGAATTTAAGCAAAGTCCCGCGCATTTGTAACTTACTTCTCCCTGTAATGCTTTGAAATGCTTTATTAACATCAACGACGGTAAATTGACGATCGTAAATTACAATAGCATCCGAAATGTTTTCGATACATTTAGCAAAAAGCTTTAAGCGTTCATCAGCACGTTTTATTTGACTAATATCTTTCAGAGTCCCTGTCATTCGACTGGGCTTGTTCTTTTCATCTCGTTCAACAATTTTGCCGCGGTCGAGAACCCAAATCCATTTTTCATCTTTATCTTTTACACGATAGGTCGCTTCAAAATGTTGACTACTGTCTTCAAAATGATCATTTAACGCTTCGCGTACACGAGGAATATCATGCTGGTGAATGTTAGTTTGATCGGCGCCTACATTTCGCTTTCCATCTTGCGGGAATTCTAAAATACCCCATATATTTGACCGGAATATCTTTCCACTCTTAATGTTCCAATCCCACATTTCATCACCGCTACCCCAAAGCGACAATTTAAGACGCTCTTCACTGAGCTTTATTTGTAGATGGTACAAGCGCTTATGACGGACTTGTTGCAGAATATAAGCGATGATTAGAAGCGTTAAAAGACTATAGACTAGTAGTGCACTGCGAGATAGCCACCAAGGTGGCATAACAGCAATATCTAATGATTTAATCGAGCTCTCTTGGGCGTTTTGAATATCATATGCTTGCACTTCAAAAGTGTAATCACCTGAGCTTAAGTTTGTGTAAGTTGCTCTTTGGTTATTTTTTCCAGAATCGATCCATTTATCCTCTAGACCCACTAAGCGATAACGATAATTAAGTTGATTGGGTAGTTTTGTATTTGGAGTGATGAATTCAATACTAAATTGGGATTGGGTATACTGTAAAGTCAAGGTGCTTAAAAAATTTGGTGCTTGGTCTAAATAAAAGTCTTTATCTAATGCTCCTAGTTGTATGTTATTTCTAACGGGTACTTGCTTATTTGCAATAAATATATTTGATATACTAGGCGTTTTTGTAAGCTGTTTTATATCAGAGACTTCTTGAGGAATGAATGTATGGAAACCATTTACTCCTCCGAAAAATATAGTATCACTAGATGTTAATAAAGAGCTATCGCTAATATACTCATTGTCACTCAATAGCATATCTTTATTAAAAGTTCTGACTAATTGGTTTGTGGGGTTAACTGAATTTATACCAATATTAGTCGATACCCACCCTGTGCCTGAAGAGTCAATAACAATATCGGCAATGAAATTATTGCTAAGTCCATTTTTTTCGTTAAAAAATAAATTCTTGCTGTTACTTCTATTTATTAAAGCTAAACCGTTTCGGTGAGAGCCTAACCAAATCCATTCATTTGATACAGAAATAGTAGAAATTTCACCAAATTTTATTCTATTTGAAAGTAAATAGGATTTTTTTGAAAATTCCAGTTTAGTAACGTTGAAGCTTAAAACTTCACCCTTATCTGCGGAAAGCCATATAGTATTATCATTATCATATTTTAACGAAGTAAAGGTACTTCCATTTTCTAGTTCATAAGTTTCAAATTGATTCGTTTCAATATCAAATGAGGCTAATTGGAAGGAGCTATCAATAAACCAAATTTTCTTGTTTATTAAAAACATTAGGCTTAAGTTGGCGTGAAAAGAATTGTTTTTCCAAAATTTGTTTTCAGTGAGTGTTAATGTTTTAGTATCAAAATAATAGAGGTTTCCTGGTCTATTTGAGCTTTCTACTTCCGTTCTCAGCCAAAAGTTATCTAGTTCGTCCACCATCAGGTGCGAAATAGGATATTTATTTCCAATTTCGAGTTGCACAATTTTCTCACCGGAATTCAAATAGCTTAATTTTCCATCACTGGTTGCAAACCAAACTCTACCATCTTTAGATTCCGCTAAAGTATAAACAGCGCTTGGACTATTGTTATAATTGAACAAACCATGCCTGATATTTAACTGTAAGCTATTAAATGTGTTGATACCGTTTCCGTTAGTTCCAAGCCAGATATTATCTGCTGTGTCTTTGAATAATTTTAATATGTAATTATTGGATAAAGCATTTTTGTGTTGTACAGACTGATATGCATCTATTTCACCAGTTAACAGGTTAATAACATTTAAGCCATTTAATGTTCCAAGCCAAACCATCGAACCATTTAATAATTCGATAGTTCTAACGTTGTTAGATAGTAGATTATCCTTTACATTTTCTGAGCTAGCTGAGTAATGTTTTTTTATCTTATATTCTTGTGAAATAACAAATAAACCATTATCCGTTGCTAACCAATACTGATTGTCGATGATCCTTATATCGTAAAGAGCATTAGCGTTAAGTTTTAAATTCCATTTATTTTCTTCGCTTAATGAAATTGCAAAAGTCAATTTACTATTAGCTAAAAATATGCCTTTATCGTAAGTGCCAAGCCAATAATTGCCTTTTATATCTTGAAAAATAGTTTTAATTTCTTTCAAAGCAGTATCAAAACCACGAATTCTTATTCGCGAAAAATTTTTATTCTCTGGATCGAATTTATGTAAGCCTTCTTTGGTGGAAACCCAAATGTTATTATTGGGGTCTTGATAAATATCCCAAATTTCGTTGTCTTTTAGTGAGTTACTGTCGTTAGTTTGATGGAAAAAATTGTCAAAGTTATCTAATACTTTGTTATATCGACTTAGCCCTTTATTAGTGCCAACCCAGAGTATGTCATTGTTATCTATGAATATTTTTCGGATGAAGTTGTCGGAAATTGATTTTTTATCGGTGCTGTCGTGACGATAATAAACAAAGCTTTTACCATCATAACGATTTAATCCATCTTGGGTGGCTATCCATATAAAGCCATTTTTGTCTTGAGTAATATCGTAAACATAACTCTGTGATAAACCTTCGGCGATAGAGATGCGTTCAAATTTCAGAGGGTTTTGATTTATGTTGTTTTCTGAGGCTATAACTTTACTAACAGGGAATAGCAAAACCAGCATAGCCAAGACAGCAAGCGTAGTATGAAGTTGAGAAATTAATCTATTTTTAAAAAGAAGCAAAAGCACAAATACAACCTTTTGGTAGTGAAACCCATACCTTAATAATTTGATTTATTAGGTATGCCATATATTTTTATTATTTTTGGATGCCACGCCCCATTACAAAGGATGTGAGGAACTAAGTCAATGTTTGGTGTTAATGTGACGGGATAGCATGGTTAAATCCCTGTTAAAATCACATTTATCTTTGTATCGGCTAAATTAATATTTTCTTTGACATTTTTTTAATAAAGTTTCGATATTTTCATTAATAGTTATGTTTTTTGCCATTGCTTCTAATTGAACGCTGTTTTCGTAACTTAATAATGACAATCGATCTTTACTTTCTGTGCCATGAAAATTTTGTTGGAGAAATTCAGCAACATCGGTTATTGATAAACTTTCAATGATTGAGATTAGTTTTTGTTTTTGGCTAAATGATGCCTCTTTATTACAAATGGCAGCCCAATAACGCTGGCTTTTAATTCTCAAATTTGAGTCTTTTTCTTGTAACTGACTAGCTAAGCCAAATTGTAAATGCTGCCAATGCTCAGCAGGTAAATTTGTAATGTAATTGTTAGAACGAGCAATATAGTCGTCCATTGCTTTTGTTAACGTAACAGAGTCGGTGTGTGGTGATTGAATATAAAAAGCAATGCCAGGATAGCGATTAATAGGGATAAAGCCGACACCAACTAAATAACCATATTGTTTCTCAGTGCGCATTTCTTGGAAGAAGGTGGGAGATAGTAACTGATTAGTCAACATGGTTAATGCAACTGTACGCAAATCTTTGTTCGCCATTGGATAGTAAAGTAGAGCAGCATGGTCATGCTCTGGTAATTCCATGGGAAGTGTTATCGCTCCTAAACCTTGAATATCGATACAAGGCGTTTGCACTTGATTGCTTTCTGACAACTTACCAGCAAATACTTGTTTGATATCTGTAATAATTTTGTCAGCAGATTGCTTTGACCAATTGCCATGAATTAGCACATCTACTGCAGTGTTTTCAAATATTTGAGGTACAAAATTTTTAAACTGTTGAAATTCTATTTTTTCAAGGGCGTTAATTAAAGTTTTGCTACTAGGGCTTTTCGGTTGCATTGTTGCGCTAAGGCTGGCAAATAGTTGTGATATTGATTTACTATTTTCTGCATTATGCCAATGACTGAGTAACTGTTGTTTAAATAATTCGAATTTATTCGGACAAAACTTCCCTTGCATCAGGCTGGCTAAAAGTAGCGGTAATAGCTGCTCTTGCTTGGTACTAATACCTGATAATTGCAGTGTTAACCCACTTTGGTGGGAATATAAGTGATAGTGAATACCTGCTAACTCGGCATCATAATGTTCTTCTATAACTGCGTCGCTATATAAGTCAATAAATAACCGTGTCATCGCTATCGTGCTTGCACTTTCTATCACTACTGGAGAGTCTATGGATAGATAGATGTAGCCTTTTGGGGTATTAAAACTGGTGTCATGTTTAAACCAAACATTTAGGCCACTTTGTTTATGTATAATTTCTGGCAGAGTCAGATTGTTATTTTTTTCATTATCACCTTTTACTAGCTCTGGCCTAGCGACTATGTAAGGGTTTTTGTTTGGTAATGAGAGCTCGGGCAAATAAGCTGCTTGTTGCCACTGCTCAATTTTCTGCTGCTCAATATCGTTGACAGTGTAAGGCACTTGATACCATTTACTGGTGCTACTATGCGGCTGTTGAGATCCATTTTTATCGATAGAAATGATACGCATATTGGAAGCAACCATAAACTCAAGTAAAGCTGTTAGTGTTGCTGTGTTTTGTCCTTCCATCACGTAATCGCCAAAGATGTAATCTTGCTCGGGATAATGCTGCATGTTAATGACGAGTTGGCTGACTGAGTCGAGTGGTGATAACTTTTCTTGGTAAGAAAATGATAATTCAGCTAGTGATTTTTTTTCTTGGTAATACTGCTCGTTAAGTGGTTCTTTTTTTAATAGATTTAAGTAAGAGAAAACGATGCTGACAATAGCCGTTATATTTTTCGCCCCTAATTCAGAAAGCGAGATGCTAATATTGAAATCTTTAAAGTTAGAGCCATTGATACCTGAACCTGCCGTTAAAGCCAGAGCCCATTGTTTACTTTTTAACAATGATAAAATACTACCAGGGCCTTCATGACCAATTAAATAGGCTAGAATAGATTCAGGTTTTTGACGATAAAATTTGTCAATACTCGGCATAGCGAAACTGATGATCAGTTGTTGATCGTTTTTAACTGGTTGGACAGATATCCATTTTTGTTGATGCTTTGGAAGGTAAAGAGGATGATTAATTTTAGCTTTCGAAATACCATTAGATTTAACCTTGGAGAAATGGTTACTGGCTAAGTTTTCTAGTTCAGTGAGAGATTGCGGTCCTTCTAACACAAGGGTCATAAAATTTGCTTGATAGTTTGCTTGAAAAAAATCACACAATTCTTCACGTAAATTGTAACCATCTTTGTCTGCTAAGGTTTCACTGCTACCAACAGAAAATTTAGCGAAAGGGTGATCTTGGTTTATCGTTTCTTTATGAACGTCGTATAACCGTCTAATATCATCTTTAAGCTTGAGTTTGAATTCGGCGTCAATATTCTTACGTTCTTTATTAACAAATTCTTCAGATAATAATGGCGCGGTGAAAAATTCACCAAAACGTTCAATGGCAGAGCTGAAGTGTTGGTGTCCTATATCAAAGAAAAAGCAGGTATGTTCAGTTGCGGTCCATGCATTATTGCTGCCACCATGCTGATTAATAAATTGTTGATATTCGCTGCCATCAGGGAAATTTTTTGTGCCAAGAAATAACATATGTTCGAGAAAGTGGGCAAGGCCCTGGCGATGCGTAGGATCATCAAAGTGGCCAACGTTGACTGCTAATGCTGCGGCAGATTTATTTGATTCAGGATTATGAACCAATAAAGCTCTTAAGCCATTGCCTAGCGTAATTGTTTGATATTGTTTAGCGTCATTCGGGCTTTTTTTCACTGTCGCTCCCGCACAATTTACCCATAGCAGGGCTTTGCTATAGTTTATTGATGTTTTTTTTATCGTTCTAAATTACCTTAAGGAATAAGATGAGTCCATTTTATTCTTAACCGATGTAACAAAAAGATAAACAATTACTTTACTATAGCGCTATTTATTAAGATATATACCTAATGTATTATTAACACTATATGGTTAGTGCTTTAATATGGTGGGTGTTTTAGTCTAACTAACTGAAAATGCTTGTTCACTTCACTGGGTGAGCCATCAAAAGTGTTAAAATTAAGGTGTTTATGCAAATTTTTGTTATGCGTCACGGACAAGCTGAAATGGTTGCTCCTACCGATGCGCTCAGACCGTTGACTGAAAATGGCGTTGAAGAAGCTAAAGTTATAGGGCAATGGTTACGAGAAAAAAATCAGCCATTTGATTGTATTTTTGTGAGCCCATATACAAGAGCCCAACAAACGGCCGATGCCCTAATAAGCCAGTTAAGTAATGTAGCTAACAGACAAACATTAAAAATTATTACTCCTGAAGATAATGCTAAGGATGTACATGATTATTTAGATGCAGTTTGCGGAGCTGAGCAGTATCAAAATATTTTACTCGTGTCACATATGCCATTAGTGAGTTATTTAGTCGCTGAGCTAACAAGTGACCACGCTATGCCAATATTTCAAACCGCCTCAGTAGCGCAAATTGAATATGATATGGATAAGATGCTTGGCGAGCTTATTACTTTAATTTCACCAAACGACATCAAGCTGTAGCTTTAATATTATTATTATTTTTGATTGTTTTAATACGGCTTAATCACGAATGAATTTATCTTTCAATTCAACTAAAACCAATATCGCGCCATTGCCGCCCCATTCTAATGGTGCTTGATGAAAGGCCATTACATCTGGGTGTTGTACTAACCAATGTGGTACTTTGTTTTTCAATACACGGCCACCTAAACCATGAACGATACAAACACATTGGGCATGTTCTTTGTCGCACGCAGCCAGTAAAGCGGCAATTTCACGTTTTGACTGCTGTTGATCAAGGCCATGTAAATCTAAAATTAAATCAGGGGTGTATTGGCCTCGTCGTAAATTTTTAGCTTCAAAACTATCAACACCTTCACGAACATACTTAACCGGTCCATGACTATTTAAATCAGGTTCAAATTCATCAGAGAAGTGAAACTCGGCCAGGGCTTTTTTATCTTTTTGTTTTGCTAACGACGTTTTCTGCTTGATGGTTCTTTTTTCCGGGTGTACCCTGTCTTGTACCATAGGTTTTACCTTACCGATGGCATCTTTAAATAACTTTTTTTCTTCCGCATTAAGTGCGTCTTTAAATTTCATTTGCGAAGTCTAAAAACATCGACGAACAATAACAAGTGAAAGTATAATAAAAAACAAGAGTTATGATGAAACATCCTGAGGAAAGCGTGGAAATAATAAATATTGTAGAAGTAAGCGAGCAATTGCATACCGTTAATGATTACGTGCGTTTTGGTGCTAGTCAATTTAATCAAGCTGATTTGTATTTTGGCCACGGCACAAATAACGCTTGGCATGAAGCACTTACTTTAGTGATGCATCAACTTGCTCTACCTCAAGAAATAGCCAATGACTTAATGCAATGTCGGTTAATATCAGAAGAGCGAGTGGCAATTTTGCAGTTATTTGAACGCCGAATTGTTGAAGGACTGCCCGCCGCATATTTAACCAATCAAGCCATGTTTTGTGGTTTACCCTTTTATGTCGATGAACGCGTATTAGTGCCAAGATCGCCAATAGGTGAATTAATCGAGCATAATTTTGCAGGTTTAATTGATAATGCGCCAAATCGAATTTTAGATTTATGTACAGGTAGTGGTTGTATTGCCATAGCCTGCGCTGTAGCTTTTCCTGAAGCAGACGTTGATGCGGTTGATCTTTCTATTGATGCACTTAATGTGGCGCAAATCAATATCGATGGTCATGGTTTATCAGCACAAGTTATTCCAATTCAATCTGACGTTTTTTCTGGGGTAGCGGGGCAAAGCTATGATTTAATAGTGACAAATCCACCTTATGTCGATCAAGAAGATGTCGATTCATTGCCGCAAGAATATTTACATGAGCCAGTAATGGGCTTAGGTAGCGGTTTTGATGGCCTAGATATAGTACGACAAATTTTGGCACAAGCGGCGAACCATCTTAGCGATAATGGGGTATTAATTTGCGAAGTGGGTAATTCACAAATTCATTTAACGGCTGCTTTTCCAAATGTACCATTTCAGTGGTTGAAGTTTGAACGAGGCGGGCATGGTGTGTTTCGCTTAACTAAAGCACAATTAGAAAATCATCAGCTAGATTTCGAGCAATAATAATTAATAGCAACCAGATTGATAAATTTTCCCGGTTGCTACTCTGATACCATATTAATCCTATAATAGGGTATCTCATCAATTTAACGGGTAAGATTCATTATGTCAGGTAATACTTTCGGTAAGTTATTTACGGTTACTTCATTCGGTGAAAGCCACGGTTTAGGCTTAGGCGCCATTATTGATGGTTGCCCTCCGGGACTTGAGCTTTGTGAGGCTGATTTACAGCTTGACCTTGATCGTCGCCGACCTGGCACATCTCGTTTTACAACCGCGCGCCGTGAAGCTGACGAAGTCAAAATAATGTCAGGTGTTTTTGAAGGTAAAACTACCGGTACACCGATTGGTTTATTAATTGAAAATACTGATCAACGCTCGCAAGATTATGGTGATATCGCGAAAACATTTCGCCCAGGCCATGCTGATTATACATACTGGCAAAAGTATGGCATTCGTGATTATCGTGGTGGCGGTCGTTCTTCGGCTCGTGAAACTGCGATGCGCGTTGCTGCTGGTGCGGTGGCAAAAAAATACTTAAAACAAAAATTTGGTATTACTATTCAAGCCTGTGTGACACAAATTGGTGAAGTGTGTGCTGAAAATATAGATTGGAACATTGTTGAAGAGAACCCATTTTTCTTTCCAGACGCTAATAAGCTTGAGCAGTTAGACGAGTTATTACGTGGCATTATGCGCCAAAAAGACTCCATTGGCGCTAAATTGATGGTAGTAGCGAACAATGTACCGGTTGGTTTAGGTGAGCCTATTTTTGATCGCCTAGATGCTGATATAGCGCATGCCTTAATGGGAATTAATGCGGTTAAAGCGGTAGAAGTTGGAGATGGTTTTGGCGTGGTTAATCAAAAAGGCTCAGAGCACAGAGACGAGTTAACACCAGAGGGTTTTGCGTCTAATCATGCTGGTGGTGTTCTAGGGGGGATATCTTCAGGACAACCTATTGTTGCGTCAATTGCATTAAAGCCAACTTCTAGTATCGGTGTGAGTGGGAAAACCGTTGACCTTGCTGGTAAGCCTGCCGATATAGTGACCAAAGGTCGCCATGATCCTTGTGTTGGTATTCGTGCCGTACCTATTGCCGAAGCTATGTTAGCCTTAACCTTAATGGATCATTACTTAAGACATCGAGCGCAGAATATGGATGTAGTTTGTCAAACGCCAGATATCGAAGGTTAAGTTAGCGTTTCATCGCTTTGGAGTATTGAACATTGGCTTCAAAGCAATTCGTTGGTCTGTCGATAAACTATTTCTGGTACTTTGGTATTCTAGGGTTAGTAGTACCTTTTTTATCTGTATTTCTTGATGCTAGAGGTTTTACTTCGCTTGAAATTGGTGAAATATTAGCGGTTATCACCGCAGCAAAAATAGTAGCGCCTTCATTATGGGCGCAGCTTGCTGACAAGTCAGGTAAACAACTTATTATAGTGAGAGTCGGTGCACTACTGACACTAATTTGCTTTAGCTTGATTATATGGGCATACAGCTATTGGCCATTAATGTTTAGTTTGGCGATGTTCAGCTTATTTATGACCTCAATATTGCCTCAACTCGAAGTAATGACCCTAAACTCTATTCGTAAAAGTGCGAAAATATATGGCCGTATTCGTTTGTGGGGCAGTATCGGTTTCATTATTGTTGCGATGCTAAGTGGCGAATTAATTGAGCGGTACTCTGCAGAAGCCTTTAGTTATATTGGTATTGTTATTTTAGTTGGGCTTTGTATTTCAACACTGCTGAGTAAACAACCTAGAATAGCTAATAAAGTTACCCTTGATAACGTCTCTATTAAAACTAAAGTATTCAATAGTAATTTTTTGTTATTCTTTTTAGCAGGTTTAATGCTGCAAATGAGCTTTGGACCTTATTATGTGTTTTTTGCCTTATATCTTCAAAACTTAGCTTACTCAGGTTTTTTAATTGGTCTTTTTATCGCCATTGGTGTGGTGGCAGAAATTGGTATTTTTGTTTTCGCGGCACTATTCTTTAAAAGCTTTTCATTAAAAACATTAATTTGCATTAGCATTTTATTAACGTCGTTACGTTGGTTTGTGGTTGGACACTTTGCGGATAGTGATATGGCATTAGCATTTTCTCAACTTATGCACGCGTTAAGCTTTGGTTTATATCACAGTGCCAGCATTGCTTTTATTCAAAGGCATTTTAATACGAATCAGCAAAGTCGCGGGCAAGCTATTTATATCGGAGGCGTTTACGGTGTGGGTGGCGCAGTTGGAGCTTATGTAGCAGGTATATTATGGCAAGATGGCATAGGTGCAGTGATAACCTTTGACTTTGCAGCACTAACTGCACTCATTGGTGGTATTTTAGCTTTATTTTTGCGTAACAAGCCCCTCGAGAGGGGCTTAAGTTAACTCATGCCATTAATTGAAGTAACTTAACTGATAAACATAGCCCTGCAATCATGATTAAAGTATTAGTCGAATTTATTTTTCGACTACATTTTCAGAATCGCTTTATCTTAAATATGCCTCAGATAATATTTTTAATAAATTTTCTATAGCGATTATATTACCCAAAGATAAGTTTAAAAAGTTTTAAAAGTTTATATAAGCCACTATGAACTCAATAACTTTTCTAGCTAAAATTAGAGTAAAGCAAGAGGGAAAAACAGAGGAAATCATCCATGATCAACACTCCCTGTTTT
>TARA_R110000744_G_scaffold186820_5_pt1 | contig 12928 bp, 10 predicted proteins | sample TARA_R110000744 | Tara Oceans TARA_R110000744 (sample SAMEA4398083) | marine metagenome | biome: Polar Biome; feature: [DCM] deep chlorophyll maximum layer (ENVO:01000326); material: water (ENVO:00002006), including particulate matter (ENVO:01000060) such as... | depth 36 m | reverse complement strand
AAGAGATTGTCTAAATAGGAATGCTACCGAGCGTTAGGTCAGCAGTTTAAAATCAGAGGCAAAACGTTTAGATAATATAAAAACGTTTACGCCCCAGAGCGCAATAAAAACATACCAACACAAGCTAGTAACAACACTACTGAAAAAACCTCGCGGTTATATTTTCCATGGTAATAAGCTTTACGACGATCTTTTAACGCCTGATAAACGCCTGACTCATCGTGCTCTGGTTTTCGGTTGTACATATCGTATTTCATCATATCACCCTTAGCTGTATTACCTTATCGGCAAGGCGGTTAAAATATTCAACGTCCTTGCTGACTAACGTATACCTCTTCAACATATTGGATAATATAATACCCTTTTAGTTCAATTTCCTCTTTTTTTACGAAATATTAACAACTTAACGTGATGAATAGTTCTAAAACGGACTAAGGGTTGACCGTTTTAGGCACTAATTCACCATGAAAAATAGGATCTACATTAAAGCGTGTTGATCTTTTATGTTCATTTTTGCAGCGGTTATTTTACTCACCGTTTAGCGAAAGCTAATCGTCAGACTTTAAACGCACGTAGGTTTTGTATTTCTTTTTAAGCAGCTTATCGATGTAGCGAGTTAACTTGATTTTGTGGCTAATGGCATCATCTAGAGCGTCTGTCAGCTCTGTGAGCATCGCTTTGTAATAAGTGACGTCTTTTAACCCATCGGGTTTAGCCTCCCCCGAGGCTGGTGCAGCGGGCTGGGCATCACTTGGCAACTGCTCTGGCGCTGGTTCTTCTGGCACCTTGTTCTCTGGTAGAAACATTTCATCGGCGACTTCTTTCACTACCGCTTCTACGGCATCTTCGTCAAATGTTTCAAGCTCTTCAAGGAATCCATACAGTAAGATGCGGTCCATCAGGGTATTGATTTTACGCGGCACCCCACGGGTAAACACAAATATTTTACTGTAGGCATCGCTTGAGAATAACGTATTGCCGCTATAGCCAGCGTGATGCAATCGATACTCTATATAGGCTTGGCACTCGTCTTCTGTTAACGGCGATAAATGACATGAGGCCACAATACGCTGACGAAACTGTTCCATATTCGGCGCGCGTAATATGGGTTGTAATTCTTCTTGGCCCAATAGAAAACTTTGCAGTAGCGGCTTGCCGTTCTTTTGATAATTCGACAGCATGCGCAATTCTTCGATGGTCTCTAAGGGCAAGTTTTGCGCTTCGTCCACCAGCAATAAGGCACGTTTGCCTTGTTGGTGTAACTGAGTAAGGAAGAGTTCTAAGTCCCCCAGAATGTCAGATTTAGTGCTGCCTTTGACCGGAATTTCAAATTTACTGGCGACCATTTTCACTAGTTCGTCAGGGCTCAATTTTGGCGTGACTATTTGCGCGGCCACAATGCCGGCTTCCATGGCATCCAGTAAGCTATTGGCAATGGTGGTTTTACCTGTGCCGATGTCACCTGTGATAACGATAAACCCTTCAGCTTGTGACAAACCGTATTGTAGATACGACATAGCTCGCTTATGCCATTTACTAGCAAAAAAGAAGCTAGGGTCTGGCGTGAGCTGAAAAGGCTTTGAATTTAATCCGTAATAATTTTCGTACATAAAAGCGCTGGGTCCGTTGGGCAAATCGCACTAGCAAATATCGTCTAAGCTTAAGCTATCAGGGTAAGACTTAGCAACGCCTATACAGATAAACGCTTGGAAAGTTATCCGCCTGTCATTAAAATGGTGCCAGCCAATGCGGTCAGCACACGATGGAAAGCTAAACACGGTTGTTAAACACGGTTGCTACACCACATAGTAATAAATCGAGAAAAAGTGGCAAATACACCCAGCTGTCACAAACACATGCCATATCGGATGGGTGTAACGAATTTTCTTCGCCACATAAAAGATTACACCTATGCTGTAGCACAAGCCGCCAGCAATCAGTAACCAAAGCCCTTCCGTTGGTAGCGACATATATAAAGGGTAAATAAAGAAGACTGCTAACCAGCCCATTAATAGATACGTTGCGACAGATATTTTCGGGAAGCGCCCAGCCGCCAAACACTTAAAGCCAACACCGATAGCTGCTAAGCCCCATATGAGCGAGATACCAACAACCCCCACCCAGCCGCCAACGGCAAGCAACATAAAGGGTGTATAGGTGCCTGCAATTAATAAGTAAATAGCACTGTGATCAATCACTTTTAACACTGACTTCGCTTTGGGATTCGAAAATGCGTGATACAAAGTAGAAGAGAGAAACATCGCTATCATCGATGCCCCATAAATTACCGAAGCCACTTGAGCCAAGGTGTCAGCGGCGCGAGACAATAAGAACACCAATCCAACGATTGACGCGATACACCCTATGCCATGGCTGAGTGCATTTAGCCACTCTTCCACTATTGTGTATGGCTTTAGATGGATTGTTGGTGGCACCTGTGATTGCATGCAAAAACCTTTAGCGTTAAATGACCAAACAATAGTAGTGTTTCAGCGAACACTTGTACACTGAAGAGTCTGCTAGAGGTCATTTAGTTCAAATATCCCGGCGCAATTGCCAAATTATCCACTTTGTTTAAGGTAAAGCGATTCTGCAACCACAGCTGATATTCTGCCCCTTCAAGTACACCACGCTCGGTGCAATCAACGTTCCAGCGCCTAAGCAGATACCCGGCCATTGCCGCCCGAACACCGATCAACAGCTGGCTATTCTCCATGCCGTAATCCATTTCAATCGCGGTGGCATATTTGACATTTTTAGGGTGAGGCACAAGTTGCAGAGGAATGAGGCGCTGCCATTCTTGGTCAGCCGATGCCTGTTCGTCCTCTTTGCCAGCTTCTTTTATCGTTACTTTGCTGATACGGGTTAACACAAAATCTCGAAAACTTTGGCTTTTACGATCGAAGGCGCGTACGTGCCAGCGCAGACCATTATCGACAATAGAGTGCGGTACTAACTCTCTGGCACCTGAGCCACTAGAAAGCGAGGTATATATCACACTGACTGCTTTTTTGTTCAAAATGGCTTGCACCAAACGCGCAACAATAAAAATATTCGGTACGTTTAGGTTTGATGGCGACTCTACTGGGTAGTGCACATCCCCTATTCCATCAAACCCATCAGATATGTCGTTTGCCATTTTCACTAACGTACGCGTGGCATCATGCTCAAAAACTGGCTGGAACTGCTCGGTTTGCACATAGCGTTTTTCAATACTGTGATAGCGCATATTCTTCGGGGCAAGTTCTTTGTAAATATTAAAATCGCGAGAGCCTGCGGACAAACCCACTTCGAATCGGCTGATAAGATCTTGGCGATAAATCGCGCCTTTAAAAAGCAAACAAAAATCGATGTAAGCAAGTCGTTGTTTTTGGGCAAAACCGAGTGTGTCTAACATTTTTAAACTCTAACAGAAGCAATAACAAAGGCTAGGCAGTGTGGTTTATTCTCGTTCGGTTGTAAAGCAATCACATTCATTAGTCATAGGTTAGAGCGAGGTTAAATATTCAGCCAGCGTGTGACACCCACATTGATTTACTTTGCCCTGTGCAATGTGCTTGTGCTTCATTCTTTGTGCCACACGGCTTGTTTTTGTTTTATGGTTGGAGTTTATATGTGAAACTTTAATATTTTCACATACAGGATGTTATACGCGACGTGCAACCTTGGTTTCTGTACATCATTGAAAACAAATATCAGCATTATTACACTGGTATTTGTAAGGACTTGAGCAAGCGTTTTGTTCAGCATAGTAGTAGCGGCCCGCTGTGCGCAAAAGCCTTACGAGGTAAAGGCCCACTGAAGATGATTTACGCCGTTGAGTTAGTTGATCACTCTGATGCATTAAAAATGGAACTGTGGGTTAAAAAACTCACGAAAGCGAAAAAAGTACAGTTAGTCAGCGGTAAGTTGCTTAGCCCGTTTGCGACAGAGGCTGCGCCAGTCGCGACCGCTGGTACGACTGAGTGTTAGCGTTTATATTAGCCGAAAAGTGATGTCGTCATTTCGCCAATTCGTCATTGCTGCTCCCCAAATAGGCCCTTTGCATGCAAAATCTTCAACAAATATCTCCTTTTCCTCAAGCACTTTTGGCCATAGGGGAACGCCATTGGCAGGCCCTGTCAGAGCGCGATTTATTTGAGGCCCAATGGCAAGCGCATAAAGCGCAACTATGTCGTGTGTTCGGTCTAAGCGACTTTGTCGCGCGTCAATGTATTCAACACCCGAGTTTCGTGGGCGAGTTGCTTGCATTGCTCGATCACAATAGCCAACAACCAAATTACTCCACATTGCTTGATGCTGCGTTAGGTGAAGTCACCAGTGAAGAGCAGTTGCATAGAACATTACGCTTGTTTCGCCATTTGCATATGGCGCTTATCACATGGGCCGATGTGACTAACACCCAAACCATTGAAGAATCACTCAAGCGCGTTTCTGCTTTATCTCAAGCGCTTATCGTACACGCCAGCCTATGGCTGAAAAATGATTTGTCAAAACGCTTCGGTTTACCCATGGGAAATTTGGGCGAGCAACCTATGTACATCATTGGCATGGGTAAACTAGGTGGTCGTGAACTTAATTTTTCATCTGACATCGATTTGATTTTTACCTATCCCGAACAAGGCATTACCCAAGGTGGGCGTAAGTCCATCGAGCACCAACAGTTCTTTACCAAACTAGCGCAAAAACTGATTACAGCGCTGCACCAAATCACGGTAGATGGTCAAGTGTATCGGGTCGATATGCGTCTGCGTCCTTTTGGTGAAAGTGGCCCATTGGTTATGCACTTTGCCGCTATGGAAGATTACTACCAAGAGCAAGGCCGAGAATGGGAACGCTACGCCATGGTGAAAGGCCGCATACTAAACCCGGACGCCACTTACTACCCAGAAATTGCCGACATACTTAGGCCGTTTATTTATCGCCGCTATTTGGATTACAGCGCCTTAGATTCATTGCGTAAAATGAAAGCGATGATCAAAAAAGAAGTACGCAGGCGTCAGCTTAGCAATAACATCAAGCTTGGCCAGGGGGGGATTCGTGAAGCGGAATTTGTTGTGCAAAGTTTGCAACTTATTCGTGGCGGCCGCGAACCTGCACTGCAAGAGCAAGGGTTGCTGCACAATCTGCAGGTCCTGATTGACATGGAAATATTGCCCGAAGACGACGCCAACGCGTTGAAAAACAGCTATTTATGGCTGCGCAAAGTAGAGCACTGCTTACAGCAATTTGACGACAAGCAAACCCAAGTCCTTCCTGATAATGATATTGATGAGTTGCGCTTGGTCACCATACTCGGGCTGAAAGATTATTCTCAATTTACCGAGCAGCTACTGGAGCATACACAGCTTATTCATGAACAATTCCTATTGTTAATTGGTGAAGATGCCGCGCCTGAACTAGTGAAAGACGATGACATTCTTTCACCCTTAGAGGACTTATGGTTATTACCATTAGCACCTGAAGAGCAGTTGGAAATACTCAGTGCATGGCTTGATTCTGAGCAAGCCCAAACATTTAATACATCACTTGTGGCCTTTGGTAATAACTTAAGTGCGAGTCGCATAGGCCAGCGCGGTGAAAACATTTTAAACAAACTCATACCTCAGTTATTGTTGGTCATTTTACAGCAAACACCAGAGGCGGCGAGTCAAAGCTTGGATCGCTGCTTGCAGGTCTTCCGCGCTATTTATGGCCGTACAGCCTACCTAGATTTATTGTTTGAAAACCAAGGGGCATTAAAGCAATTGGTGAGCTTATGTTCAGCCAGCCCCTGGGTAACTGACCAGATCAGCCGCTTTCCGCTGCTTCTGGATGAATTGCTTAATCCTGCTCAGTTGGTTAACCCAACAGAGTTGACCGAATATAGCGCTGAACTTAGATTGGCCATGCTGCGCATTGATGAAACAGACCTAGAGCAGCAAATGGAAGCCTTACGCCAATTTAAATTGTGCCAGCAGCTGAAAATTGCCGCCGCGGATATTACAGGTGCTATGCCTGTGATGAAGGTGAGCGACCATCTTACCTACCTAGCCCAAAGTATTATCAGGCAAGTGGTTAATTTGGCGTGGCAACAAATGACCGAAAAATACGGTGAACCAGATTACGCAGATGCCCCTAATGAACAACACGATATGCTTAGTCGCGGTTTTGCTGTAATTGGTTATGGTAAATTAGGGGGATATGAGCTCGGGTATGGCTCTGATCTGGATTTGGTCTTTCTACATAATTGCACCAGCAGAGCGCCAACTGACGGTCCAAAAGCCATAGAATCTGGGTTGTTTTATCTCAAACTCGCCCAACGAATTTTACACCTATTCAATACCAAAACGGCCTCGGGTCAGCTTTATGAAGTTGATATGCGATTGCGCCCGTCCGGCAGTGCAGGTTTGTTGGTTTGCCATATCGATGGATTTCGCGAGTACCAAAATCAAACAGCGTGGACATGGGAACATCAAGCCCTCACCCGCGCTCGTTTTATCGTGGGTAGCCCGAGCCTCGCCCAGGAGTTTTCGGTGGTGCGCCATCAAATACTAGCGCAAAAACGTGACCGCGCGTCATTGCAAGAAAGTGTTGCCCAAATGCGCGAGAAAATGCGCAAGCATTTGGGCTCATCAACTAAGCTAGGGTTTGATTTAAAACAAGATTTCGGTGGTATCGCCGACATCGAATTTATTGTGCAATATTTTGTGTTGGCTTATGCCTGTGAATTTCCTGGGCTGACCAAATGGCCTGACAACGTAAGGATTTTGCAACAACTGCAATCAAGTGGGTTATTAAGCGATGAAGATACTCAGTTACTCAACGACGCCTATTTAACCTATCGCAATACTAACCACAGGTTAGTACTTCAACAAGCTGAACAAGCGCCTGATGCCACTGAGTTTAGTGATTTACGCGATGGGGTTAGTCGAATTTGGCAGCATGTATTTGTGAAACAAGAATAGGTTTGACGAATTAACCTACGACTTTGCAGTTCTCTTGCAAATACTTGCTGTTTACGGCGGTAATGACCAAAGAGCGCTGCTTTGGGCATACATAGGTTTTGACGGTTCCATCGAAATTGCTATCAATCGCTCGGCCGATTTCGTCTAAGCTTCCGACGATAGAGTTGTCAATTTGAAACGGATGCTTGATGATAAAATCTCGGTTAAGCTCCCAGATCACCTGCATCCCTTCAGATTGCGCATAAGTAATGATGCTATCTCGCAGGGTACTACCTGCTTTAAATGAACGATGCTTATACTCCCCGACCCAATTGGCAGGTAACGGTTTTTGTAAGCTTTCCATCTTTTTCAAGCGGTCCGCTAGCGGCGTATCAGATATATTCACCACATTAACGAAATCACCGATGCTTTCTTCTCTGGGATGGCGAGACGACAGGCGATACTCAGCGTAAAAATCAGTCATGTTTTGCGACACGGATTTTGGCCCCTCCCCCCCTTCAGGAATGGGGGCATTCACGTTTATCTGCTGTAGCACAATCACAAAGACAGCAATCAATATGAGCGCCAGCGCCAACAACGCGTGGCGCCACCATACAAATGACTGAGATTCACTAGGATTGTATTTCATGGATACCTTGTTGCTCACATCGCCTACTTATTAAAACTGTACTTGATTGAATGTACGCTAGAATTAAACCGCAACGTGCCCAGCGGGATATTAGTCATAAAGCGACGGGTCACTTTTGTTAGGACGCGTTTTAAACCGTTTATGCATCCACAAATATTGTTCGGGTGCTTCTAAAACGAGTGACTCAACCATTTTATTCATTCGCGCTACATCTTCTTTATCGTCACCAGAGGGAAAATTCTCCAGCCCTGGGACCACTTTAATTTTGTAACCGCTGGCCGTTTTGATCGGCGCAAGAAATACGGTCTCACAATTCGCTTCTTTTGCAAATAATAAAGAGCCTGTTGTGGTGGCTGCTTTTTCTACCGCGAAAAAGGGAGCAAATTCACATTTAGTGCGGCCGTAATCTTGGTCTGGCAAGTAAAAGCACACTTCCCCCTCGTTCAACGCTTGAATCAGCCCGCGTACATCTCGCTTGTGTATCATATATTTGTTTGAGCGGTTTCTGCCGTGATATTGCATGTATTCCATTAACGGGTTGTTATGTCTGCGATAAAAGGCTACAGATGGGTTTCGAAGGCCCGCCACACGCACGGCAAATTCTAAGTTCATATTATGGATAGCATAAGCCAACACACCTTTGCCCTTGGCCAAGATAGCGTCGATATGTTCGTATCCTTCAAACTCACTCATTTTTTCGATACGCCAAGTCGGCCACCACCACCCCATGCTGGCCTCAAGGATCGCCATGCCGGCGTTGTCTAGATTAGCATCAAGTATTTTTTGACGTGCGGCTGGAGTGTAATCGGGAAAACACAGGGCTAAATTGCGCTTTGCAATCAGCACTCGCTTTTTGGCAAACAGTTTCAGCAGCTTTCCTAGCCCTTTGCCAATGTAAGTTTGTAAGCGATAAGGTAGCCAGGATATTGCGTACAAAATCAATATACCAAGCCAAGTTAACCAGAACTTCGGGTGAAAAAAAGCGAGCTTAAACTTGGGGGCTTCAACGAAAGACTGACTCAAAGTCGGCTCCGGGGTATCAAAAAAGGTCGGCTATTGTAATCGACTAAAGATTGATTGCTAGGGGCTGATTCGAGTTTAAAATACTGTATATAGACCAAAGTTTGTACACCAAAGATAAACAGCGCCTATTTAACTGGGTATATATTTTCATTTACTTTACTCTATATACATTGAAATGGACTTAGTTTGGCGTTCGCCTGCACCGCTAAGAAATATGTCCAAACTTAAAGAAAACCGTAGAACTTTAATTATTCGGAACATACATGTCACGACTCAACCTGCTAGATGCCTACTATTGTGGATTAGAAGCCGTAAGTAGCGCGACACTGCACATAACCAAAGATCAACTCGTATTGTTTGCAAATGAAGCTGCTTGCGCTCTGTTTGGGCTAGACGGTGAGTCGCTTACCAATATGCCGGTCGATCAGTTATTGGAGAATTTTTACTCTAGCAATGACCATGCATTGGATAATAATCTGTTCTACTCAGAAGCCAAAGGCAGTAAGCTGCTTGACGGCATATTCAAATGTACACTTTCAAACGGCGAATACCGCATTGCACAGGCCAGTGTTAAATCCGTTAATTGGCTTGATGATGACACCTCATATGTCGTGACGATCGATCCAGATAATGTTCGCCCTCCTTCAGGTAATGAAATTTACGACATCATTCACCGCATTAACGTAGCCACTACTGTGGCCCAAATTGGCATTTGGGAGTTCAACCTTGATGAGCAAAAACTCATTTGGGACGATCAAATGTATGAACTATATGGATACAACCCCAGTGACTTTAGCGGTAAATTAAGCCAGTGGAGTGAGTTGCTTCATCCTGACGATAAAGACGAAGCACTGAGTGCCTTAAATCATTCTCTAACCAAGATTACCAAACTTGATATTGCCTTTCGTATTGTTACCCCCTGCGGCGAAACACGGCACATGCGCGCTTTTGCTAGGCCATTGCGCAGCCCAACGGGAAATGTAGCAAAGATTATCGGGGTCAATTACGACATTGGAGCACAGAAGCAACACCAGCAATGGTTAGAGAATGGTTTACAAAGCAATGAGCTGTTCATCAAGGTTTTACGAGAAACCGACAATGCGGTCATTATCACAGATGAGAACGTCAAAATTAAATGGGTTAACCCGGGCTTCACTCGTATCACTGGATACTATCTAGAGGAAATTTTAGGTAAAAACCCAGGCCATTTATTGCAAGGATCCCAAAGCAGTTCTGACAAAATTGCCATCATGCGTAGCGCCGTAGCACAGCGGGAACGATTCAATGTTGAGATTCTCAACTATCGCAAAGACGGCGAATATATTTGGCTGAAAATCAATAGTCATCCCATTTACGTAGGGGGTAAGTTTAACGGTTTCATTGCCATACAAAGCGATATCACCGAGCAGAAAAATGCAGAGTTAGCACTGCTCAAAGCAAACAAATTTCAAAAAGCCATACTTGATAGTGCTCACCTGCTAATAATTTCATGTGATGCCAAAGGCAAAATACTGACTTGCAATCAAACTGCAGAAAAAGTATTGGATTACACTAAAGCTGAGCTCAAACAAAACGGCAATATTCAGCAGTTTATGCTGCAAAACGAACTCGTTGATTTCATGGACGCCAGTGCACAGACGCAAGGTTCGCCACTAGACGCTCTCTTCTACTTAGCCTCTCAAGGGCAAGTAGATGAAAACCAATGGACATTAGTGACTAAAAACAATGTCAAAGTTCCCATGGAGGTCACTGTTACCGGGATAATATCTCCCGACAATCAGCTAGACCGTTACTTACTTGTTGCTCGAGATATTAGCCAAATTAAACAATTTGAAAAAGAGCGCCGCCAACAACAGGACTTACTTGAAACCACAGGTGAAATGGCTAATTTGGGTGGCTGGGCGTTAAACCTTGAGACCAATGAAGTAACATGGTCTGACCAAGTTTACCGTATTCACGAATTACCGATCGGTTCGGATGTCGATCTCACCAGCGCGATGAATTTTTACCCTAAGGATGTACGCCCTTTAGTGCAAAAAGCCATAGATAACTCTATCGCTGCCGGCGGTAAGTGGGATTTGCAAGTTCCCTTTATTACGGCCAAAGGTAAGCATATTTGGGTACGAGCTGTAGGCTATGCAGAATATCAAAATGGTCTCCCTGTGGTATTAAGAGGTGCGTTTCAAGATATTACCGAAATGAAAAAAGCCGAAGAGCAAGCCAAAGAAGCAAGCCGCGCCAAAAGCGAATTTTTAGCTAACATGAGCCATGAAATACGCACCCCTATTAACGGTATTGTAGGCATGAACGACTTGCTGTTAGCCACTGAATTAACCCACAAACAGCGCCATTTTGCTGAACTGGTGCACAGTAGTAGTGAGTCTTTGTTGTTGCTGATCAACGATATTTTAGACTTTTCTAAAATTGAGGCAGGGAAATTAAGTATAGAATCAATCTATTTCGATCTGCATCTGCTACTGGGGAATATTATTGACACCTTCGCTAGCCGGGCGCAGCAAAAAGGGCTTGAGCTAGTATTTGATTTGCATATGGATGTACCCCAGTGGATAACTAGCGATCCCGGGCGGATACGGCAAATTTTAAATAACCTGTTGGGTAATGCAATTAAATTTACTCACCACGGCGAAGTGATTTTGCGAGTTGCTCTAAAGGGAGAGAATCAACTCAAATTCTTCGTGCAAGATACTGGGATTGGTATTCACGAAGATAATCAAAAAGCCTTGTTTTCTAAGTTTATGCAGGTTGATTCTTCGACCACTCGCCACTTTGGTGGCACAGGCCTTGGGTTGGCTATCAGTAAACAGCTGAGTGAACTTTTAGGTGGCTCAGTAGGTGTATCTAGCGAGTGGCAACAAGGCTCTACTTTTTGGTTTACCATAGCGCCTGAAGCGTTGAACGATAACCCAGTCCAATTTAGTCCACTGTTTCCTGACCGTGAGACGCCGCTGCAAGTATTGTTGGTGGATGACAACCCCACATTAAGCACAGTTTTACATCAGTGGCTCTCTGCGAATAACATGGTGGTGCAAAACGCTGTAAATGCATCAGGCGCATTAAAAGCACTGAGGCAGTCGCATTTAAAAACGACAAAAATAGACGTCGCGTTGATTGATAGTAATTTGTCTGGCATTAATGGGATTGAACTTACCAAAGCAATCCGTAGCAATGACCTATTTGCCAAGTTACATATTATACTAATGACTCCCCACGATTGGCTTGAAAAGGGCACATCAAGCCAATTGGCTAGCCCAGTCAGCTATGTAGCGAAACCGGTTAAGCCAGAGACTCTCAGGGGAGCGTTCACTGGAGCGATAGAAAACGGCGCTAAAACGAAGCTCATTACGTCCCTCCCCGAGACCAAGCTACTCAATAAGAATCGCCAAGCGCCACATATTCTGCTGGTAGAAGATAACTTTATTAACCAACAAGTGGTTATCGAAATGCTTAAAAAGCTGCAGTGTAGTGTACAAGTGGCTGAGAACGGCCAAGAGGCAATTCACACTTTAGAAGAATCAGAAGTAAAGTTTGATGCGATATTGATGGATTGCCAAATGCCCATCATGGACGGCTACGAGGCAAGTCGTACCATTCGTAAAAGTCAGCACATTAATTACACGTCAACGTTACCTATTATTGCTTTAACAGCCAATGCTATGAAAGGTGATAAAGAAGCATGCTTAGCCGCTGGCATGAATGCTTATTTGACCAAGCCAATCGTGCTAGCCGAGCTTAGAGCTGAGCTTATCAAGTGGCTTGCCTAACAGCATATGTTGCACCATGGCCTAATAATCGTTGGCTATGGCGTTTAGTTTCTTTTCAAACTGCTGCATGTGTTCATCTTTTTCATAATCAAAATGATACTGATTATGAAAACCGAAGCGAAGTTTTACTTGCTGGTCTTCCATAAAGATGGTGTAGCCATCGTAATCGCTAAATGCAGTAATGCCACCAAGGAAATAGCCGTCTCCTTTCTTTTCTCCGTTTTCACGAATTTTTTCGAATATTGATAGAATAAATTTACTGTCCATTTCGTTTTTCATGTTGTCGCCTTTCGTTGCTTATTCAGGGTATTTGCATTCTTAACATACGAGGTTTGCAATAATTACGCCCAATTAAAATTGATAAACACATACCCACAAAATATTTGAACCCACTTCTCCAAACGCACTGTACCTATAGTCATGCGGGCAAAATTGAGCTTTATCAATATATCGGTTACAAATTTATTAACCCATTACTAAGTTATATAAGGCGTGTGATTAACGTAAAAATGGGACGGTGCAACGAAAAAGTCACTCACCGGGATAGA
>TARA_R110000744_G_scaffold8364_6_pt1 | contig 12984 bp, 8 predicted proteins | sample TARA_R110000744 | Tara Oceans TARA_R110000744 (sample SAMEA4398083) | marine metagenome | biome: Polar Biome; feature: [DCM] deep chlorophyll maximum layer (ENVO:01000326); material: water (ENVO:00002006), including particulate matter (ENVO:01000060) such as... | depth 36 m | reverse complement strand
CATGAAAGAAGTCGTTATTGTCGATTGCATCCGTACCCCAATGGGTCGCTCAAAAGCAGGTGTTTTTCGTAATGTTCGTGCTGAAACTTTATCAGCACATCTAATGCAACAATTATTAGTTAGAAACCCAAACTTAGATCCTGCATTAATTGAAGATATTATTTGGGGTAACGTTAAGCAAACTAAAGAGCAAGGTTTCAATATTGCTCGTAATGCTCAACTGTTAACTGACATTCCAAAGTCTACTGGTGCTGTGACTGTGAACCGCTTGTGTGGGTCATCAATGCAAGCACTACACGATGCAACCACTAACATTATGGCCGGACAAGGCGATGTGTTTATGGTTGGCGGTGTTGAGCACATGGGTCACGTACCTATGATGTACGATGTGGATTTTGACCCAGCATTGAGTAAACATATCTCACGTGCTGCTGGTAACATGGGCTTAACGGCTGAGTTATTAGGTATGCAACACGGTATTACACGTGCTGAACAAGATGCTTTTGGTGCTCGCTCACATCAACGTGCTCATAAAGCTATGCTTGAAGGCCGTTGGGCAAATGAAATTGTACCTACTTTAGGTCATGACGCCATGGGCGCTTTAACACTGATCGAACATGATGAAGTTATTCGTCCTGAAACGACGATTGAAAGCTTATCTGCATTACGTCCAGTATTTGACCCAGTAAACGGTACGGTAACAGCCGGTACCTCTTCTGCGTTGTCTGATGGTGCGTCAGCGATGTTAGTCATGTCAGCAGAACGAGCAAAAGCGATGGGCTTAACACCACGTGTTAAAATTCGTGGTATGGCTATCGCAGGTTGTGATCCATCAACGATGGGTTTTGGCCCCGTGCCAGCAACGAAGAAAGCATTACAACGTGCAGGTTTAACGTTAGCAGATATTGAATTGGCTGAGTTTAATGAAGCCTTTGCCGCTCAAGCATTATCGTGTGTACGTTCATTAGGTTTAGAAGACAAAATGGATGACATGATTAACCTTAACGGTGGTGCTATTGCTCTTGGTCATCCTCTAGGTTGTTCTGGTACTCGTATTTCAGGTACATTGATTAACTTGATGGAAGCACAAGATGCTAACATTGGTTTAGCCACTATGTGTATTGGTTTAGGCCAAGGTATCGCAACGGTATTTGAAAGAGTGTAGCGTTTGTTTAATATGTTTAGTTAGATTCTGATTTAATTAAATAAGTTGACGGTATTTATGAAGCCCAACAATTGTTGGGCTTTTTTGTCTGTTCTAATTGGAAGCTATTCTCGTGCAGTAGTAAAAAGTGTTTTCTTACGATTACTTATTATCCAAGCGATACAGCACCACTTCGGAATTACCTAACTGTGCGTCAGAATGAATATATGATTTAATATATTCCATTCCGAGTTTTTTCATTACGGCAATTGAGCCAAGGTTGTCTTTTACGGCTATAGCACTAAAGCTTTTATTTTCTTTCTGTGTAGCAAGTAACTGTTGAATGTGGAGCGCGGCTTCTGAGGCAAAACCTTTGCCCCAAGTAGATTGTAAAAACCGCCAACCTAATTCAATATCATGCCACTTAGGATGGTCAGAAAAAAAATCCATTGGACGCACTAAAACCCAGCCAATATCCTCTTGAGTGTTGATTACTGTAACTTTCCATAATCCCAAAGCTTTTTCGATGTCTTTATAGGCATTATGTCGTGGGATAAACACTTGACGAATATCTTCACGCGTCGTCATATTACCGCCATTAATATAGCGCATAACTTCTGGATTTTGATCAAGCTGAAAAAGAAACTCGCTATCGTTCTCATTAATAAGTTGATAAGTAAGCCGAGCTGAGTTTTGGATTTTCATGTTTGCAACCTTCATGTACAGTTAATCGCTTTATCGTACAAATATCTTAGCAAAATTTCATTGAATTTATTATCTTAACTCAGCCGATACGGTAGACATCAATTAATGCCTGTCATATGATTGATAACAAAATATTAACAATTTTATTTGCTTGGTAAATTATGAATACTAAAAAATTAGCTTTAAGCTCTGCTGTCTTGATCGCGTTTTGCGGTTTAACAGGGTGTGGCCAAGATACAAGTAATACTTCAACGGCTGAGGAAATGGTAAGTATTGTCGATACAAATACCGTATTAACTTATCCAACAACGAAAAAAGTGCCGGTTGTTGATGAGTATTTTGGCAACCAAGTTACCGATAATTATCGTTGGCTAGAAGATGATATGAGTGCTGAAACCGCAGATTGGGTAAAAGTACAAAATAAAACGACATACGAATACTTAGCGCAAATACCTTATCGCGATAAAATTAAGTCTCGTCTCGCAGCATTGCTTGATTATGAAAAAGTCGGTATGCCATTTGTTGAAGGTGACTATAGCTATTTTTATAAAAATGATGGTTTGCAAAACCAATATGTTTTATATCGCCAAAAAGGTGATGCCCCTGCAGAAGTATTTTTAGACCCAAATACCTTCAGCGAAGATGGTACGGTTTCCTTAGGCAGTATCGAGTTTAGTGAAGACGGTTCATTGGCGGTATATTTAATTTCAGAGGGCGGTAGTGACTGGCGTAAAGCGCGTATTATTGATACTAAAACCAAAAAAGTACTTGAGTCAGAGCTAGTTGATATTAAATTTAGCAGCTTGTCATGGTTGGGTAATAAAGGTTTTTATTATTCAAGCTACGACAAACCTAAAGGTAGTGAACTTTCTGCGAAAACCGATCAACATAAGCTTTATTACCACAAGTTAGGCACTGAGCAATCACAAGATACACTGGTGTTTGGTGGCACTGATGCAGAGAAACATCGCTATGTGGGTGGTGAGGTGACCAAAGATGGTAAGTACTTATTAGTTTATGCCTCAGTTTCTACTTCGGGTAATAAATTATTTATTAAAGACTTAACACAAGCTGACACTCCTTTAGTTACGGTCGTGGGTAATACGGAGTCAGACACTGGTTTGGTGAGTAGTAATGGCGATGAATTACTCTTCATTACTAATATGGACGCGCCAAACAAACGCGTAGTAAAAACTAATGCTTTAAAACCTACATCAGAGCACTGGATTGATGTTATTGCTGAAACTGAGAATGTTTTATCAGTATCAACTGGTGGTAAATCTCTATTTGCTAAATATATGAAAGATGCGGCATCTTTTATTCAGCAATATGACTTTTCTGGAAAATTACTTCGCAACATCGCCTTACCTGAAGTTGGAACAGCGAGTGGCTTTAGTGGTAAAGCATCTCAGGCTAAACTTTATTATTCATTTAGTAATCAAAAAACACCTTCAACGACTTTTAGCTTAGATGTTGCAACCGGTGAATCAAAAGTTCATATGAAGTCTAAAGTTAACTTCAACAGTGACAACTTCGTGTCAAAGCAAGTTTTCTATACATCTAAAGATGGCACAAAAGTGCCGATGATTATTACCCATAAGAAGGGCTTAATATTAGATGGTAATAACCCGACGATATTATATGGCTACGGTGGTTTTAATGTCAGTTTGCAACCGAAATTTAGCTCAACGCGTGCAGCTTGGTTAGAGTTAGGTGGCGTATATGCTGTTGCTAACTTGCGTGGCGGTGGTGAGTATGGGAAAAAATGGCATAACGCAGGCACAAAGCTTAAAAAGCAGAATGTTTTTGATGACTTTATCGCTGCCGCAGAATATTTGATTAAAGAAAAAGTAACGTCTTCAGATAAGCTTGCGGTAATGGGTGGCTCTAACGGTGGCTTGCTAGTTGGGGCAGTAATGACCCAGCGTCCTGAGCTATTTAAAGTCGCATTACCTGCGGTTGGCGTACTTGATATGCTGCGCTATCACACCTTTACTTCAGGTGCTGGCTGGGCATACGACTATGGTAAATCAGATGATAATGCAGAAATGTTTAACTACTTATTAGGCTATTCGCCAGTACACAATGTTAAAGCAGGCATTCAATACCCTGCAACATTGGTTACAACGGGTGATCACGACGATCGCGTTGTGCCTGCCCATTCATTTAAGTTTGCTGCTGAATTACAAGCCAAGCAAGCCGGCGCTAATCCAACCTTAATTCGTATTGAAACAGATGCAGGTCATGGTGCAGGCACGCCAATTAGCAAAACTATTAAACAATATGCAGATATTTACGGTTTCACTCTATTTAATATGGGCGTGAAGGCTATTTAATTGCTGGCGTTAAAATAGCAAAAAGCCCAGCAATTGCTGGGCTTTTTAATATGTACTTATTTTTAGAACTACTCGCTACTCAATCAATGTTCAGGTTACTTAGCAAAGGTATTTTGTAATGGTGGTACAACTTGCTTTTTACGACTCATAACACCGGGAAGCCAAACCTTGCCGTCAACCAAAGTAATATCATAAGCTTTTTCAACAATGCTAGTGTCGTCACTAACTACTAGTAATTCTGACCCTTCTTGCATAATGTCAGTAAGTAGCAACATCACGGTATGACGATTACCTTCTTCTTTGACTGCTTGTAGATCTGCATATAAATCAGCTTTCATATCATCGAATAACGCTAAATCAATTACTTCTAATTGGCCTATGCCTACGATGTTGTCGCTCATGTTGAAATCTTTAAAATCTCGAAGCACAAGTTCACGAACAGGTGTGCCGGCGACAGATGATTTGACGGTGAACATTTCCATGCCCAAGCCTTTATAATCTTCAATGCCAGCAATTTCAGCTAATGCTTCAACACATTTAATATCAGCGGTGGTGCAAGTTGGAGATTTAAAAATAACCGTGTCAGATAAAATGGCACACATCATAGCACCGGCAATATTTTTAGGAATTTCAACATCGTGAAAGTCGTACATCATTTTAATAATGGTATTGGTGCAACCTACTGGGCGAACCCAAATCTCTAACGGGGTAGAAGTCGTAATATCACCCAACTTGTGGTGATCAATAATGCCTAAAACTGTGCTGTCATCAATATCGTCAGGGCCTTGGATGCGGTCTGAATGGTCAACAACGTAAATGCCGTCAGTATCAGCGAAAGTTAATTTCAGCTCAGGTTTTTCTAAACCAAACTTCTCTAAAATGAATGCAGTTTCAGGCGAAAGTTCACCTAAACGTGCGGGTCTTACATCTTCACCAATCGTTGTTTTTAAATATGAAAGAGCGATGGCTGAGCAGATTGAATCTGAATCAGGTACTTTGTGACCTACGGCATAAGCTGGCATAAATTGTTAACTCCAAGCACCGTTAACTCAATAACGGCGCTACTAAATAAGTATTGTCTAGAATATGGCGCGTATTCTAGCAAAATTTCTTAGTGTTAGCCTAGTGACTATTTGCACTCTTTTCATACAGCTTAACGACTAAGCTTAGTAGTTAAGCTTAGTCGTTTTACCCCAAAACACTTTATAGGAAAATATGGTATAACCAATAATCATGGGTAAAACTACTGCTGCACCCACAAATATAAACCATAGAGACTCTCTAGAGCTTGCTGCTTCAAATATGGTTGTTTTAAAGGGGACTATGTAAGGATAAAAGCTGTAGCCTAAACCACAAAAACATAGAATAAATATCATCACTGCGGCTGTAAAGGGTAGCCAACAACCAAGATCATTTTCCATCGGCACTTTGTCTAAATAGCGATGTACGGTTACAAATGTAAAGCCAAGTAATAAGGTGATTGGAACCAGCATTATCGCTTGAATTCCACCTAACCATTTATTCATAATTTGTTGGTCAATTAATAGATTCGTTAAACATACAGCGACAATGCCAAAAGCCATGAGTACATTGGTATATTTTGCCCATTTTGCTGCTCGGCGCTGTAATTCCCCTTCGGTTTTCATTACTAACCATGCGGCACCAATAAAGCAATAACCTGCCGTTACACAAATAGCTGACAAGACTGAAAAGCCAAGTGATAACCATGTATCTTCAAACGAGGTGATATAGCGCCCCAACATGTAGCCTTGTGATAATGTTGCTAATAAAGAGCCAAACTTAAAGGCATATTCCCATTTGTTTTTATCAGCACTTAGCGCCTTGGTGCGAAAGTCGAACGAAACACCACGTAAAATTAGTCCAGCTAACATCAAAGCGGTCGGCAGATACAATGCTTGAAATATTAGAGAGTAAGCATTAGGGAAGGCAATCAATAATAATCCGATAGCCATAACGAGCCAGGTTTCATTGGCATCCCAAAATGGCCCAATTGAATAAATCATCATGTCACGTTGCTGAGGGTTGTCTAAAGGGAGTAATACCCCAACACCCAAGTCGTAGCCATCAAGTATCGCGTAAACTAAAAATGATAGGCCCATTAAGCCTACGAAAACGATGGGTAGCCAATCTACTGGTGTGGATATCATTATTTTTCTCCTTCGTCAGCTAAGGGAATATTAGGTTCGACAGACGATCCCGTTTCAGTTAATGATGCATTTGATTTTTCTAATACTACCGCGCGATTTGCCATAACAAATAAAGTACGAATGTAGGCAATCAGTAAAAATCCATAAATAACTAGATACAAAGTTAAAGACATGGCTATATTTTCAGGCGGCGTAGTCGTAACAGCGTCTTTGGTACGCAATATACCGGTCACTAAGAATGGTTGTCGGCCAATTTCTGTTACATACCAGCCAGCTAAAGTTGCTAACCAACCAGAAAATGTCATGGCAATACCTGTTTTTAATAACCAAGGTGGGTAGCGCTTTTTGATGACATATTGGTATGTTGCTAGCCAAGAAAATATCAGCATTAATACGCCAATGCCTATCATTATCCTAAAACTGAAAAATACAGGTGCAACAGGTGGGTGTTTATCAACAAAGTCATTTAAGCCTTTAACTTCGCCTGCTGAGTTATGAGTTAAAATGATACTGGCCATATTGGGCACTTTTACTTCAAAGCTATTTTCTCTTTTTTGCTCGTTAGGTAAAGCGAATAATAATAATGGCACATGGGTTTCGGTGTCCCAAGCACCTTCCATAGCCGCCACTTTTGCAGGTTGGTTTTTAAAGGTATTTAAGCCATGTAAATCACCAACAAAAATTTGTATAGGGATCAACACCGCGGCTAAGATTACTGAAAAATTTAGCGCTTGTTTAACTGACTTTTTATTGTCGCCTTTCAGCAGGCGATAAGCAGAAATCCCCGAAATTAGAAATGCTGTGGTTAATCCTGAGGCCAATAGCATATGCATAAACCGATAGGGCATAGAGGGGTTGAAAATCACTTCAAGCCAGCTAGTAACATGTGCTACACCGTCAATCATCTCAAAGCCGGCTGGCGTATGCATCCATGAATTAAGTGATAGAATCCAAAAAGCCGATAAAGTGGTACCAAAAGAAACCAATACTGTGGCAATGGTGTGTACGCGATTAGAGACTCGATCCATACCAAATAGCATAATTGAAAGGAATGAGGCTTCTAAAAAGAATGCCGTCATTACTTCATAGCCCAGTAATGGTCCCGCTATATTTCCAACGGTTGCCATATAACCGGGCCAATTAGTACCGAACTGGAATGACATGGTAATGCCACTGACCACGCCAATACCAAAGGTTAAAGCAAATATTCTGACCCAGAACCGGTAAACGCGTAACCAACTCTCGTCTTGGGTTTGATTAAAACGAACTTTGAAGAACAATAATACCCAACACAAGGCGATATTGATGGTAGGAAATAAAATATGAAAACTAATGTTGGCAGCAAATTGGATGCGGGAAAGCATGAAACTTGTGTCGTTAGCAATAGCTGATGCATCTAACACGTGATGACCTCCATTTAATTAAGTAAATTGCTTGTTAAACGACACCTGTTTTAGCGCTGTCGTTTTAGTTGTTAAGCCATGTCGTAAGTGCTAAATAATGGCAATTTAATAGCTATTATCGTAGTAATAGCTTGTCTTTTACATCTAAAAATTTACTAATACCTTCACCCAATTTGAGTAAAGCGGATAGCTTTTCTGAAGACATTCCTTGCATTTCATTAGTCCAAAGCGTCACCATTTCCATCAGGTCATGCATTTGTTTAACGCGCATTTGAGCGTATTCATCTGACTCATTGCTAGGTTGTTCCATTAAGGCATCACGCAGTGTAGATAATGTTGGGTCTAATTCGCGTTTCCTTCGTTCAACAACTAAGGTGCGAGCAATTTCCCAAATATCACTGGGTGCTGAAAAGTACTCTTTTCTGTCGCCGGGAATATGGTTTAGTTTAATTAAGTTCCAGGCCTTAAGTTCCTTTAAACCCATACTGACATTTGAACGTGATATTTGTAACGCTTCACTGATTTGATCGGCATTAAGAGGCGATTCGGTCAGGACAATAACGGCGTACATTTGTCCAAGTGTGCGGTTTAATCCCCAGCGCGAGCCCATTTCGCCAAAGTGCAACACTAAAGATTGAGTCATAGCTGTAATTTTCATGTTTACTGTTCTTTCTGTATTTTCAGTAATTTGTGAAAATTGTATTCCTTTTTTGATCTAAGTCAAGCTTTTACCTAATATAAAGGGAAATTATGGTGAGTTTTATTACTTCTGTGCGAGGTTAATTTGTTAGCGAAATATAGTTAATTGATGGTGGTTAGACGTTTAATTCTTACTGAACTGAACTGAACTGAACTGAACTGAACTGAACTGAACTGAACTTACGCGTGGTTAAGCCGCGAAACGGGTTCAATAATGTAAATAAAAGGCTACCTGAGTAGCCATTTTAATAAATAAAAAATATACGGTGATAATCGTAATTTATCGGTTAACTAAAGTTGGTGCTAAGCTCTTCTATTGCTTCAGCATTTTTATTGACCTCAATACTCTTACTAGACACTTCAGCCGCCAATTCGGTATTGCGTTGAGATATATTACCAATATTATGAATACCTTGAGTGATCTGTTCAGCAACCACACTTTGTTGCTCGGAAGCTGTTGCTATTTGGGCTGTCATATCGTTAACATTTTGAATGTTTTCGATAATTCCTTGCATGGCTTGCTTGATAGTATTAGATTCAGCAGAACATTCATCGGCATGGTTTTTATTGGTCATCATTACCTGATTCCAAGCCTTAAGGGTGCGCTGTAATTCAGTTACAGAGAGTTGAATTTGTTCAGTGGCACTTTGTGTTCTACTGGCTAATGTTCTTACTTCATCAGCTACAACGGCAAAGCCTCTACCTTGTTCACCTGCTCTGGCAGCTTCTATTGCCGCATTTAAAGCCAGCAAATTTGTTTGATCCGCAATGCCTTGAATTTCACTCATTACCGTCGATATTTTATCAACATCAGAAACCAATTCAGTGGCATTATTAGCTGCATTTTCAACATCATTGGCGAGTTGGGTAATTTTCTGCTCGCTACTTTCAATGGTAACAATATTTTGTAGACAATCGGTTTGCACTTGAGTCACTTTATCATGTGCTAAGGTGGTACTTTCGCTAACTTCGCTTATCGTTGTACTCATTTCTGTGATAGCAGAAGAAAATTGGCTTATATGCTCATTTTCTTCTTGAATGCTGCTGAGCATTTCGTTTGATGTATGAGCTAGTTCATCGGCAAGTTTTGCTAACCTTCTGCCTGAATCGTTACTACGTCCGAGTACTGTTTTTATTCTAGCTTTGTACAGTTCTGCAGGGTAATTAATGATGTTGAGAATACCTTTGCCTAGGTATACATGCCTAGATGGGCTATCAAACATTAACTTTGTTTTACTAAGATGATTGGGTATTTTTATCAGTTCTTCAGAAAAAATACCGAGAATTACAACGAGGAACCCTAATAATATCAACGTTGATGTTATTGAGCCTATGAGCATCCAATCAAAAATTAGCACAGCTATTACACAAATAAGTGCTGCAAATCGTTTGAGGGGAATATTGGCATGTAAATCTGTAATGGATTTTTCGTTATTGAGTTTATCGTAAAGTCGTTGTGCTTGTATTTTTTGTTGATCAGTGGGAAAAGCTCTAACGGATTGATAACCCGTTATTTTACCGTTGTTAAATAGTGGTGTGACATACGCATCAACCCAATAATAGTCACCATTTTTACAGCGATTTTTTACCATGCCACGCCATGAGTCTCCACGCTTTAATTTTTCCCATAAATCTTTAAACGCCGCTTTTGGCATATCAGGGTGGCGTACAATATTGTGATGTTGCCCTATTAACTCTTCTAAACTATAGCCTGCAATTTCACAAAACTCAGGGTTAGCATAGGTAATGGTACCGTTTAGGTCGGTGGTAGAGACAAGTTGTTCTTGTGCGGTAAAGGTACGTTCGACTGTCGTTATATGACTCATAATTCCATCGTCCTTGTGAAAGCGTTATTATAAAATTAATCGTACTACTATAGGCGACATTAGTCACTTTTTAATAATGAAATGAGGGTATGTAGTTGTAAAGGCGTGACTAAAATAACAACAAGCGATAAACCATAATAAAAAAACACCTGAAATATTCAGGTGTTTTGGTGAAGAGTTAAATGGAAGTGTGATATTTACTAGTTTTTTACTTGTAATAGCCTAAACAAGCTTCTACTTCATTTTTTGAACCCATGATAACTTCAACACGTTGGTGAATATCGGTTGGTTCAATATCCATAATACGACCTTGACTTGTCATGGCTAAACCACCAGCTTGCTCAATTAAGAAGCTCATTGGGTTTGCTTCATACATTAAACGTAGTTTGTAAGGTTTTTCAGGGTTTTTGTTATCGGCAGGATAAGTGAATAAGCCGCCACGAGTTAATACACGATGAATATCACCCACCATAGCGGCAATCCAACGCATATTGAAATTTTTACCGCGCGGACCTGTATCTCCAGCAAGTAAATCGCTAATGTAATCTTGCATAGGTGCCTGCCAAAAACGCTGGTTAGACATATTAATAGCAAATTCTTGCGTGTCTTGTGGTACTTGCACATTACGTTCTACTAACAAGAAGCCGCCGTGCGTTCGATCTAACACATAAAAATGAGTACCACTACCCGTGGTCATCACTAGCATAGTGGCTGGGCCATAAAGTACATAGCCAGCACATATTTGCTTGTTTCCTGACTGTTTAAACATATCAGGATCACTAGCATTCATAGCAGCTGGCGCTTCATGAATAGAGAAAATAGTACCAATTAACGAGTTAATATCGATATTTGAACTACCGTCTAATGGATCAAATGAAACAATGAATTTGCCATTTTTTTCGCCTGCTACTGAGGTATCTTCTTCTTCAGATGAAATAGCTTTAACAAGACCTGACTCTAAAAGAATGTCTTTAAATAAATCGTTGGCTACAACGTCGAGTTTCTTTTGTACTTCACCTTGAATATTTTCATCAACGGTAGAGCCCATGACATCACCTAGATGAGCTTGGCTAACAAGGAATGAAATTTCTTTTGTTGCCGCTAAAATGGTTTTTATTAATGATATTAAATCTGTTGGTACATTATCTTCACGTAAGGCGGGAGCTAGTCGTTGCATCAGGTTACCTAATTACTTTTAGAGTCATACTCTTATGACAGAGTATATTGTATTTAATTTTCAATGTTATGATGTATTATCAAAGCATCAAAAGTGCTAATTATTATCAATTTGACTAATTTAATTGTCTACTTTTTCATGTTAACCATTAAAAATGAACAGATAATTAATCAACTTGGTATAAGCCGATTATAACAAGAATAGGGGGATTTTTAGTACCTCTAATCTTTTTAATTTTAGCTCAAGGGGGAGTTTTTGTAACTCGCTCGATTTTACTTAAAACAGGGATATTAAATGAAGTTTTGCATTAGATTATTAGTGTTGTTTTTTTACTGTGGCTTGTCATTACAAGTGCAGGCGAAAGCAGAAGAAAGTTACGCTGAATTTATTAAAAACATGCCGGTCCAGCAAGGTTATTTTTCTTTTTATCTTGATGATAAAACAGGTAAGGTATTTTTAGAAATTGAGAAGTTTGAGCAAGAGTTTTTATTTCAAAGTGGCTTACCACACGGTATAGGTTCAAACGATATTGGTTTAGACCGCGGCCAACTTGGTGACACGAGATTAGTTCGCTTTGAAAAAGTAGGTGACAAAGTATTTTTACGCCAACTTAATACTGACTTCCGTGCAAATACCGATAATAAGCTTGAGCAGCAAGCGATAGATGAAGCATTTGCTAGCTCAATTATTTGGGGCTTTAAAGTTAGTCATACGGCAGCAGATAACAGCAAGACCTTAATCGATTACACGCCTTTTTTATTATCAGATATTCATAATTTGTCTGAACAATTACAGCGTAGTAAGCAGGGCGATTATAAAATTGATAGTTCACGCAGTGGCGTTTATAACAAGCGAACGAAAGCTTTTCCACATAACACCGAATTAGAAGCCACTGTTACTTATACAGGTTCGAAAGCAGGTGCACATTTACGATCAGTTACACCCGATGCCTCAGCCGTTACGGTTAATTTACATCACTCGCTGATCAAGTTACCTGATGATAATTATCAAACGCGAAAATTCCACCCTTATAGTGGTTTTTGGCAGCACTCCTATGCGGATTATGCCAGCGCAATTGACGAGCCATTGATTAAACGCCATATTCCTCGTCATCGTTTACATAAGAAAAATTCATTATCGACAGTGAGTGAAGCCGTTGAGCCGATTATTTATTATTTAGATGCTGGCGTTCCTGAGCCGGTTAAGACTGCATTGCTAGATGGCGCTCGTTGGTGGGATCAAGCCTTTTCTGCTATTGGTTACAAAAATGCTTTTCAAGTTAAGTTACTACCAAGTGACGCTGATCCTATGGATGTTCGCTACAATGTTATTCAATGGGTACATCGTGCAACGCGGGGTTGGTCTTATGGTTCATCCGTTATTGATCCTCGTACCGGCGAAATAATTAAAGGCCATGTAACGCTAGGCTCTTTGCGTGTTCGCCAAGACTATTTAATTGCCTTAGGTCTAACGTCACCGTTTAAAAATGCTGATACGGATACCAGCGCTATGAAGGAAATGGCTTT